>Ga0100398_1001265_pt1 | contig 21791 bp, 22 predicted proteins | sample CryGeymeta201522_FD_81568 | JGI IMG/M metagenome (GOLD analysis project Ga0100398, IMG submission 81568) | Groundwater microbial communities from Crystal Geyser aquifers in Utah, USA - Crystal Geyser metaG 2015-22 | ecosystem: Environmental > Aquatic > Deep subsurface > Groundwater | place: USA...
GCGGCCGCACCAGGCCGATCGGATTCGAGGTCATCATCGAATCCGCCGCCGGAATCGCCCATGTCAATGAAATCGCCACATCCTCCCCCCGCCTCCAGGCAATGAGCCTCGGTGCTGCCGATTTCGCCGCTTCCATGGGCATGCAGACAACGGGTATCGGCGGCACGCAGGAAGATTATTACATGCTGCGCCAAGGGGTTAAACATTGGTCCGACCCGTGGCACTGGGCACAGGCCGCCATCGTCGCCGCCTGCCGCACCCATGGTGTCCTGCCGGTGGACGGGCCATTCGGCGACTTCTCCGATGACGACGGGTATCGCGCGCAGGCCCGGCGCTCGGCCACATTGGGGATGGTCGGAAAATGGGCGATCCACCCCAAGCAGATCGCCCTCGCCAACGAGGTTTTCACCCCATCGGCCGAGGCCGTGGCCGAGGCGCAGGAGATTCTCGCCGCGATGGAAAAGGCCAAGGCCGAAGGGGCTGGCGCCACCGTCTACAAAGGTCGACTTGTCGATATCGCGTCGATCAAGCAGGCCGAGGTCATCGTCAAGCAGGCCGCAATGATCGCCGGCTAATTCTCCCCACGTTAGGACTTCCGAAAGAGCGGACCGTTATCGTCCCCCGGGATGGGAACCGGAGGCGCGACATGCAGACGACTTCGATCTTGGACATGGCGGCGGCGCTTGCCGTCACCGCGTTGCTGGCGCAAAGCTATGGTGTCCTGCAGCGGCGCTTTGTGGGGGCGGCATGGGCTCCGGCGGTTCTCGGCGTGCTGTTCGGCGTCATGGCCGTGGCGCAGATGCGCAACCCGGTCGAACCCTATGACGGCCTTTTCATCGACCTTCGCAACATTCCGATCGCCCTTGCCGGGGCCTTCCTGGGCTGGCGCGGATTGCTGCCCTGCCTCCTGATCGTCGCGGCGGTCCGGATCGATCTTGGCGGGATCGGCACCGCGGCCGGGGTCTGGAGCATGGTGATCGCCGGTCTTGCGGGCATGATCTGGGCGCGCAAGATGGCCCATGTGGAGCGTCGAACCCTGGGCATGCTGGTGATGCTGGCCCTAGCGATGTCGTTGCATCTGCTGGGTGCACTGGCCTTGCCCCGCGAAATGGCCTTGATTTTCTTCACGGAGGCAGCGGGACCGATCCTGCTGATCAATCTGATGGCCGTGCCATTGATCGGTCAGTTGCTGGAGCGGGAAAACCGGCGCATCGCTTATGTGCACCGCATGACGGCGGCGCGCGGGCCCATATCCGACCCGCACCTTCTGCCCCCCGACGCCTTTGCGCGCGACATGGCCAATGCCTACGCCGCCCGCACATTCGGTACGTTTTCCGGTTTTGTCCGGATCACCCCCATTTCCGGGCCGGTTGGCGACCTGTTCGCCACATTCCGCGCGGCAGAGGTTCCCTTTGTGGACCGAACCTTCTTGGCGCAACATCTGGAGCATGGTGAGTTGGCCTGCCAGGCGGCAGACGGGTCCATCCTCATCCCGTTGAGCGATCTGGAAATCGCCAATCCCAACCGCATAACCGGCGACTTGCGCCAGGCGCTTCGGGCGGGGGGCGCGGCGCGCCCGGCCCGGTCGACACCATTCGAGCTTCAGGTCATCCCTGCGCGGGACCCGGCGCGTTTCCTTCGCATGGTCGAGTCCGCATCGGAACCGAGGGAGCCGCGATGGAACCACTTTTGTGCGGCGCAGTCCATGTCGCCATTGCGCCCGGGCGAGAAATCCCGGGTGCGCCGGGCGCGCGTCTTCGACCGCGATATCCATGAAGGCCTGTTCGCCAAGGCCGAATTCCTGATGGATCGCAATCACGTCTGACAAGGCGCGCCCGCGGTTCGGGAACATCTGCCGAGTTGCATCCGCCGACCCTGCCCGCCATATATCCAAGGGTCAGGTTCCCGGATGTGAGACACGCGCGATGAACTATCTCGATTTCGAAAAACCCTTGGCCGAAATCGAGGGCAAGGCCGAAGAATTGCGCGCGATGGCACGCCGGGAGGAAGGCATGGATGTGGCCGACCAGGCCGCAGCGCTCGACAAGAAGGCCGGCGACATGCTGCGCGACCTCTACAAGGACCTTACGCCATGGCGAAAGTGCCAAGTCGCCCGGCACCCCGACCGCCCCCATTGCCGCGACTATATCGACGCATTGTTCAAGGAATACACCCCGCTGGCGGGCGACCGGAACTTTGCCGATGACCATGCCGTCATGGGCGGGCTGGCGCGGTTCAACGACACCGCCATCGTCGTGATCGGCCACGAGAAGGGATCGGACACCAAGACCCGGATCGAGCGGAATTTCGGCATGGCTCGGCCCGAAGGTTACCGCAAGGCGGTGCGCCTCATGGACCTCGCCGATCGTTTCAAATTGCCTGTCATCACCCTTGTCGACACCCCCGGCGCATATCCCGGCAAAGGCGCGGAAGAGCGTGGCCAATCGGAAGCGATCGCACGTGCCACAGAGAAATGCCTGCAGATCAAGGTGCCGCTGATCTCCGTCATCATCGGCGAGGGCGGCTCGGGCGGGGCAGTTGCGTTCGCCACGGCGGATCGCCTCGCCATGCTGGAGCATTCGATCTATTCGGTCATCAGCCCGGAGGGCTGCGCGTCGATCCTGTGGAAAGACGCCGAGAAGATGCGCGAAGCCGCCGAGGCGCTGCGGCTGACGGCACAGGATCTGCACAAGCTTGGCGTCTGCGATCGGGTCATCGAAGAACCCTTGGGCGGGGCGCAACGTGACAAACCCGCCGTGATCGCGGGCGTCGGCGATGCAATTGCGGCCATGCTGGCGGAATTCGACGGCAAGGACGGTGCCAAGCTGGTCGCGGAGCGCAGGCGCAAATTTCTCGACATGGGGTCGAAAGGCCTCGCGGCCTGACCTCACCTGCGGGCGAGGACAACACCCGCAAAGACCATCACCGCCGCCGCGACCATGGCGCAACCCGTCAGAACCATCACCCCCATCGCGTCGGCGCATTGAGCCGCACCCGGGCAGCCGCGTCCGCGCCAATCCGTGAACGCGGCATACACCACGAACCCCGCAACGACCCCAAGTGCAATGCCGAGGACAAACAGCACGGTGGCCACCGCCTTCACCACATCCGGTCCCGGGAATAGGCTTCATAGCCCGCGTCATAGGTGTCGGCGTCAAAGCCTTGTCCGGCTTCCTTCAGGAACCGGCCCGCCGTGGGCAGCCCCTGCACGGCGTCCCGGCTCCAGAGCCCGGACCGCATCAGCGCTTTGGCACATTGAAAATAGACCTCGCCCGACCGGATCACGATCACGGTCCGGGGCTGGCGTCCGCCTTGGATGAACTGCGCGGTGATGGCAGGATCGTCGCAAAGCACCGCGTTGCCATTGACACGTACGACGTTGTTTTCGCCGGTTACCATGAACATCAGGGACACGCGCCCGTCGCGCACGATGTTGCGCAGCGAATCCAGCCGGTTGTTGCCGCGCCAATCGGGTAGCCAGATCGTGCGGTCATCCACGATCCGCACCACCGGGCCGGCATCCCCGCGCGGGCTGGCGTCGGTGCCTTCCGGTCCAACGGTCGTCAGCACGACGAAGCGCGCGGCGTCGATCCATTGCCGGTAAAGCGGGGTCATGACCGCCGACACCTTGGTGACCGCAAGCGGATTGACGGAGTCGTAGAGTGCCTCCAGCGTGGCGATATCGGTGATCGTCCTCATGGGTGACCTCCGCCGACAAACCCTGCCTCCGCCAGTAGCGCGTCGCTGGCCATTTCGATGTAATGCTCCAGTTGGGCCATGACGGCCTTGGTCTTCAGCCCCGGATCGATCCGGGGCAGGAACTCGACCACGGCGAGGCCCGGTTGACGCAAAATGCCGCGTTTGGGCCAGAAGAGGCCCACATTCGTCGCCACCGGCACGCAGGGCTGGCCCAGTTGCTCGTAGAGCGCACCCGTTCCGACCTTGTAGGGCGCGGAGACGCCCGGCGCGATGCGGGTGCCTTGAGGATAGATTATCAGTTGCCCGCCCTGCTGGCGTCCGTTCTTCACGTCGCTGAGCATCTTCTTGATCGCAGCCCCGCGTTTTCCCCGATTGACCGGAACGCATCCGATCCGCAGGGCATATTGCCCGATCAGCGGCGTGAACATGATCTGGCGCTTCATGATGAACTTGCCGCGCGGCATGGCGTTGTAGATGACCAGGATATCGAGGAAGCTCTGATGCTTGGCGGCGACCATCACCTCGTCGGTCGGGGGCGTGCCGCGGATCTCGACGCGCAAGCCCGTCATCCAGGCCATCGTCCAGAACACCCAGCGGCAATAGGCATGGCAGGCGGCGTGTGCACCCGCCGGACTGAAGGCCGCCCACGGGAAGTAGAGAATGGCGATTACCAGCATCGCCACATACATCTGCACGATGAACAGGAAGGATCGCAGCCACTGGATCATTGCAGGCCCCTGAGCGTGCGGAAGGCCGCGAAACGCGTGGCCATGAACGCCGTGGCGGCGGCAAGGGGTGGAATGACCAGCGGCCATAGCCAGCCAGCGCCCGAAAAGCTCAGCCCGGTCAGAACCGCCGCCGTATCTCGGGCTGATGGCAGAATCGCCACCGCCACCAGCCCCGCGATCGTGCCCGCAAGCGCCCCGGTCAGGGCGCGCAGGGTGAAACGGCGCACGAAGGCATGGGCGATGTAGCGGTCCCGCGCGCCGACAAGGCGCAACACGCGGATGACTTGCTCATTGGCGCTGAGCGCGGCCTGTGCGGCCAAAGTCACCATGGCCGCCGTCGCGCCAAGGATCAGGGCCAGTGCCATCCATCCCAGAAGGCGCAACCGGTGCGCTGCCTCTGCCAGCGGCCTGCGCCAGCGATCGTGATCATCCAGAACCGCGCCGGGGGCTTCGGCCGCAAGACGTTGTCGCAGGCCGTCGGAATCATAACCCTCGGGCGTTTCCAGCACTTCGACAAGGCGCGGAATCGGCAAGTCGTCCAGCGGCAGGTCGGGCCCGAACCAGGGTGCAAGAAGCGCCTGTTGCTCCTCGTCGGTCAGGGCGCGTGCGCTTTGGATACCAGGGGTCTGTTCCAGCACTGTCAACACGGCCCAGGTCTGCGTGTCCATCTCGGCGGGGGGGGCCGAGATGCGGATGGTTGCGGTTTGTGCCAGCGCGCTGGACCAGCGGTCGGCCAAGCGGCCCGAGGCCATGGACAGCGCCATGGCGAAGACGGCAAGGAATGCCATCGCTGCAGAGGTCGCCAGCGTCAGGCGCGCGGACTGCCCGCTGCGCGGCACCACGCGATCCGCCTGTCCGTCGCCCGTCAACATCGACAAAAGCCGATCGCGGATGCTCATAGGTCCGCTCCCGCCGACATGATTTGGCCACCCTGAATGCGCAGGACACGCGCCTGCACGCGCTGCTTGGCGGCGCGGATCAGCGCAAGATCGTGCGTCGCGATCACGACTGTCTTGCCCAGTTTGTTCAACTCCACCAGCAAGTTCAGCAGGCGCAGCGACATCTCCCAATCGACGTTGCCGGTGGGTTCGTCTGCCAAGATCAGGTCCGGGTCCATGATGATGGCACGCGCCAGCGCTGCGCGCTGCCGCTCGCCCCCCGACAGCTCCGGCGGGGTGGCATCGGACCGGGCGGTCAGCCCGACCCAACCGATCAGCTCGTTCAGATTGGCCTCGTCAAGTATCCCGCTCTTGCCCGTCACCGTCAGCGGCAGGGCGATGTTCTGCGACAGCGGAAGATGATCGAGGAACTGGCAATCCTGATGCACGACGCCGATGCGCTGGCGCAGGTCGGCGATATCGTCGCGGCCAAGGCCATTGGCCTTGTGTCCAAACAGGTTGATCGTGCCGCCGGTGGGCAGCAATTCGGCATAGCACAGCTTCAGGAACGTGGTCTTGCCCGCGCCTGACGGTCCGGTGAGGAAGTGGAAGGAGCCGGGCGCGAGGGTCAGGGTCAGACCCGACAACAGCGGCTCGGCTCCATAGCCATAGGCGGCGTCCTGCATCTCGATCATCTGCGCTCCGGCCCTCGGCTTGGTACTGGACCTGTCTTGCACCGTCGCGGCCTCTCGTGCAATCGCGCGGCCACGGATGGTGCCGGAATGACGCGCAGATGCAACGGCCAAAGGGTTGGAATGAAACGGGGATTGGAAAGCAAGACCGGGATTGTTAGTCTTCCGCAAATACGCCAGTCGACTGACCGCCCCGTGAAGAGGCCCGTTGCAACTCGGCCCGTACGCGTGGCCCACGAAAGAGACCGAGGACACATGCGGCTCACATGTCCGAATTGCAGCGCCAGATACGAAGTCGATGAAAGCATGATCCCGGTCGGTGGCAGGGATGTTCAATGTTCGAATTGCTCGACCACGTGGTTCCAGCCCGGACCGCGTCCGCCCGAGGTAGAGCCCGATTTCGAGCCCGAGGCCGCGCCTGAAACCACGGATGCGCCGACGCCAGAGGTTGCCCGATCCCTGTCCGAGGTGTTCGTCGAAACCCCTGCCGCAGCCGAGGGCGAGCCTGCAGGACAACGCCCGTCACGCCGCCAGATCGACCCCGGTGTAGCCGATATCCTGCGCGAAGAGGCCGATCGGGAAGCCCGCCTCCGCCGTGCCGAAGCGCAGCCGGAACCCGTTGAGACGCAAGAGGAAATGCCGCTTGAAAGCGCGGAAGGCGCAGCCCGAAACCGGCGTCTGGCCGAATTGGACGCCATCGCCGAGGATGCCTTCGACACCGACGGCATCGTCGCAGCCGTCGCCACCGCTACGGCCGGGTCCCGGCGGGAACTTCTGCCCGATATTGAGGAGATCAACTCCACCTTGCGCGCCACCGATGATCGCAGCGCCGCCGAGGCCGACGCGACCGACTACGACACGCTCGACTCCGTTCCACGCAGGCGGGGGCAAGTGCGGCGGGGGTTCTTCCTTGCCATCCTGATCGCGTTGATCGGAACCGGCATCTACGCCTATTCGGGCCAGATCGCGGCGGTCGTTCCGCAGGTTGGCCCGGTGTTGGAGCGGTATGTGCAGATCGTCGATCAGGGGCGTTTCTGGCTGGACGATCTGGCACGGTCCGTGGCGCAGGGGAACGAAGGTTAGGGTGGTTCTGTCGTTCTAGAACTGGTCGAGCAGCCGCCGCAGATAGTCCAGTTCCACTTCGGGGCGTGCCTGATCGGCGGAGCGTTCGCGCAGAAGGTCGAGCAATTCGCGCGCCCGTTCGTGGGCATCCGCGGTGCCTTCAAGCCCCTCGTCTGAACCGAAGGCGCCGTTATTGCCCGCCTGTCGCCCGAGGGGGTCCTGCAACGGACGGCTTTCGGCCCTGTCGCCTTCCGTCTGTCCCTGTCCGGGTTGGGCACCCTGCTCCTGCGCCAAGGCCTCGCCCAGTTGCGTCATGCCTTCGCGCAGCGCTTCCATCGCTTCGGATTGCAGGTCCAGCGCCTCGGCGATATCGCCGCGCTCCAGCGCCTGCGCGGCTTCGTCCATGGCGCGGCCCGCCCCGTCGAGCTGTTCCAGCGCCTCGTCCCCCGCTTCGGTTCCCGTGCCGGGCAGACGGCTGGCCTGTTCTTCCAACTGGCGGCGAAGCGCCTCCTGCCGTTCTGCCAGCGTTCCGGCGTCCTCGGGGGTGTCACCGCCCTGGCCCTGGCCGGGGGTCTGCCCGTCCTGGCCGGGCTGGTTGCCCTGTGGTGCGTCGCCCTGCTGTTCGGATTGCTGGCCTGGACGGTTCGGATTGAACTGGTCCTGAAGCTCCTGAAAGCTGTCATCGCTCAGGCCCTGCTGGCCGCGGAGCGTGTCCTGCAGACCTTCCATGGCCTGCTGCCCGGGGGTCTGGGGGCCATCGCCGCCTTCACCGCCCTGGGTGACTTCCATGTTTTCCAGCATCTGTTGCAGGGCTTGAAGCATTTCCATCGCCTCGGCCATGCGGCCTTCTTCCATGAGCTCCTGGATGCGTTGCAGCATAGCTTCGAGATCGGCCATGGACATTTCCATGGTCTCTCCGCCTTGGTCGGGCTGATCGGTGCCGTCATTTGGCTCGGCGTTGTTGGCAAGTTCCTGCATGTACTCGGCCATCGCCTCGCGCATTTCCTGCATCAACTGGGCGATTTCCTCGTCCGAGGCGCCTTGGCGCATGGCCTCGGCCAGCCTTTCCTGGGCGCGCTGGAGACGCTCCAATGCGCTGTCCAACGCACCGAATTCCAACTCCAGCGCGGCGTTCCAGAGGATCTCGGCGACATCTTCCTGCGTTTCGATCGAGATGAGATCGACAGCGGATTCGAGGCGTTGAATGGCCGCACGCAGCCCGAGATAGACGCCTTCGTTCAAACCGGGTTCGGGCCGGTGGGTCAGGGCGCGCAGGATCTGGGCGGAGCGGGTGGCGTTCTCGCGGCTCCAGAGCAGATCGCGGCGCATCTCGATCAGGCCGTTTGCCAGCGGGTCGAAGAAGCGTTGGCCGGGCAAGCGCGCCACGTCATAGGACACGGTAGCGATCTGGCCTGCATCGTCGGTCACGGTCAGGGTCAGGGTGACGGGCAAGTTGGCAAAGAGATGCTGGCTGAGGTCTTCCAGCACGACCTCGGTGAATGCGTCGCGGTTGCCGCGGAAGGGCATCGGCAGGTCAAGCACGACCGGTTCGCGCGGTTCGGGGTCGACAACAAGGCCGAAACGGCGATCCACGGCGGCCGTATGCAAGCGGATCGTCGCGATGCCGGAACTGACGCCATAATCGTCCGTCGCGGTGAAGCGGAACTGCATGGCGCCGGGCGGCTCGCCCTCGACCTCGCCTTCCAACACGACGGTCGGCGGCGCGTCGGGGCGGACCGAGACCTGCCATTCCCGTCCGCCGGGGCCGTCGACGGCCAGTGTGCCGCCTCGCTCCATCCGTACGACCTGCGCATAGGCGTTCGGGTCGGGTTCGGGTATGGGGCCGATATCGGTGCGCAACGTGATCGCGCCCGGAGCGCCGTAGGCCCGCAGTGTCACCTCGGAACCGAGCGGCGCGTCGAAACTTTCTGCCCTGATATCATTGAGATAAAGCGACGGTAACCCCGTGTAGAGTGGCGGTTCCACCCAGCCTTCCCAGCTTGGACCGGCCGAGGCCGTGGCGGGCCCGGCGCCAAGCGGAATGTTGCCGATATCGGCCACTTCCTCCACCGCGCCGAACAAAAGCGCCATGGCAAGGGCTGTGGCAGCGACGTATCGCAGGGCGAAGGGATCGTTGCGCGACACGCGCAGGTCGGGCTGCGGCGCGCGGGCCTGACCGGCGCGGGTGGCCATCCGCGCGACATGGGCGGCCCAGACGGATCGGCTGGCCGCGTCATGGCCGCCGATGGCGGCCGTATCCAGCAGCGTGCTGATCGGGCGGCCCGGCATGGTGCGGTCCAACCGTTCCAGCGCCTCGGTGTAAGTGGGCATCCTGAAGCGCCGCACTCCAAGAACGATAAGCGCCAGTAATGCCAGTGAAAAAAGGGAAATCGCGACCCAATATCCGGTCGGAGTCAGCAGGCTCGCCGCTCCGAAGGCCAGGGCCGCGAGAACCGTGAACACCAGTGTCCAGAGTGGCCAGAACGACTGCACTGCACGCTCGGCAACCATGCCAAGCCGCGTCAGGCGCAGGGGCCAGATCAGGCGTTTGATCGCATTGGTCTTCGGGGTCTTGTCAGACATGGTCCCTTTCATGGGCGCGTCGCCCTGCGGGTTCATACCCACACAGGAATAATATCGCGGTTTATGATCTCGTCAAACGATGGACGCGCGCGGATGACGGCGAATTGATCGCCTTTGACGAGAACCTCGGGGACGAGGGGGCGGGTGTTGTATTCCGAAGACATGACCGCGCCGTAAGCTCCGGCCGAGCGGAAAGCGATCAGATCGCCTTCGGACACGGGGGGCAATTGACGTTGTTTCGCGAAGGTATCGCCGGATTCGCAGACGGGGCCGACGATGTCGTAGGGGACCTGCGCGACGCCCGGTGCGGGTTCGACGACCGGGATGATGTCGTGCCAGGCACCATACATGGCGGGGCGGATCAGGTCGTTCATCGCTGCGTCGAGGATCAGGAAATCGCGGCCTTCCCCGTGCTTTACGTAGATGGTGGACGCCACGAGGAGGCCCGCATTGCCGGAAATCAGGCGTCCCGGCTCGATCTCGATCTCGCAGCCCAGATGGCCCACGGTGCGCTTGATGACGGCGCCATATTCCATCGGCAGGGGCGGCGCGGTGTTGGAGCGCTCATAGGGAATGCCAAGCCCGCCGCCGAGGTCGAGACGGCTGATGTTGTGGCCGTCGTCGCGCAGTTGCTCGGTCAGCTCGGCTACTTTTGTATAAGCGATTTCAAAAGGTTCCAGGTCGGTCAACTGGCTGCCGATATGCACGTCGATGCCAACGACCTGAAGGCCGGGCAGGCTTGCGGCAAGCGCGTAGACCTCCCGCGCGCGGGCAATGGGTATGCCGAACTTGTTCTCGGACTTGCCGGTCGCGATTTTCTCGTGCGTCCTGGCGTCCACGTCGGGGTTCACGCGAATGGTGATGGGCGCTTGCAGACCGAGGGATGTGGCGACGTGGGACAGGCGCTTCATCTCCGGCTCTGACTCGACGTTGAATTGGCGGATGCCGCCCTGCAAGGCGAGGCGCATTTCGTCCTCGGTCTTGCCGACGCCGGAAAACACGATGCGGCAGCCCGGCACTCCGGCGGCCTTCGCGCGCAGGTATTCACCGCCCGACACCACGTCCATGCCCGCGCCGAGGCTGGCCATATGGGCGATAACTGCTTGATTCGAGTTGCTTTTCATCGCGTAGCAGATGAAGTGCGGCAGGCCCTCCAAGGCCTCGGTGAAGACGTCGAAATGGCGCGTCAGGGTGGCCGTGGAATAGACGTAGAAGGGCGTGCCGACGCTGGCGGCGATGTCCGCGATGGCGACATCTTCGGCATGCAACGCGCCGTTCCGATACAGAAAATGGTCCATCGCGCCGCCTCTTTCATCTTGCAAGCGGCCACCTAACATCTATCCCTTGTGGGTCCAAGCCAATCGAGGGGGAGCATCATGGCAAGAACGGCGATTATCGAGGCCCATGGCGGGCCGGAGCAGTTTCGCATCGTGGATCTGCCCGTGGGGGACCCCGCGCCGGGCGAGATCCGCATCCGCCACCATGCCTGCGGATTGAATTTCATTGATGTTTATCAACGCTCTGGTGCCTATCCGATGCTGTTGCCCCATGCCTTGGGCATGGAAGCGGCCGGCGTGGTGGAGGCAGTCGGCGCAGGCGTTGCCCACCTGAAAGCGGGCGATCGGGCCGCCTATGCGTGTCAGCCGCCGGGAGCTTACGCGGAATTGCGCGTGATGCCCGCCGCACAAGTGTGCCCCCTGCCGGATGACATCTCGTTCGAGGAAGGGGCAGCGATGATGCTCAAGGGGTTGACAACGCACTATCTTTTTCGCCGCACGACGCCGATTGCCAAGGGCGATACAGTGCTGTTTCATGCCGCGGCGGGCGGTGTCGGGCTGATGGCGTGCCAGTGGGCGGCGAGCGAGGGCATCCGTCTGATCGGCACCGCCGGAACCGACGAGAAATGCGCGCTTGCCAAGGCCTATGGGGCGGAGGAATGCATCAATTACCGGACCGAGGATTGGGTGACCCGCGTGCGCGATCTGACCGGCGGCAAGTGCGTCGACGTGGTAATGGACGCGGTCGGTGCAGATACGTTCGACGGTTCCATGGATTGCCTCAAGCCATTGGGAATGATGATTTCTTTCGGCGCGGCTTCGGGTCCCGTGCCGCCCTTTTCGGTCGGGCTTCTGGCCCAGAAGGGCAGCCTGAAGATCACCCGCCCGACCCTGTTCACCCATATCGCGGACCATGAAACCTGCCAGCAGATGGCCGCCGACCTGTTCGAGAAGGTGACTTCGGGCGCGGTGAAGATCCGCATCGACCAACGTTACCCGCTGGAGGATGTCGCCGAAGCGCATCGCGTGCTGGAGGCGCGCAAGACGACGGGACAGACGGTGTTGACGGTCTGAAGGTATATCAATGGTAGATCAATTCAGGTTGTCTGCCCGCGACGGAGTGTCATCAACAGGAGCGCGAGGGGAAGCCCCGCCGACACGCCGATGCCGAAAGTGACGGGGATCACCGACAGCCACCACCAGTCGCGCCGTGTCACCACCTCGACCGCGACCCAGACGCAGAGCGCGATTGCGGCGATGGTCAGATCCCAGGTCAGGGCTGTCGTCGCCTCGTTCACATACCAGGCGTCGATCATCGGGCCGAGATCCCAGCCGTGTTCCTCGAACCACGCGTAGAAATGCCGCCACGGATAGTAGATGCCGGCGAGGATGAGGGCGAGGTAGACGTAACGCATGGGAACCTCCGAAAACGGTGCCGCTGGACGTAGTGCGATAGCGCCGCGCCGTCCATGGCGCGCCTGCGGCCAAAATGACACCGCGTTACGATTGACGCCTGCGTCACCTGCGCGCTACGCCTCGCCGGACGTTTTTGCCGGGCCATGTCTTGTTCCCCCGGTTAATCGAGAAAAGGGAGGCTGACCGATGGCCGAGATCGAACGCGAAAGCATGGAATACGATGTGGTCATCGTGGGCGCGGGGCCTGCAGGCCTGTCGGCAGCGATCCGGTTGAAGCAGCTGGACGCGGATCTGAGCGTTGTCGTGCTGGAAAAGGGGTCCGAGGTGGGCGCGCATATCCTGTCGGGCGCGGTGCTGGACCCGGTCGGACTGACTGCGCTGATCCCGGACTGGAAGGAACGTGGCGCGCCGCTGAACGTGCCGGTGAAGGACGACAATTTCTACCTGCTGGGCGAGGCGGGCAGTATTCGCATTCCGAACTGGCCGATGCCGCCGCTGATGTCGAACCATGGCAACTACATCGTGTCCATGGGCAATGTCTGCCGCTGGATGGCGGAGCAGGCCGAGGAACTGGGCGTCGAGATTTTCCCCGGTATGTCCTGTTCCGAGATCGTCTACGGCGACAACGGCGAGGTGCGCGGCGTGGTCGCAGGCGTCTTCGGGCTGGAGCCGGACGGGTCGTATGGCGAGGGGACGGAGCCGGGCATGGAGTTGCTGGGCAAATACGTGTTCCTGTCCGAGGGCGTGCGCGGCAGCCTGTCGCAACAGGTCATCGCGAGATACAACCTGGCCTGCGACAGCGAGCCGCAGAAATACGGCCTGGGCATGAAGGAAATCTGGGAGATCGATCCGGAGAAGCATCGCGAAGGATCGGTCACGCACACGATGGGCTGGCCGCTGGGCAAGAACGCGGGCGGCGGCAGCTTCATCTATCATCTCGAGAACAATCAGGTTTACGTGGGCTTCGTGGTTCATCTGAACTACCGCAACCCGCATTTGTTTCCCTACATGGAATTCCAGCGCTTCAAGCATCACCCGATGGTGGCGGAGCTGTTGAAGGGCGGCAAACGCGTGGCTTACGGCGCGCGCGCGATCACCGAGGGCGGCTTCCAGTCGATGCCGAAGATGGTGGCGCCGGGGGTGGCGCTGCTGGGCTGTTCCGTCGGCATGGTCAACGTGCCGCGCATCAAGGGCAATCACAACGCCATGCTGTCGGGCAAGGCGGCGGCGGAGGCGGCCCATGCGGCGATCAAGGCCGGGCGCGCGTCGGACGAGTTGAACGATTACGAGACGGAAGTGCGGACCGGTGCCATCGGTCAGGACCTGAAGAAGGTGCGCAACGTCAAGCCGATGTGGTCGAGCAAGGGGCTTGCGTCCTCGCTGGTGTTCGGGGGCTTCGACATGTGGACCAACACGCTGGGGTTCAGCCTGTTCGGGACGCTCAAGCATGGCAAGACCGATGCCGCCGCGACCGAGAAGGCGGCGCGGTGGAACCCGATCGATTACCCGAAGCCCGATGGCAAGCTGTCCTTCGACCGGCTGACCAACGTGGCGTTTTCCTTCACCAATCACGAAGAAAACCAGCCTGCGCATCTGAAGCTGAAGGATGCCGGCGTGCCGGTGGCGGTGAACCTGCCCGACTATGCCGGTCCGTCGCAACGCTATTGCCCGGCAGGCGTCTACGAGTTCGTGCGCGAGGAGGGGAAAGAACCCCGCTTCGTCATCAATTTCCAGAACTGCGTGCATTGCAAGACCTGCGACATCAAGGACCCGAGCCAGAACATCGTCTGGACGGTCCCGCAGGGGGGCGACGGGCCGAACTACCCAAACATGTGAGTTTCGCCAAGTCGTGATGGCCGCGCGATTGCCCTTCCGGTATGCGCGCCCTAATCTTCCCGAAATCGCCGCCCCCCGAGGGGTCGCCCTTGAGGAGAGCCCGATGGCCACGAGACGATCCGTTTTTGCATTGGCCGTGATGGTCGGCCTGGCCGCCCCTGTCGCGGCGACGGCCCAAGGGCTTCCGGGCGCATACCTGGCGGCCCGCGCGGCGGCGATCAGTGGCGATCATGCCGCGGCGGCGGAGTATTTCGACCGCGCGCTTGCGATGGACCCGGGCAACGCCTTCCTGATTTCCAACGCGGTCTACGCCCATGCCTCGCTGGGGAATTGGAACCGTGCGGCCGAGATCAGTGCGGACATGGGCGAGGATGCCGAGGGGCAGGAGCTTGTGAACCTCGTGCGGTTCGTCCGGCAGGTGGCGCAGGATGATCTGCAGGGCGCGCTTGACCTGATCGAGGCGGGCAACGGGCCGGGGCCGCTGGCCAACGAACTGGCGCGCGCCTGGCTGATCTTCGGGCAGGGCGACATGACCGGCGCGGTGGAGGCGTTCGAGGCGCTGGCCAGCCAGCGCGGGCTGGAGGAACTGGCCGCGTTGCATCTGGCGCTGGCGCGCGCGGCGGTGGGCGATTTCGAGGCGGCGAACGCCATCCTCTCGGGCGCGCGCGGCGTGCAGATCACCAATACGGAACGCGTGGTGCGGGCCCGGGCGCTGGTGCTGGTGCAGTTGGGCCAGCGGGCCGAGGCGCTGGACCTGCTGGACGGCTACACCCAGGCGGTGCCCGATCCGGGGCTGCTGGCCTTGCAGGCCGAGATCGGGGCCGGCGCGGATGCGCCCTATGATTTCCTGCTGAGTGCCCGGGACGGCGTGGCCGAGGTGTTTTTCAACGTGGCGCAATTGCTGTCGGGCGAGCGCAACACGACGCTGCCGCTGCTGATGGCGCAGGCCGCGCGCGGGGTGCGTCCGTCCCATACCGACGCGGCGCTGCTGGCCGGGGAGTTGATCGCGGACTCCGAGCAATTCGGGCTGGCGGCAGAGACCTATGGCGCCATTCCGGAGGGCGATCCGAACTACGTGGAGGGGCAGATGGGCCGCGCCGAGGCGCTGGACCGCGCGGGCCAGACGGAGGCGGCGATCGGCATCCTCGGGGCGTTGGTGGCGGCACGGCCGGACCTTGCCTCGGTCCAGGCCGCCCATGGCGACATCCTGCGTCGGGCCGAGCAGTACGAGGAGGCGATCGCCGCCTATTCGGCGGTGCTGGATCTCGTGGATGCGGACCTGCCGCGCTACTGGTTCATTCATTACGCCCGCGCCATCTGCTATCACCAGCTGGACGATTGGGAGCCCGCCGAGGCCGATTTCCGCCGCGCGCTGGAATTGAACCCGGAACAGCCCAACGTGTTGAACTACCTTGGCTATTCCCTGGTGGAGCAGCGCCGCAACTTCGACGAGGCGTTGGGCATGATCCAACGCGCCGTCGCCGCCCGGCCCGATAGCGGCTACATCATCGACAGCCTCGGCTGGGTCTACTACCGCCTTGGCCGCTTCGAGGAGGCCGTGGCCCCGATGGAGCGCGCGGTGGAGCTGGAGGCGAACGATCCGATCGTTACCGACCACCTGGGCGATGTCTACTGGATGGTGGGCCGATACCGCGAGGCGGAGTTCCAGTGGCACCGCGCCCTGTCATTCGACCCGGCGCCCGAAGATGCCGAGCGCATCCGTCGCAAGCTGGAGGTCGGGCTTGACGTCGTTCTGGAAGAGGAAGGCGGCGTCGGGGCCTTGACCGAGGAGTGACCGCGACCACCGTGAGGGTCTTCGCACCCGCGAAGGTCAACCTTGCATTGCATGTGACGGGGCGGCGGGCGGACGGGTATCACCTGCTCGACAGTCTCGTGGTGTTCGCCGGCGTCGGGGACTGGCTGGAGGTGACGCCCGCGCCCGAGATGGCGTTGCACGTCACGGGGCCATGCGCGGCGGGGGTGCCGGTGAATGCGGGCAACCTTGTCTGGCGTGCGGCGGACTTGGCCGGGGTGTCTGCGCGGATCGGTCTTGAAAAGCATTTGCCGTCGGCGGGCGGGATCGGCGGCGGGTCTGCGGACGCGGCGGCTGTTTTGCGCGCCCTGGGGGCGGGCGCGGCCGGGGCAGAGGCGCTGGGGGCGGATGTGCCGGTGTGCCTGCGCGGTCGCCCCGCCCGGATGCGCGGGATCGGCGAGGTGCTGGACCCGGTGCCGGACTTGCCCGCGATGTGGCTGCTGCTTGTGAATGCGGGTGTCGCGGTGCCCACGGGGCCGGTTTTCGCCGGGCTGGCCGGGTTCGGCGCCGCGTTGCCCGCGTTGCCTGCGCTGGGCTGGGACGGCTTTGGCGGGTTCGTCGATTGGCTTGCGCAAACGCGGAACGATCTGGAACGCCCCGCCCTGGCGGTCGCGCCGGTGATCGCGGAGGTTCTGGCGCGGCTGGACGCGGCGCCGGGCTGTGCGCTGGCCCGGATGAGCGGATCGGGCGGGACGTGTTTCGGGCTGTTCGCGCGGGAAGCCGATGCGCGGGCGGCGGCGGCGGCGATGCCCGAGGGATGGTGGGCCGAGGCGGCGGAGGTCTTGCCCTGAGCGGCCGGCGCGGGCGGCGGGGTGAACCTCGCCCTACGGTCTAGTTCAGGCGTTCCACCACGTAATCTGCCAGGTCTGCCAGCATCTCGCGGATCGGGTGATCCGGCAGGGCCGCCAGCGCCGCCTTCGCACTGGCGATATGGGCATTGGCTGCATCGCGGGTCTGCGCCAGCGTGTCGTGGGCGCGCAGGAGACGCAGCGCCTCTCCCAGATCGCCGTCGCCCTGCTGACCCTTGCCGATGGTCCGCGCCCAGAAGGCGCGTTCGGTCGCATCCGCCGCCGCGATGGCGCGAATGACGGGCAGGGTCAGTTTCCGCTCGCGGAAATCGTCGCCGATATTCTTGCCGATCGCGTCCGCTTCGCCCGAGACGCCCCCCCAATCGAGCAGGTCGTCGGCCATCTGGAACGCCATGCCAAGGCCGTCGCCATAAATGGCGAGCGCGCGCACGACGGCCTCGTCGCGCCTGGCGATCATGCCGCCAACCTCGCAGGCGGCCTCGAACAGCGCGGCGGTCTTGCCACGGATCACTTGCAGGTAGGTCGCTTCGGTCGTCTCGATATTGGTGGCGGCGGTCAGTTGCAGCACCTCGCCCTCGGCGATGGTCGCGGCGGCGTTGGACAGGATCGACAACACGCGCAAGTTGCCCGGTTCGACCATCAACTGGAACGCGCGGGCGAAAAGATAATCGCCGACGAGGACGGAGGATTTGTTGTCCCAGAGCAGGTTGGCGGTGGGCCGCCCCCGGCGCTGCCCGCTTTCATCCACCACATCGTCATGCAGCAGCGTGGCGGTGTGGATGAACTCCACCGTGGCGGCCAGCTTCACGTGATCGTCGCCCGCGTAGCCGCAGAGCCGCGCAGAGGCCAGCGTCAGTATCGGGCGGATGCGCTTGCCGCCAGCCTCCACCAGATGCGCCGTCACTTCGGGGATGCGGGGTGCATGGCGCGAGGCCATGCGGTCGCGGATCAGCCGGTTGACCTGTTCGAGGTCGTCCGACAGAATCTCGCGCAGGCGGTCATGCGGCTTTGCGATGGCGGTATCGAGGCTCATGGTGCTGTTCCCTGTCTCGACATCCGCGCAAGGGCGACCTAGCTGTTGCGCATGCTTGAAATCCTGCGCAGCACCGACCCGACCATCATTGCCTTCGCCTCGGCGCTTCTGTCGGGTGAGGATATAGAGGTGTTCGAGATGGACGTCCACATGAGTGCCCTTGAAGGCAGCATCGGCATATTGCCGCGCCGCCTGCTGGTGCGACGCGAGGATGCGGAGGCGGCGCGGGTTGTCCTGCGCGATAACGAACTTCCGGTTTCGGAGTGAGCGACAGCCTGACACGGGACGGATTCCTCGGCGGGCGGGTGATGGCATGGCAACCGCGCGACGGCTACCGCGCGGCGACCGACCCGGTGTTCCTGGCGGCGGCCTGTCCGGCCGTGGCAGGCGACCGGGTGCTGGACCTGGGCTGCGGCGTGGGCGTGGCGGCGCTGTGCCTGGCCGCGCGGGTGCCGGGGGTTGCGATCACGGGGGTGGAGCGACAGGCGGAGTATGCGGCGCTGGCCCGCCGCAACGGAGTGGACGTGGTGGAGGCCGACCTGTCGGAGTTGCCGTCTGACCTGAGGGCGCGAAGCTTCGATCATGTCATCGCCAACCCGCCCTATTTCGGCGCGGGCGAGGGAACGGCGGCGCGCGACACGGGGCGCGAGGCCGCCCTGCGCGAGCAGACGCCCCTGGCTGACTGGCTGCGCGTGGCGCGCGCGCGGTTGCGGTCCGGCGGGTGGTTGACTGCGATCCACCTGGCCGAGCGATTGCCCGATGTGCTTGCCGGGCTGGACGGGTTCGGGTCCATCAGCGTGTTGCCGCTGGCCCCCCGCGTGGCGCGGCCTGCCAGCCGTGTCATGGTGCGGGCGCGCAAGGGCGGGCGGGGCAAGTTCGTGCTGTTGTCGCCGATTCTTCTACATGAAGGCGTGACGCATCTGCGCGATGGCGATGACTTTTCCGCAACAGCGCGCGCCGTGTTGCGCGATGGCGCGGCGTTGGCGTTCGGCTAAACGGCGAAATCCCAACCATTTTACTCGTCCACAGGGTTTTGCGTGACAGAACGATGACATTGTGGTGCACTGAAGGGGCAACCATCACCCAAAAAGAGGAGACATATATGTCGCTTGGAACCCATCTTCAGGAGCTCAAGAGAAAACATGCCACTCTTTCCGCCAAGGTCGAGGAAAGCCAACGCAGTCCGGCCACCGACGACCTGACCATTCGCGCCCTGAAGAAGGAAAAACTGCGCCTGAAGGAACAGATCGAGCGTCTGGACGCCTGATCGAAGTCCCTTCTCCCAGACACCGCGCAGGGCCGACTATTCGTCGACTTCGGCGGCATCCTTGAAGCGCATGCCTGTCCGGTAGCTGTCGAGCGTGGCGGTTTCCACCTCGATCCACTCACGGAATGCCCGGACCTGTGGACGATTCTCTGCCCCTTGGGGGCAAACGAAGCGGTATTGTGCATCGGTCCTGAGACCGATCTTGTAGGGCATAACCAGCCGCCCTGCAGCCAGATCCCGTTCCGCAATCGAAATGCGCCCCAGAACCACGCCGCCGCCTTCCAGCGCGGCATCGAGCGCGTGGTCGGCCTGGCTGAACCGTGTGCCGCTGGCGAAACGGGGCGGAAGACCGGCCGCGCGGAACCATGCGGGCCAGTCGATCGCCGGTTTCAGGAAGCGGATATCGTCCTGGTGCAACAACGGTGCGGCCGCCAGATCGGCGGGGTCGGGATAGTGCGCGGCCAAGGCAGGGGTCATCATGGGGGTCAGCCATTCGTCGATGATCGGCCGGGTGAAGAGGCCGGGTTCTTCCTTGTGCATGCCGAAGCGGATGGCGACATCGACATCGTCCCGGGTGAAATCCATCAAACGCAGGGTGGCGGAAAAGCGCAGTTCGATGCTGGGATGGGTCTGGGCGAACTTGAACAGGCGCGGGGCCAGCCATTTGGCGGTGAAGGCGGGACCGGCGGTAACGGTCAGGCTGGACTGATCCACCGTCCGCCGCGCCGCGCGCCATGCGGCGGCCAGCACGGTGAAGCCGTCGGACGCACCGGGGGCCAGCGCGCGGCCTGCATCGGTCAGTTCCACCGCGCGGTTCAGGCGGCGGAACAGGCGCGCGTCCAGGTGATCCTCCAGCGACTTGATCTGGAAGCTCAGCGCGGCGGGGGTCACGTTCAATTCGGCCGCCGCCTTCGAGAAGGACATGTGCCGCGCGGCGGCATCGAATGCGCGAAGGGCGGTCAGCGGGGGTAGGCGATCGGACATTCCACATCAGTATATCTTGTGTGAAGGCTTGGAAAGACTCGTTTGTCGGGGCGCGGAAGGATGACCATCTTCGGATCAACCGAAAATTGGCCACCAAGGAGCAGCCCCATGTTCTTCGACAATACCACCCGCCCCGAAACCCGCGACGCCATCGTCCGCGCCCATGCGGAGCGCGGCAAGATCCTGGGGGAGATCTGGGGATTCCTGACCGGGCGCCGCTGACCCCGGTAGGCGGCGGGGTTTCCGAACTTGCAATGCTCCGCCGCATCGCGACGCCATATGTCCTGAATCGATGGGGTTTCCCAAGGAAACAGGTGCAAGATGCAGAGATTGCCAAGCAGTGAAAACATCCGGCGGATCGAGAGCGAGGCCGGTCGATCGCGTGCCCGGGACCTGGCCCGGTTGGTCCGGCTTCTGGGTCGCCACGGCGCGAAGGCTTCGGCGAGCGTTGCAGCCAGCGGTTAGCGGCAATGCGAAGATAGCAATTGGGCTGGACCGGGTTGGCGCTTAGTTATCGGGCAGAATGAAAACTCCTCTCTCCGTTAGGTCGCTTAAAATGTTCTATAGTCTTCTTCAGGGGCGTCTGCCCTACGCGCTGTTCGCGGCTTTGGCCCGCAACGATGCGGAAATGGCCCGCCTGACCGGTTACCTCGGCGCGATGCGCTGAGCGCGCGCCGAACCGAAGGCCGCAAGGCTTGCGCCGCCCGTTATGAGGGCGGCGGCCGCCAGCAGGTTGGGGGAGGCTTCGGCCGCGCCCACCGTCAGCAACACCAGCGTCGATAGCAGCGGGGCAGCGTAGCTGGCCACGCCCAGAAGCTGTATGTCCCCGCGTTTGACGCCGATATCCCACAGGTAGAATGCCAGACCCACGGGGCCTACACCCAGGGCGATCACCGCGGCCCAGACCCTTGCGTCCGTGGGCCAGATCGTCGTTTCCAGCATGAGGTGCGCTGGCAGCGAGAGGATCGCGGTGGCGATGCAGAATATCGCGACGGATTGTGTCGGAATGGTCCCGAAGCGGCGCGACAGCACCGAATAGCTCGACCATGTCAGCGCGCAGAGGAAGGCCAGCAGGAGGCCCGCGCCGCCGGTGAAGCCCGCGCCCGCAGGTGCCATGATCAACACCGCGCCCGCGAAGGCGATGACTGCGCCAAGGATATGGAACGCCCCGATCCGTTCGTCCGGCAGGAGACCCGAGAACAGCACGATGAACAGCGGCCAGAGATAGGCGATCAGGCTCGCCTCGGCCGGGGGCGCAAGGCGCAGGGCGCTGAAATAGAGCGCGTGGTAGCCGAAAAGCCCCAGCGTGCCGACGGCATAGACCGCCAGGGGCACGGCGCGCAGGATCGACCAGCCGCCGGTGCAGCCGACCCAGACCAGCCCCAGTGCACCACCGATGGCAAAGGTCATCGCGTTGAGCTGGAACGGCGGGACGGGGGCGGAGCCGATGGTGAACAGCGCCAGCAGCGCCCAAAGCAGGACGGCGATGAAACCTGTGGCGGTGGCGGTGGCGCGGGACATGGCGGGGCCATACCCGAGCGTGGTGTTGGCCGATAGTCCCGACCGATGGCGGGCGTCCCCCCCCCCCCCCCCCCCCCCCCCCCCCCCGGGGGGGCCCAAACCCCGCCGGGTGGCGCGCGGGTTTTGGGTTGAAGGCCCCGGGGGGGGGGTTTTTTTCAAAAAGAAAGGGGGGGCCGCCCGGGAAAAGGCCCCC
>Ga0100398_1001277_pt1 | contig 21671 bp, 17 predicted proteins | sample CryGeymeta201522_FD_81568 | JGI IMG/M metagenome (GOLD analysis project Ga0100398, IMG submission 81568) | Groundwater microbial communities from Crystal Geyser aquifers in Utah, USA - Crystal Geyser metaG 2015-22 | ecosystem: Environmental > Aquatic > Deep subsurface > Groundwater | place: USA...
ATCCGGTCGCCGGACCATTCCCAGGCCGAGCCGCCGAAGATCGACAGCCAATTGTTGGGCGGCGATCCGTCGGGCTTGGCATCGGCCCAGACATACCAGTCGGCCTTGGGATTGTCGCGGCTGGACTGGCTTTCCTGGAACCAGGCGTGCTGGTTGGAGGTGTGCGACAGCACCAGGTCGATCAGCACCTTCAGCCCGAGTTCATGGGCGCGGTGGATCAGCGCGTCGAAATCGCCGAGCGTGCCGAACATGGGGTCCACGTCCCGGTAATCGGACACGTCATAGCCGAAATCGAGCATGGGCGAGCGGAAGAACGGGCTGATCCAGATCGCATCCACGCCGAGATCGGCGATGTGGTCGAGCCTGTGGATGATCCCCGCCAGATCCCCGATCCCGTCGCCATTGCTGTCCTGAAAGGAGCGCGGATAGATCTGGTAGATGACGGCGCCGCGCCACCAGTCGGGATCGGCGGCGAGGATGGGTTCTTGCGGAATGGTTTGCAGAAGGCTCATTGCGTCAGGATTTCCTATTTCACCGACCCGGCCAGCAGGCCACGGACCAGGAAGCGTTGCATGGAGAAGAAGACCACCAGCGGCACCGCGATGGAGACGAAGGCGGCCGTGGCGAGGATGCCCCAGTCGCCGCCGCGCGAGCCCAGAAGGTCGTCGGCGATCTTGACGGTCATCACCTGCGAATCGCCGGTGGAGGGCAGGAACACCTTGGCCACCAGCAGGTCGTTCCAGGTCCACAGGAACTGGAAGATGGCGAAGGAGGCCAGCGCCGGGAACGACAGCGGCAGGATGATCTTGGTGAAGATCTGGAAATCGGTGGCGCCGTCGACCTTGGCGCTTTCGATGATGTCGCGCGGCAGGCCGACCATGTAGTTGCGCAGCAGGTAGATGGCGAGCGGCAGACCGAAGCCGGTATGGGCGAGCCAGATGCCGACGAAGCTTTGCCCGATGCCGATCTGGTTGTGCAGGTTCAACAGCGGCACGAGCGCCAGTTGCAACGGCACCACCAGCAGGCCCACCACGGTGGCGATCAGCAGGCCGCGGCCCGGAAACTCCATCCAGGCCAGCGCATAGGCCGCGAAGGCCGCGATCAGGATCGGGATGACCGTGGCGGGGATCGTCACCGTCAGCGTGTTGATGAAGGCGCGGTCCATGTTGTCGGCGGTCAGCACGGTGCGGTAATTGTCGAGCGTGAATTCCGGCGGCGTCATGGCGGAGAAATAGACGCGCGGGCCCGACGCGCCCGGATCCTCCAGCGTGCGGTAGATGTAGGAGCCGTCCTCGAAGACGGTCAGCGTGCCGCCATCGCGATCCACGGTCTCGGTTCCCGGCGCGATGCCGTCGGGTTCGCGGGCACTGAGACCGAAGCCCGCGATGGTGGCCGCGCCCGAGGAGAAGACCTCGCGCACTTCGGCGGACTCGAAGATGTTGCCCTCGATCACATAGGCGTCGCCGTCGCGCGTGGGCGTGGCATCGGCGCGGGTCCGGTAGGTCAGTTCCACCGAGAACGGCGCCACCCACCAGCCCGAGGCGGAGATCTGGTCGCGGTCGCGAAACGACGACACGAACAGCCCCACCGTCGGGATCAGCCAGGCCAGCACGATCACGAAGACCGCGATGTTGGTGACGATGGAGAGACTGCTTTTCTGACCGGCGATATTGTCCATGCTCCGTCTCCCTATCGCATTTCTTTGCGGGCTTGCGCGATGTTCCAGATCATCACCGGCAGCACGACGAGCATGATGACGAAGGCCACGGCGGTGGCCTGCCCGTCATCGCGGAACATGAAATCCATCATGAACGACGGCAGGATCTCGGTCCCGTAATTGCCGCCCGTCATGGTGTAGACGATGTCGAAGACCTTCAGCACGAGGATCGTCACCGTGGTCCAGACCACGACGATGGTGCCCATGATCTGCGGCACCTTGATCTTGAAGAAGACCTGGAACGGGTTGGCGCCGTCGATGATGGCGGCCTCGATGGTTTCCTCGGGGATGCCACGCAGGGCGGCCGACAGGATCACCATGGAAAAGCCGGTCTGGATCCAGATCAGGATCGCCATCAGCAGGAAGTTGTTCCAGAACGGGATCTGGAGCGGGTCCAGCCCCTCGGTCGCGCCGAAGGCGGCGCGGATGGCGTTGATGATGCCGATGTCGGGGTCCTGCGCGTAGACGAATTTCCAGATCAGCGAGGCGCCGACGAAGGAAATCGCCATCGGCATGAAGATCAGCGACTTGGCGAAGGCCCCCCAGCGCAGGCGGTCGGTCAGCTGTGCGATCAGCAGGCCCATGAAGGTGGTGGCGGCCGGCACCACGAGCGCCCAGAGGATGTTGTTGAGGAAGGCCTGCCGGAAATCGGGGTTCTGGGCGAGGCGGGCATAGTTGCCAAGGCCCACGAAGTCGGTCCCCGCCCGGTCATAGAGCGACCGGACGAAGGAACCGATGACGGGATACATCAGGTAGAGCCCCAGCGCGAACATCGCCGGGAACAGGAACAGCCACGGCCGGATCTGGTTGGCGCGGTTGATGTTGCGCCCGATATTGGCGCCGCGTGCGGGAAAGATGACTTTGTCGAGGACGAGATTGGCGAGGTAGAAATACCCCACGCAGCCGCCGACACCGATGACTATGGTGATGAGGCCCTGGATGATTGGCGACATGGACGTGTTCCCCCCGCTTCTGACGGCCGTGATCGGACCCGGGGGCAGTTTTCGCCCATTCCTTGCGGTCCGTGCAATCGACGCGGCCCGATCTGGCGGGCCGGGCCTGCATCTGGTCTTCCCCGGCCGATTGCGCAGCCGGGGAAGGGTGCCGGATCAACCGATCAGTTGATCTCGTCCCAGCGGGCCTGGATGCTGTCGGCGACGGACTGCGCATCGGCGCCGCCGACGAAATCCACCATGCCGGACCAGAACACCCCTGCCCCGATCTCGCCGGGCATCAGGTCCGAGGCATCGAAGCGGAACGTGGTCGCGTTCAGCAGGATGTCGTTCATGTTGCGCAGGTCGTCGGACCCGAAGAGGTCGGTATTGACGGCGGTAAAGGGCGTCAGGAAGCCCGACTGGGCCATCCACACCTCGTGCGCGATGGGGGTCTGGAGCCATTCGATGAAGGCATGGGCCACCGGCGCGTCATCGGTGATCGCCATCAGCGTGCCGGCCCCGAGGACCGGGTTGCCGAGGTCTTCACCGGCGAAGGCGGGGAAGTAGAAGAAGTCGCTGTCCGCGCCCTCCGGGAAGAAGGTCGGGATGAACGACGCCTGGTGGTGCATGTAGCATTGCGGCGGGAAGGTGAAGAGCCCGCCGGGGCTGTCGCGGAAATCGGTGGCGGCGACGGCGGAAGAACCGCCGCGCACCCACTGTTCGTTGCGCGCGAAGGTGCCGAAGGTCTCGATCGCGTTGACGATGCGGGGATCGTTGAACGGGATCTCGTTGGAGACCCAGCCGTCATAGACCTCGGGGGTCTGGGTGCGCAGCATGATGTCCTCGACCCAGTCGGTCGCGGGCCAGCCGGTCGCCGCCCCCGATCCCAGCCCGATGCACCACGGCGTGCCGCCGTCATCGACAATCTGCTGCGACAGGGCAAGCAGGTCTTCCATCGTCTCCGGGATGTCATAGCCCGCCTCGTCGAAGGCCTCGGGCGAATACCAGACCAGCGATTTCACGTCGACCTTGTAGAAGAAGCCATACAGCGCCTCGGTCCCGTCGGCGCCTGCGGCGGTGCCAAGCGACACCCAGCTTTCACCGGCGGCATAGTTCTCGCGCACCCAATCGGCGGTGCCATCGGCCAGCGGGGTCAATTCGCCCCGCGCGGCCAGATCGGCCATCAGGCCCGGCTGCGGGATGACGGCGATGTTGGGCGGGCTGTTGGCCTGCGTGGCGATGACGAGATCCTGTTCGAAACTGTCGGAGCCGTTATACTGAACCGTGGCGCCGGTGGCCGCGGCGAAATAGGCCAGCATGGATTCGACCAGCGCCGCGTCCGCGCCGGTCCACGGCCCGGTGATCGTCAGCGTTTCGCCGGAATAGTCGTTGGCTTCGGCATAAGCGGTGTAGCTGTCCCAGTTGAACGCACCCTCCCCCACGGGGAACACGAAATCCTGCGCAAGCGCGCCCGAAGCGGAGAAAGCCAGTGCAGCCGCACTGGCGAGATATTTCGTCTTCATTGAATGACCTCCCAGTCAGTTCACCGGGATACGCCCGAAACGGGACCCGGCTGAATTTCGAGACCCGCTGCGCCATCTCTCCAAAGCGCTTTGGGTTACGCGCACCCTTGCGCATGTCTACGCAGGTGTCAATCGGACTCTGGCCGGGCGTGCGAAAAGTCAAAAAATGCTGCAAGTGCAAAGGGGTTTGCTTGAACAGACGATTTGACAGGCGCGGGCCTGCATGGGTAGCTTGCCGCGAAATTCGAAGCGCTTTGAGAGCCCGTCTCCGACCGTCGCACCCCCTGCCCGCGCCTTTCACAGCCCCTGCCCGCCCCTTTCACAGCCCCTGCCCGCCCCAAGAAGACGCCCAAGAAGACGCGCAATGAACCTGAAGCAACTTTCCGCCTCGCTGGGACTGTCCCAGACCACGGTCAGCCGGGCGCTGAACGGCTATCCGGAGGTGCGCGAGGAAACCCGCGCCCGCGTTCATGCGGCGGCGCGGGCGGCGAATTACAGCCCCAATTCGCGCGCCCGCAAGCTGGCGACGGGGCGCGCGATGGCGATCGGACACGTGATACCGCTGGATGGCCGCGAGGAGCTGGTGAACCCGATCTTCGCCGATTTCATCGCCGGCGCGGGCGAGATCTATTCCCGCGCCGGCTATGACCTGCTGCTGTCCATGACCACCACAAACGGGGCCGAGGCGGCCTATCGGCACATGGCGTCCAACGCCTCGGTCGACGGGGTGATGGTGCAGGCGCCGATGCTGGTGGATTCGCGCATCCCCCTGTTGCAGGACCTCGGGCTGCCCTTCGTGGTCCACGGACGCACGGCCGATGCGGAGCATTATTCGTGGATGGACATCTCCAACATGCGCGCGTTCCGGCGCGCCACGGACCTGCTGCTGGACCTGGGCCACCGGCGGATCGCGCTGCTGAACGGGCAGGAAACGCTGGACTTCGCCCGCCGCCGCCGGCTGGGGTTCGAGGCGGCGCTGGCCGCGCGCAGGATGGTCGCCGATCCGGCCCTCATGCGATCGGAGGTGATGACGGAGCAATATGGCTACCGCACCGCAAGCGCGATGCTGGACAGCGCCAACCCGCCCACGGCCTTCGTCGTCTCGTCCATCATCCCCGCCATCGGGGTGCGCCGCGCCGTGGGCGAGCGGGGCCTGCGCACCGGACGCGACGTGTCGATCATCTGCCATGACGACGTGCTGAGCTATATCGACAATGACGGCGTACATGCGCCCGAGGGCCCGGCTTTCACGGCCACGCGGTCGTCCATCCGGGCCGCCGGGCGGCGCTGCGCCGAGATCCTGCTGCGCCTGATCGACGACCCGGACCAGCCCCCGATCCAGGAATTGTGGGAAACAGACTTGACGCTCGGGCGGTCCACCGGACCTGCCCCAACCTGAGGACAGACCATGAATTTCACCCGCGCCGACTTCCCGCAAGGCTTCCGCTTCGGTGTCGCCACCTCGGCCTACCAGATCGAGGGGCACCAATATGGCGGCGCGGGGCCGACCCATTGGGACAGCTTCGCCGCCACGCCGGGCAATGTCGTGCGTTTCGAGAACGGCGCGCGGGCCTGCGACCATTACCACCGCATGGACGAGGATCTGGACCTGATCGCGGGGCTTGGCGCCGATGTCTATCGCTTCTCCACCTCGTGGGCGCGGGTGATGCCCGGGGGCACGGGCGCGGTGAACGCGGAGGGGCTCGACTTCTACGACCGGCTGGTGGACGGGTTGCTGGCGCGCGGCATCGCGCCCGCCCTGACGCTGTATCATTGGGAATTGCCGCAGCCGCTGGCCGACCGGGGCGGCTGGCGCAACGCCGACATGCCGGACTGGTTCGCCGACTACACCGAGGCCGTGATCGCGCGCATCGGCGACCGGATCTGGTCCGCCGCGCCGATCAACGAGCCGTGGTGCGTCGGTTGGCTGTCGCATTTCGACGGCCACCACGCGCCGGGGATGCGCGACATCCGTGCCACGGCCCGCGCCATGCATCACGTCCTGCTGTCCCATGGGCGCGCGGTGCAGGTGATGAAGGGGATGGGCGTCGGCAACCTGGGCGCGGTGTGCAATTTCGAATGGTCCGCCCCCGCCAGCGACGCGCCCGAGGACGTGGCCGCCGCGGCGCGCTACGACGCGATCTACAATCGCTTCTTTCTGGGCGGATTGTTTCACGGAGCATACCCGGCCGAAGTGCTGGAAGGGTTGGAGCCGCACCTGCCCCATGGCTGGGAGGACGATTTCGCCACCATCCGATCGCCGCTCGACTGGGTCGGGGTCAATTACTACACCCGCAAGCGGATTTCCGGCACCGATGCGCCCTGGCCCGCCTATGCCGACGCCGGACCCGAGCTGCCCCTGACCCAGATGGGGTGGGAGATCTATCCGCAGGGCTTGCAGGATTTCCTGACCCGCACGGCGCGCGAATATACCGGCGACCTGCCGATCTACGTGACGGAAAACGGCATGGCGAATCCCGATGTAGTCGGCGCGGAGGATACCGCGCGGATCGACTACCTCGACGCCCATCTGCGCGCGGTGCAGGCGGCGGTGGCCGAGGGCGCGCCGGTGGCGGGCTATTTCGTCTGGTCGCTGATGGACAATTACGAATGGTCGCTGGGATACGAGAAACGCTTCGGCCTGGTCCATGTGGACTTCGACACCTTGGCAAGGACGCCCAAAGCGTCCTATCACGCGCTGGCGAAGTGGTGGCGCTGAGATAACGGCCCGGGCTTGCAGATCAATGGCGCGACAGGCGCGCCGGGGAAAGGACATCCATGGTTCCCGCAGCCCTCTCGCTGGTGGCAGATATCGGTGGCACCAACACCCGCGTGGCGCTTGCGCAGGGGCCGCAGGTGCAGGTCCATACCGTCCGGCGGTTCAAGAACGCCGAGCATGACGGGATCGCCCATGTCATCGCGCGTTACCTCGACAGCCCGGAGATCGAGCGCGGCTTCATCACCGGGGTCTGCGTCGCCATGGCGGGGCCGGTCCATGACGGCGTCGGCACGCTGACCAACCTGGACTGGCGCATCGACAAGACCGAGCTTGCGCGCGCGTTGACGGCAGAGAAAGTTTCTGTACTCAATGACTTGCAGGCGCAAGGTCATGCAATCGGGCATCTCGCGGCGGGGGATCTTCAGGTCGTCCTGCCGCAGCCCGAAGTGGCTGAACTGGCGGCCAAGCTGGTGATCGGGATCGGCACCGGATTCAATGCCTGCCCGGTCTTCGACACCGCCGCGGGGCGATTCGTGCCGCCCTCCGAAGCGGGCCATGTGAGCCTTCCGGCGGCGATCAGGGCACTGCATCCGCTGCTGCCGCAGCTGAGCGATACCGGCGGCTATCCGTCGGTGGAGGAGGTCCTGTCGGGGCGCGGCGTGGGCCATCTGCACCGCGCGCTGCACGGCGAAACCGCGGATGCGGCCGAGGTGCTGGAGCGGATCGGCGCGGGCGAGGACATGGCCTGCGCCACGGGGCGGCTGTTCGTGCGGATCATGGGCGACGTGGCGGGCAACATCGCGCTGTCGCATCTGCCCTTCGGCGGCGTGTTCCTTGTGGGTGGCGTCGCGCGCGCCTTCGCGCCGCATCTGGACCGCTTCGGCTTCGCGGAGGCGTTCCGGTCCAAGGGCCGCTTTTCCGGCTTCATGGAACAATTCGGGGTTTCGGTCGTCAGCGACGATTATGCGGCGCTGACCGGATGCGCCAGCCACCTGTCGCGGCTGGCGAACTGAACGCCGCGCGCCGAGGCGCGTCAGGCGACCTCGTGGCCGAGCGCGGCGGTGTAGATCTCGAACCAGTCCTGACGGTCGAGAACAACGTCAAGCGCGTCCGACAAGCCACTGATCCGGTTGAGATTGTTGGTTCCCATCACCGGCAGGATCCGGGCCGGGTGATGCAGCAGCCACGCCACGGCCACGGCATCGGCGGCAACATCCTGCGCCTGCGCGATACGCTCCAGCACGGCCCGCACCGAGGCCCCCGCATCGCCGAACAGCGCCCCCCCGGCCAGCGGCGACCACGCCATGAGCGGCTGGCCCTGGCGCTGGTGGAAGGCCACGTCGCCATTGGTGAAGGGCGCGTGGTGCAGCACCGACATCTCGATCTGGTTGGTGGCCAGCGGCGTGGACATGCCCGCTTGCAGCAAGTCCCAATCCCACGGCCGGAAATTGGAGGTGCCGACCGCCCGGACCTTGCCCGCGGCGACCAGATCGTCGAGGCATCGGCCCGTTTCTTCATGGTCCATCAACGGATCGGGGCGGTGGATCAGCAGCAGGTCGATCCGGTCGATTTCCATCAATTTCAAGGACATGTCGACCGACGTTGAGACATGCGCGGCCGAGGTGTCGTAATACTTCACCCGCGCCTGCGCGTGCCGCCCGGCAGGCGCCACGATATCGCATTTCGTCACGATCTCGATCCGGTCGCGCAGGCCCGGCGCGGCCTTGAGGGCGGCGCCCAGAAGCGCCTCCGCCGCGTAGCCGCCATAGATGTCGGCCTGGTCCATCGTGGTGATGCCCTGCGCGAGGCACGCCTCGATCTTGGCCTGCACATGGGCGGGCGCGGTGTCGGCGTCGTCGCCAAGCCGCCACATGCCATACACGATGCGCGACATTTCCACCCCGCCGACTGCGATCCGGTCCATCGTCATCGTCTTTCCCCCACGCCAAGCGGTGTTGCCGGAATCTGTGCGGGCACGCGCCCGTAAGCCTCTGGCAGTGAACAGGTTTTCAACTCGGGCATGACAAGGCGCCCGAAGTGCTGACATTCATCCATATGCGGATAGCCCGAGAAGATGAAGGCGCGGATGCCCATTTTCTTGTAGTCCTCGATCCGGGTCAGCACCTGGTCGGCGGAGCCCACCAGCGCCGCGCCGCAGCCCGACCGCGCACGGCCAATGCCGGTCCACAGATTCGGTTCGATGTAGCCGAATTTATCCGCCAGTTCGCGCGCCTTGGCTTGATGCGACACCCCGAGAGAGCCGCTGTCCAGCGCCCGCTCGCGGATCAACCGACCGTATTCGTCATCGAGCCTGGAGGTCAGATGGTCCGCATAGTCCCGCGCCTCGGCCTCGGTATCGCGCACGATCATGTGCACGCGCAGGCCATAATCGAGGGTTCTGCCATATTTTTCAGCAACTTGGTGGACGTCCTTCATGCGACCTTCGAGGGCCTCCTTCGGCTCGGGCCACATCAGGTAGACATCGCAATGCTGGCCGCACAACTCCAACGCATCAGGGGAGTAGCCGCCGAAATAGAGCAACGGCCCGCCGGTCTGGTAGGGCTTGGCCGGGTCGGTAGACAATCCTTTGAAATCATAGACTTGACCAGAGTAATTGATCTCGTCCTGCGTCCAGGCCTGTTTCAGGATCTCCACCACCTCGCGGGAGCGTTGGTAGCGAAAGCTGCTGTCCTCCTTCTGGCCGGGAAAATCGCTGGAGATGATGTTGACCGTCAGGCGGCCTTCCAGCATGTGATCGAGCGTGGCGATGGTGCGCGCCAGCATGATCGGCTGCATCTCGCCGCAACGAACGGCCGCCAACATGTTGATCTTGCTGGTAATCGGCGCGCAACCGGCGACGAAACTGAGCGTGTCCTGCCCGACCTGGTAGGACGAGGGGCACAGGATGTTGCGGAAGCCCTGCGCCTCTGCCTCCTGCACCAGCCCCGAGCAATGCGCCCAACTCGACCGCAACCGCCCGTCGGGCACGCCGAGATATTCGTAATCGTCCGAACAGAGCGCGGCGAACCAACTGACCTCCGCCGCGTCCAGATCCTGCGATGTGACCGGAACCACGCTCATCGCCGTGCCCTCCCTTGATCTCGGTGCGCCCAAGGCGTAGCAAGGCCACGAAGCTATATCAATGGTATATCAATTTGCCGGGAGGGAGGGAGAGCGCGATGCCGCAAGCAGCCAGACCGGGCGCGTTGCCGTCCTATCTGCGGATTGCCGAGGCGCTGACGATCGACATCGGCGGGGGCCGGTTGGCGGCCGGCGAGAAGTTGCCGCCAGAACGCGAGATGGCGGCCACGCGCGGCGTCGCCGTGGCCACCCTGCGCAAGGCGTTGCAGGTTCTGGTCGATCGCGGCCTGATCGAACGGCGGCAGGGATCGGGCAATTACGTGCTGGGGGGCGCGAAAAGCGTCGGCACCTATGCGCTGTTCCGGCTGGAGTTGAAGGGTGTCGGCGGCGGCCTGCCCACGGCGTGCCTGCTGGAGATGACCAGGGCGAAAAAGCCCGCCGCGCTGCCTGATATCGGGCGGCAATGGGATACCGGCATCCGGATCAGGCGCTTGCGCTTTCTGGCGGACATGCCGGTGGCGGTGGAGGAGATCTGGCTCGATTTCCGGTGGCACAACGACCACGGGCTGAACCCGCGCACGGTGTCGGAATCGCTCTATCGCACCTACGCGGAGCGACTGGGGCTGACCATCACGCTGGCCGAGGACGTGATCAGCGCGGCCCCGCTGCCCGATTGGGCGCCCGAGGATCTGGGCGCCAAACCGGGCCAGCAGATGGCCTTCATCGAACGGCGCGCCTATGACCAGCACGGGCTGCCCTGCGAGGCCTCGTGGACATGGTTCGACCCCGCGCGGGCGCAATATTTTTCACGGGTGCCCTAGGGCGCAAACGGGTTCAAAGGTGCCCAATGGGCGCCATCAGGGGGGGCGAGACATGACACGATATGGACTGATCGGCGCGGGCATGATGGGGCAGGAGCATCTGCGCAATATCGCGCTGTTACCCGACACGGGCGCCAGCGCCTTCGTGGAACCCGATGACGCGATGGCCGCGAAGACCGCCGCCATGGTGCCCGACGCCGTGCGCTGCGGCTCCATCGCCGAATTGCTGGCGCGCGACGATCTGGACGCGCTGGTGATCGCCTCGCCCAATTTCCGCCACGCGGAGCAATTGCGCGAGATCGCGGCGGCGAACCGCCCGGCCCTGCCGATCCTGTGCGAAAAGCCCCTGTTCACGGACCCGGCCGATGCCGACGACATCGCGGCGTTGCAGGCCAGCTACGGGGCGCCGATCTGGGTGGCGATGGAATACCGCTACATGCCGCCGATCGCCAGGTTCCGCGAGCTGGTGGACGCGGCCACCGGCGGCATCAGGATGCTGACGATCCGCGAACACCGCTTTCCCTTCCTTGTGAAGGTCGGTGACTGGAACCGCTTCAATCGCAATTCGGGCGGCACCCTGGTGGAGAAATGCTGCCATTTCTTCGACCTGATGCGCCTGATCCTGCAAGACGAACCTGTGCGCGTGATGGCCAGCGGCGGGCAGATGGTGAACCACCTCGACGAGGTCTACGACGGGCAGACCAGCGACATCTGGGACGGCGCTTACGTGATCGTGGATTTCAGGCGCGGCGCGCGGGCGATGCTGGAATTGTGCATGTTCGCCGAAGGCTCGGAATACCAGGAGGAGATCAGCGCCGTCGGACCGCTGGGCAAGGTGGAATGCAAGGTGCCGGGGCCGGTGCGGTTCTGGAACACCGATCTGGGCCCGGCGCCGGTGCCAAAGGTCATCGTCAGCCCGCGCCATCCGACCGGCCCCGTGGTGCACGAGACGCCGGTGGACCAGACCCTGCTGACGGCGGGCGATCACCACGGCTCGACCTTTTACCAGCATGTGCAGTTCCTGCGCATGGTGCGCGGAGAGCGCGCGCCCGAGGTCACGCTGGCCGATGGCGCGGCGGCGGTGCGCATGGGCATGGCGGCGCAGGACAGTGCGCGCACCGGCAAGGCCGTGGCGCTGGAGTGAGGCGTGGCGTAGGCTTGCAGCGATGGACCAGCGCATCGACATCGGCATCGACGGCGGCGGCACCGGGTGCCGGGTCGTGGTGTGCCATGGCGGGCGCGAGGCCCGCGCGACGGGCGGGCCGGCCAATGTCCTGACCGATCCGGCGGCGGCGGAGGCGGCGATCCGTGGCGCGCTGTGGGAGGCGCTGGCCCGGCTGGACCTGACCCGCGACGACCTTGGCCGCGCCCGGATCGTGGCGGGCATGGCCGGGTGCCGCCTGCCCGGCATGACCGAGGCCTTCGCGATGCGTCTGCCGTTCCTTGCCTATGTGGTGGAAGACAGCGTGACCGCGCTGGAGGGGGCCTTTGGCGGCGGGCGGCATGGCACCCTGGTAAGCTTGGGAACGGGCAGCTTCTTCATCCGCCGCGATGCGCGCGGGATCACCCATCACGGGGGCTGGGGGTTCCATCTGGGCGACGAGGGCTCGGCCGCGTGGCTGGGGCATCGGGCGCTGTCCGACATGATGCAGATCGCGGATGGCCGACTATCCCGTTACGCGGGCGATCCGCTGCTGTCCGTTCTGGAACAGGCGACCGCACCGCATCCGGTGGTGTTCGCCAGCCATGCGCGGCCCGAGGATTACGCCGCGCTGACGCCGCTGATCCTGGCCGCCCGCACGCGCTGGTCGGCGGCGCTGGTGCAACGGATCACCGCGATGTTGCGCACCGCCCTGCACGAGATCGGACACCCCGTGGGCAGCCCGTGGGCGCTGACGGGCGGCCTGGGGCGGGCGCTGGTCGGGTGGATCGATGCCCAGGCGGCGGAAATCGAGGACGCGGAGAACCGGGACATTCTGTCGGGACATTTCAGGCCCGAAGGCGTGGCACTGGACGGCGCACTGGCGATGGCGCGGGCCTTGCCTTGAAACGGAGCGGTCCATGACGGTGTTTGCCAATGCGGCGCTGTTGGGCACGACGGGCCTGACGTGGCGCGATATCGTGGTGCGCGATGGCGTGATCGAGGCGATTGCGCCCTGCGGCGCTTTGCGCGGACGCGGCGCGGAGGATCTGGGCGGACAGATCGTTTCGCCGCCGATGCTCGATGTTCAGGTCAATGGCGGCGGCGGGGTGATGCTGGGCGATTGTCGCGACGTGGCAGATCTGGACCGCATGGTGCGCGCGCATCTGGCCGATGGCGTGCCGCATCTGTTGCCGACGCTGATCTCCGACAGCCGGGCCCAGATCGAGCGGGTGGCGGGGCTGGTGGCGCGGGCGCGGGCGCAGGGGCTGTGGCAGGTGCAGGGCCTGCATCTGGAGGGGCCGCATCTTGCGCGGGCCGGGGCCCATGATGCGGCGATGCTGCGGGGGATGGGTGGCGATGACCTTGCGTTATACGCCCGCATCGCGGCCGAGGTCGGCTGCCTGAAGATCACGCTGGCCCCCGAGGTCGTGCCACCGGAGGCGATTGCCGCCCTGGTGCGGGCGGGCGTGGTGGTGTCGCTGGGCCACACGCATTGCGACGCGGCCCTTGCCCGCGCGGGGTTCGCGGCGGGGGCGGCGACGGCCACGCATCTGTTCAACGCGATGTCGGGCCTTGACCACCGCGCGCCGGGGCTGGCGCTGGCGGCGCTGGAGCATGGCCGCTTCGGGCTGATCGCGGACGGGGTGCATGTGGATCCGGGCATGTTGCGGCTGGCGGGGCAGTTCGCGCGTAGCGGCGGGGGCGGCGGGGGCGGCGGGGGCGGCGGGGCCTGTCTGATCAGCGACGCGATGGCGGTGGCGGGCACGGATGCGACGGGCTTCGACCTGGGCGGGCGCTGGATCGCGCGGCGCGACGGGCGGCTGACATTGGCGGACGGGACGCTGGCGGGGGCCGACCTGACCCTGGCGCGCGCGGTGGCGGTGATGGGCGCGGCCAGCGCCCTGCCCCGCGCCGAGGTGATCGCCATGGCGACGGTGCATCCCCGCGCGCTGATCGGGTTGCCGCCCGACCTTGCCCCCGGCGATCCGGCGCTGTTCCACCTGTGGCCCGGGGGCGCCGCACCGCGCCTTCATCTGCCGCGGGGCTGGCAGGACGAGGACGGCGCGACGTGCTAGCGCGTGCCGCGTTCATTCGCAGGCACGCGACCCGCTCGAACCTCTTGATACCGCATGTCCGTGACGCGCAAGACCGGTTCCCGCGTTTGCGCGACGTGCTCTAGGCCGATTGCGGGATGCGTCGGGGCAGGTTGGCGCGGGACGGGACGGGCGGCCGGTAGCCGTCCACGGTGGCGTCGATGATGTCGCGCAGGCGCGCCGCATCGCCCGCGTCGACGGCGCTGCGGATCTCGCGCAGGAGGGCGGCGACTTCCAGCTGGCTCAGGCCTTGCTCGGAGGCGCGCAGGATCTTGGCATGGGGCGTGGCGATCATGCTGGCCGGGTCGATCAGCAATTCCTCGTAGAGTTTCTCGCCGGGGCGCAGGCCGGTGATGGCGATCTCGATCCCGTCGGGATTGGCGGCATCGCGGACGCGCGCGCCCGACATCTCGATCATGCGGCGCGCGATGTCGAGGATGCGCATCGGATCGCCCATGTCGAGCACGAAGAGATCGCCCCCGGTGGAATAGGCGCCTGCCAGCAGCACCAGGCGCGCCGCCTCGGGGATGGTCATGAAATAGCGCGTCACCTCCGGGTGGGTCACGGTCAGCGGCCCGCCCATGCGGATCTGGTCCTGGAACAGCGGCAGCACCGAACCGGAGGAGCCGAGCACATTGCCGAAGCGCACCATGGAAAAGCGCGTGTCCCGGCTGCGCCCGGCCAGGTCCTGCACCACGATTTCGGCCAGGCGCTTGGTGGCGCCCATGATGTTGGTGGGCCGCACGGCCTTGTCCGTGGACACGAGGATGAACCGCTCGACCCCCGCGGCTTGGGCTGCGGCGGCGACGATCTTGGTGCCGAGGACGTTGTTGTGCGCGCCCTCGACCTCGTTCTCCTCGACCATGGGGACGTGTTTGTAGGCGGCGGCGTGGAGCACGATTTCCACCCTCTCCTCGCGCAACACGGCGGCGACGCGGGGCGCGTTGGTGACCGAGCCCAGGCGTGTCGAAACGGCGATGTGGCGCGCTTCGGCGCGGCCGCGCAATTCGCGGTCGACGGTGTAGAGCGCGAATTCGGACTGGTCGAACAGGACGATGCGCGCCGGGCCGCAATCGAGCAACTGGCGGCACAGTTCGGAGCCGATGGAGCCGCCCGCGCCGGTCACCATCACCACGCGCCCGGCATAGGTCTTGGCGATGTCGGGCACGTCGAGCGCGACCTTGTCGCGGCCCAGAAGCGCGTCGGGGGCGACGGTGCGCAATTCGGCGGAGCGCCCCGAGATCAGGTCGACATAGGAGGGCAGCACCTGCACCTCGCACGGCAGGTCGGCCAGATCGGTCAGCAGGCGGTCCAGTTGCGCCTGCGGCAGCGAGGGCATCGCCACCAGCACCCGCTGCACCTGCCCCGACCCCGCCATGCGCCGCAGGCTGTCGCGCGACCGGACCGACAGGCCCGAGATGATCAGCCCCTTGAGCGACGGGTTGTCGTCGATGAAGGCCACGGGGCGCAGTTCGGCGCATTGGCGCAGCGCCGAGGCCAACTGGATCCCCGCCGACCCCGCGCCGTAGATCGCCACCGGCGCGCCCGGCGCGGCCTGGTCGAGCGCTGCCGCCAGCAGCGCCGCGACGTTGCGTCCCAGCACCGACAGCACGAAGAACAGGACCGCGAAGATCACCGGGATGGAGCGCGGCGCGCCCAGTTGCAGCAGGTAGCTGGCCGCGATGCAGGCAAGGCCGAGCGCCCCCGCCGCCATCGCGATGCGCGCGGTTGCAGTCATGTCCAGCGCCGCGAGCTTCATCAGGGGCAGCCGGAATGCCGTCACGACGAGGGGAGCTGCCAGCGCCACCACGAAGAACAGCGGCGTGGCGGCGCGCAGTTGCACCGACGGGTCGATGACGCTGAACCGCAACACGAAGGCAAGGTAGAGTGCCAGCGGCGCGAGGAGGGTGTCGAAGGCGAGAAGGATGTATCTCTTCTGTCGCCGCGACAGGGAGCCAAGGCTCATCACTTCTCTCCACCCACCAGGCCGCACGATCCGCGCCGATGCAGATCTGCCGCTACCCACTCTGTGTAGGCCGCGATTGTTTAACGTTCCGTTAACAGGGCCGGGCCGTCGGTTCAGCGGGCGGCTTTGTGTCGGATGCGGCATACCCATGGCCAGTCCCGAGCCGCCTGCCGCGCGCCAATCGCGCGGGTCCGGGCGCCTTCCGCGGCGTTCCCCATTCCGCCTGCTGACATCCCGACACCAATCCGGTAAGCCCTGCGAAAATCCCTGAGCAAAGCGCCGCCCCCGGCGACCGAACATGACCCGATTCACGGACCAGACCGCCCAGACCCCCGCCGGGGCTTCGGAAATCGACCTGCTGGCCGTGGCCGCGGTGATCTGGCGCGCGAAATGGTGGGTGATGGCCTGCGCCGTGCTCGGCATTCTGGCGGCCATGGTCTACGGCTTCCGCATCGCAACGCCGATGTATCCCGCCCGCGCCACCGTCGCGCTGGAGGCGGAGGGCCAGCAGGTCATCAGCGATATCGAAAGCATCTTCGCGGGCGGCGGCACCGATACCGTCGCCGTCAACACCGAGATCGAGGTGTTCCGCTCGCGCGTGCTGATCGGGCGGCTGGTGGATGATCTGGGCCTGATCGAGGACCCGGAATTCAACGGCTTCCGCGCCCGCCCCAGCCTGATGGGCCGGTTGCGCAGCCTCGTCTCGGACTGGGAGCCGGTGGTGCTGGAGGGTGCGGCCCTGCGCAACCACACCATCGACGAGGTGATCGCGCGCATCACGATCGGCAATGTGCGGCAATCGCTGGCCTTCAACATCTCCATCCAGACCAACGACCCGCTGAAATCCGCCGCCATCGTGAACCGCCTGGCCGAGATCTATATCGAGAACCAGATCCGCCGGAAGCTGGACGACAGCACCCGCGCCATCGAGTTCCTGTCCGAGCGCACCGTGGAACTGCAAGCCAACGTGGAGACGCTGGAGCAGGCGCGGGCGCAGCGGCTGGAGGCGTCGGACGTGATCGACGCGGCCCTGTTGCAGGCGCAGAACCTGCAACTGCGCGATCTGCGCGCCCGGGTGGAGGATGCGCAGATGCGCGCCGCCGCGGACGCGGCCCTGCTGGCCACGCTGCGGGGCGCGGGCGACGACCCGGAGGCGCTGATGGCGCTGGCCGAGGAGGCCGGGGACAGCCGCCTGTCGGGCATCGTGCAGCGCGTGCGCACCGGACGCCTGGGCCCGGAGGCCGCCGGGCTGGCGCTGGCCGACGCGATCGAGGGCATCGCCGCCGACCTCCGCCGCACGCAGGCGCAGATGGAAACCCTGCAACGTTCGGCCGCGGACCTGACAGCGTCGATCACCGCGCAATCGGAAGAGTTGATCCAGTTGCAACAACTGGAGCGCGAGGTGGAGGCGGCGCGGCTGCTTTACGAAACCTTCCTGGCCCGCCTGCAGGAGGCCAGCGTGCAGCGCGGGCTTGAAACCGCCAATGCGCGGATCCTGTCCGAGGCGGTGCCGCGCCTTGCCTCCAGCCCGCGCATCCTGATCCTGATGGCGATCGCGGCGGTGGTGGGCGGCCTCGTGGGCGCGCTGGTCGGGCTGATCCGGGAATGGCGCTTCGCGGGCTTCCGCACCATCGACGACCTGCGCCAGTGGACCGGACGCCCGGCGCTGGGATCGCTGCCGGCCCTGGCCACGCGGGACCGGCGCGGGGTGCTGCAATTCCTCAAGGACAAGCCGAACTCGATCTTCGCGGAGGCGGTGCGCAACCTGCGCACCTCGATCCTGATGGCAGATCCCGACCGGGAGCCGCAGGTGATCCTGGTCACCTCGTCGATCCCGGCGGAGGGCAAGACGACGCTGGCGATCGCGCTGGCGCGCTATTTCGGCTCGCTCGAAGGGCGGCGCGTGCTGCTGGTGGAGGCCGATATCCGCCGCCAGACCCTGCGCGCCTATGTCAGCGAGGGGCAGCCCGAGGGCGTGCAGCTGATCGACGTGGTGTTGGGCCGCGCCAAGCTGGACGGGGCGGACCTGATGGATGCCGATCTGGGGCTGGAGGTGCTGCGCGGGTCGGGGGGGGAGTTCAACGCCGCCGACCTGTTCGAATCGCGTCGCTTCGCGGAGCTGATCGCGGACCTGCGCACGCGCTATGACCATGTCATCATCGACAGCCCGCCGGTTCTGGCCGTCCCCGACGCCCGGGTGCTGACGCGCTACGCGGATCTGAGCGTCTTCGCCGTGCGCTGGGGCCACACCACGCGCACGCAGGTGCGCCAGGGGCTGGAGATGCTGCACTCGGTCGGGCGTCCCGCCGATGGCCTCGTGCTGACGCAAGTCGACCAGCGGAAGATGAAAGGCTACGGCTATTCCGGGCAATACGGCTATGACGGCTATGCGGCCGGGTATTACGCCAAGGAATGATCGCGGTGCCGGGAGGGGTGCCGGTCGGGACGGCCCGGGGGGGCGCGCCGGTCGGGACGCCCGGGAGGAGACGCCGGTCGGGACGGCCCGGGGGAGACGGCTGAGGGAACGCGAAGGCGGCGCCGGACGCAAGCGGGGGCGCATCCGGGCAACGTGGCGTCAGAGCGCCTGCCCCACCAGGGCCCCGATCGCGCTGGTGGCGGCCATGGCGAGCGCGCCCCAGACAATGACCCGCACCGCCGCGCGACCCTTCGGCGCGCCCCCGGCCTGCGCCCCCAGCGCACCGAGCGAGCCAAGCGCCAGCAGCGTCGCCGCCCCGACCCACAGCGTCATCCCCGAGACCGGCGCCAGCGCCGCCACGCCAAGCGGCACCGCAGCACCAGCCGCGAAGGTCAGCGCCGACACCACCGCCGCCTGGGTCGGCATGGGCGGCGACAGGTCGGTCAGCCCGATCTCGTCGCGCAGATGCGCGCCAAGCGCATCCACCTGCGTCAGTTCCTCGGCGACCTCCTGGGCAAGGCCGGGGGGCAGGCCCCGTTCGCGGTAGATCGCGGCAAGCTCGCGCAATTCCCCCTCCGGGTTACGGCGCAGTTCGGTCTTCTCCCGCTCCACATCGGCGCGTTCCACATCCGCCTGGCTGGAGACCGAGACATATTCCCCCGCCGCCATGCTCAGCGCCCCCGCGACCAGCCCGGCGAAGCCCGCCAGCAGGATCACCGGCTTGTCGCCCGCCCCCGCCGCCACCCCCGCGATCAGCGAGGCGGTCGACAGGATCCCGTCATTGGCCCCCATGACGGCGGCCCGCAGCCAGCCCGACCGGCCGGACAGGTGCGGCTCCACATGGGCGGAGGGGACACCGAAGTTCATCGGGCGATGCTCAGCCATGGTGGCCTCCGTCCCGGCCGCCCGATGGCAAGGCCATCTTGCCCGGATTAAAGATGTTCAGCGGGTCCACGCCCTGCTTGATCGCCGCCATCATCGCCATCGCCCCGGCCCCCAACTCGCGCTCCAGGTAGCGCGCCTTGCCCTGGCCGATGCCGTGCTCGCCGGTGCAGGTGCCGTCCATCGAGATCGCCAGATCGTTGAGCCAGCCGACGAAGCCCTCGGCGCGTGCGACCTCGTCCGCATTCTCGACGTCGACCAGCAGGATCGTATGGAAATTGCCGTCGCCCACATGGCCAAGGATCGGACCCATCATGCCAAGCGCGTCCAGCTTGTCCTGCGTCGCGGTCACGCAATCGGCCAGGCGCGAGATCGGCACGCAGACATCGGTGGAGATGCCCTTGGCGCCGGGACGCAGTTGAAGGCCCGCCCAATAGGCATCGTGGCGCGCCTGCCAAAGGCGGTTGCGCTCCTCCTCGCGGGTGGTGAAGGTGTATCCGGTGCCGCCCATCTCGGCCGCGATCTCCCCGAACAGCACGGATTGATCCCGGACCGCGGAAGCCGTGCCCTGGAATTCCAGCAGCAACAGCGGCGTTTCCGGCAGGGACAACCGGGAATAGGCGTTGACGGCCGTCACGAACCGCGCGTCAAGCAACTCGATCCGCGCCATCGGCAGACCGTGCTGGAAGGTCGCGATGACCGCGTTGCAGGCGGCCTCGACCGAGGGGAAGGAACAGGTGGCCGCCGAGGTCGCCTCGGGGATGCCCTGCAGCTTCAGGGTCAACTCGGTGATCAGGCCAAGCGTGCCCTCGCTGCCCACCATCAGCCGGGTGAGGTCATATCCGGCCGAGGTCTTGCGCGCCCGGGCGGCGGTCTTGACCACCTCGCCCGAGGGCAGCACCGCCGTCAGCGCCAGCACATTGTCCTTCATCGTGCCATGGCGCACCGCACCGGTGCCCGAGGCGTTGGTCGCGGCCATCCCGCCCAACGAGGCATCGGCGCCGGGATCGATCGGGAAGAACAGCCCGGTATCGCGCAGATGGGTGTTGAGCGCCTTGCGCGTCACGCCGGGCTGGACCACCACGTCCATATCCGCCGCATGGACCGCAAGGATCGCATCCATCCGGCTGAAATCGAGCGTGATGCCGCCCGCAGGCGCATTCACATGCCCCTCCAGCGAAGTGCCGGTGCCGAAGGGGATGATCGGCACGCGGTGCGTGGCGCAGATGCGCACGATGTCCTGCACCTCTTCGGTGGTCTCGGGGAAAAGCACCGCATCGGGCGGCTGGTTGCGCAGCCAGGTGGTGGTGTGCCCGTGCTGGTCGCGCATCGCCTGCCCCCGTTCGAGCCGGGGCCCGAAAACCTGCGCCAGCACGGACAGCGCGGTCGCGATACCGGCCTCGTTGCGCGGCAGATCGGCCAGCATTGTCATGGTGCGACTTCCCCTTGATCCGTCCCGATCTGTCGGGCCCTTGATCGGTCCCGATCTGTCGGGCCCTTGATCGGTCCCGATCTGTCGAACCAGGGTATCCCGGCCCGCCCGGAGCCTCAAGCGGATGTGCTTTCATCTTGGCAGAAAAACTCGTTCCGCCTTCGCCGCCCGCGCCGCCGCCAACAGGCCGGGCGCCGCGCCGGGACACGCGCCGCACGGCGCGCCCCGGCGCCACGCCCAAGGATGGACCGGGGCCGCAAGGCCACGGGCCATCGCGGGAGCGCGCCCCGTGCACTTGCGCCCCTGCCCCCTGCGCCCCTGCGCGACGCGGAGACGCGGAGACGCGGAGACTCAGAGACGCGGAGCCGACCCGGTCAGCGACGATCCAGCCGTGACGATCCAGCCGTGACGATCCAGCCGTGACGATCCGGCCGTGACGATCGGGTGCCGGGCAGATCCCGCTCACGCCTCGGTCGGGCCACCGGCATCCTTCCAGCCCGGGAAGCCGCCGATATTGGTGACGTTCGTGTACCCCATCTCCTGCAGGGTCTTGCCCGACAGGGCCGCCTGCCCGCCAGCGCCGCAGACCAGATAGATCTCCGCATCCTTCGTGAAGATCGGGTCGTACAGCTCCTCCACGGCCGGATCGGCCCGGAACTCGATCATGCCGCGATTGATCCGGTGTGCACCCGCGATGGTGCCGCTCTGGGCGATCTCGGCGCTGTCGCGCACGTCGATGAAGGTGCCCTCCCCCCGGGCATGTTTCGCGATCGCCGCCTCGGCCGGCATCGTGGGAACCGTGGCGTTTGCGGTATCGAGGTAGTCTTGAGCGGTCTTCATGGTGGCATCCTTTCGGGAACGTTGCGATATCGTCCAGGCGATATCTGTCGGTCGGTATCTGCCGGCGCAAGGACATGGCCTCGCCGCCGGATCGTGGATCCA
>Ga0100398_1001278_pt1 | contig 21670 bp, 18 predicted proteins | sample CryGeymeta201522_FD_81568 | JGI IMG/M metagenome (GOLD analysis project Ga0100398, IMG submission 81568) | Groundwater microbial communities from Crystal Geyser aquifers in Utah, USA - Crystal Geyser metaG 2015-22 | ecosystem: Environmental > Aquatic > Deep subsurface > Groundwater | place: USA...
AGGCAGAAAAAAAATCGGATGATTCCGATTCAGATGGCGCTGATCACGATAAAGAAGATAAAGATAAAGAAGACGAGTGAGTTCTCATAATTATTATATCTTTTACGAAGGTAAAATAGCAGGGCCATATCCTTCGGAACAGATTCTTCAATGGAACCTTGCGGCTGACACGCAGGTTTGCATTGAGGGAACTGAGGAATGGCTGTTATTGAGTCAGGCGCCGGAATTATTGGCTCAACCTGATTCAGGCAGTTCTTTACCGTCTCCTTATGTAAAACAAGATTCTACTTCAAATCGAAAAAGTATTTTTATAATTCATGGCCGAGGAAATACGCTCGACAACGCCTTCAGACTTTTGATTCAGCTTGTAAGGACAAAGATTAGATTTTATCAAGGCGGTATTTTTGCGGACAGCGAGAATTCAAATTTTGTTAGGTTTCTTTTATACGATACCCACTCTAATCCATACACACTTTTGTTTGACCGAATCATCGTGGGCAAGATCGCACTCTGTCCATTTTATCCTCCGCCTGAAAACTGGATTCCGGATTCTACATGGACGAAGCTTTCTGAGTTTAAAGTGACAGATAAACTTGAGACCTATGCTGTTCCACAAGGAATTGCCGGCGAAGGAAAAAGAAAATGGTGTGACGAATTTTTTCAGGCAATATGGCAGGATGCTTCGAAGATGCTCGGCCAAGTAATTACCAGTCAGCCTGCATTGAGTGAAACTTTAGAAGGAATTCGCTCCAGGCTTATGCCGCCTGATGGAGGCATGTATCTGGAAAAAGAATACAAAATCGCAATACAAAATTATTTTTCGGAAAGAGGTCTAAATCCCGAGCCGTTTCAAGAATTGCTTTTAGAGTTTCAGAGGCTGAACGACGCAGGCGGTGATCTTGATACTATCGCTTCAAATGCGCTTTACGGCGCTTGGTTCATGCAATGGTTCGAGAAGCAGAATGTTGTGCCTCCTCGATACGGAAAGGATTTTGAGTTTGATTTTGTAAATTATCATCAATCATTTTTACATCTCGCTCGGCATAAAAATGCTGATATCTACCTTCCTGATTTTCCAATGGAGGCAATTCCGGATCTTGAAGATGCGTCAAGAGCTCTTAGAGAAGTTGGAAGCAGATTTGTAAGAATTGACGATCACCATCCATTAGATTCGAAGCAGATAGAATTATTGGAGCGCCTGAAGTCCGAAGGCTTAGCCGGCGAATATATGATGTCAGGTCCGATAAAAGGAGAAGGCGAGCAGGCTGAAGAGGAGCGGACATGCGGAAGCGATCTTGTGCATCGAGCAATGCTCGAAGGAACCGAATTCGATGCGCCTGGACTTGATGAGCTACGAAGATTAGCTCATCAGCAGGATTTGCATTTGATAAAAGATCCCGATGACAGAGAGCATCCTGATTATCTTGCCGTTGATCTCTCAAAATTGATTGGTTCTAAATATTCGAGAATAGATATGACTCAGCAATTAATGTTTGTGAGGTCGTATGTTTCAATCAGAGAGATAATGAACACGACCGGTTGGAGACAAATTGTAGATGAATATGAAGTTGAGCTGGAAAGAACATGCCCAAAGCTGGAAGAGAATCTTGCGCTTATCGAGTATTTGGTTCCTGAAGATATTGAGGAGTACAGAGGCTCGATGGGCGCGGCATCGATGCTAGGTTCAATAGTCAAGAAAATTACTTTCGGAAAAGTGGATTTGGAACTTAAAGCAATCCAAAGCAAACTGCCGTCGAGGACGCACAAGATACTGATTACGCTTGCTCCGTTTCAATCGAGAAAGGAGCATCGAATAAATGTTGCTTCGGCAATAAATTATTTAAAGAGATATTATAGTTTTGATTATTTCTTTTTTGCGTGGGGATCGAGTCTTCTGACGACTCGGAGATTCAAAGATGAAGACACAACGATTAATTTATCCGAATTTATGCCTATCATGGGAGGCCCGGGCGACGGCGGACATGCGTCGGCAGCTACATGCAAACCGCCTTCGAATGCGGCGTGGCCGGCTCATAGATTTTCAAAATTAAACAGACATAATTTTCTTGATTATGCAAATTACATTGCAGGAAGAATAAAGGAAGGCCTGAAACATGAAATAGTTTCAGTAAGAAGCATCACTATAAAAGACCGTGACATTATCGGATACAGTTCCAATAAACGTCGGTAATATTTTTTAATTCAGGACTTTTATTATTCAAAAGGAGCGACCAACGTTTTCCAGATATTTTTTACATGGAATGGATTAAAAACCTGAATTCCTTCGACATTAAACTTTTTTTCACCGTTATAGAGAATCGACCCTGGAGTGATTTTTTTTATTCTAAGCTTTTGGATTTGCTTCAACCCTTTGATAAAATTAGAGGTAAAGGTTGTAGCAGATTTAATCTCTATTGGAATGATCACTCCCTTTTCTCTAATGAGTAGATCAACCTCGTTACCATGAGAGTCCCGGAAAAAATAGATTTCAGGTCTGAATCCATTAATGAAAGCACCTTTTACGATCTCTGCGATGATAAGATTCTCATAAAGATTTCCGCGCAATGGATCGCGATATGCCTGTTCTGCAGTGGCAATGCCGAGTAAAAAAGAGGTAAGCCCTACATCGGTAAAAAATATCTTTGGAGATTTAACGACACGTTTTCGGATGTTTTCAAAAAACGGAGGCACTTCGAATATGATATACGAAGCTTTTAATACAGATATCCAATTTCGAATGGTCGTACTGGATACACCTACATCGTTAGAAAGGGAAGAAAGATTAACAATTTGTCCTACCCTTCCTGCTAACAAAATAAGGAACCTTTGAAATTGTGAAAGGTCGTGCAATTGTATTAGGGTTCGTACATCGCGTTCGACATAGGTTTGAAGGTATCCGTTGAAAAATCTACGTGAGTTGAGCTTTTCTTCATAGAGTCGTGGAAAGCATCCGTGAACAATCAGTTCAAAAGGATCCGGTGCAGAGTTATAATGCCGCAATTCATTAAGCGAAAAAGGCCATAGAGTCAGCATAGCAGTCCGCCCTGCTAACGACTGGTTAATTGCTTCTTGCAATTTCGGCTGATGACTTCCAGTTAAGATAAATCGTCCCCGCTTTTTACTTTTGTCAATCATGCCTTGAAGATAGGAAAGTAACTCCGGTACCCGTTGCACCTCGTCCAAGATGCCACCTTCTTCTATCTGCCCTAAAAATCCTCGAGGATCAGTTTCAGCTACCATGCGAACATCAGGGTCCTCCAGCGAAAAATATGTTTTATTAGGAAATGTCATTCGAACTAATGTAGTCTTACCTGATTGTCGTGGCCCCAAAACGGTTACCACAGGATATTCTCCGGCAGACTGAATTAATTCTTTTGAGATATCTCGCTTAATCATAATAAAGATAATATATCATTATTGTGCAAAATGAAAGTTGAAAGTTGGATTTGCACAAATAATTCCTCTCTAATTTTTAGGAAAGGAGACATGGGTTTAAGAAACTTCAGATATTTTTTAGTGTAATGAACTTCTTCTGTGCTAAAATTATTAATGTGTTTAGGTTGCAGAGACGCAAATTTTTAAGTCTTTACAATAAGATAATTCATTGATGGAGAGAGTTTATTGACCGCGAATAGTAATTTCAAAAAACATCTTGAAGAAATTTCCGCGCTCTTGGATCGAGTTTCGGACGAGATGGTGGGAAGAGTTGAAACAGCTTCTGAGTTAACTTTGCAATCTATTCTTTCAGGCAAAAAGGTTATTGCTTTCGGCAACGGAGGCAGTGCGGCGGATGCATCACATTTTGCGGGAGAGTTTGTGGGAAGGTTTCGGAGGGACCGCCGTGCGCTTCCGGCAATTTCACTTTCTGCAGAAACTGTAAGTGTCACTGCGATCGGAAATGATTTCGGCTTCGAACAGATATTTGAGCGGCAGATAGAAGCATTTGGAATTCAAGGTGATATTGCAATTGGAATTACAACCTCCGGCTCATCAAAAAATGTGCTTCGTGCCCTTCAAAAAGCAAAAGAGCAGGGACTTGCAGCAGTTGCTTTGACGGGGGAATTGGGGCTTAAAGAAGATATTCAGTGCGATTGCATAATATCTGTTCCATCGAAAATCACTTATGAAATTCAGGAACTTCACAAAATAATTTTACATTCAATTTGCGATTATGTAGAAGCAGCGATGATTCAATGATTGATCTCGATAAACTTTCAAGAGTTAAAGTAGCAGTTCTTGGCGACGTAATACTCGATGAATATATTTACGGAAGAGTATCGAGAATTTCTCCTGAAGCGCCTGTTCCCGTGTTAGAGGTTCAATCTCGAATGGAAACTATCGGAGGTGCTGGGAATGTTGCGAGGAACATATCGAGCCTAGACGGAAAAGTTGAACTCTTTTCAGTATTAGGAGACGATGCGTCTGCGGACAGATTTTTTTTTCATGCAAAAGAAAACTGCATAAAAACCTCGGGAATCATTAGAAGCAAAACCAGAATAACCTCTTTAAAACAGAGAGTCGTGGCTCAAAATCAGCAGATAGTGCGAATAGATTCTGAAAAAGTTGAATCAATAAATAATGAGCTTGAGAGAGCATTGTCGCTTAGAGTGGAATCGGCATCTGAAGAATGTGATGTTTTGGTTATTTCTGATTACGACAAAGGGGTATTGACTGATATTCTTTTAGACAAAGCGTTAAGTTCATTTCGAAGCAAAGATAAACCGATAGTTGTAGATCCGAATGTACTACATTTTTTCAAGTATGGCCGAGCAACAGTTGTTACTCCAAATCATCTTCAAGTCGAGAGAGTATCGGGAAAGAGAATCCGAGATGAGAAAGAACTTTTTTCGACAGGTATTGAGATAAGAAAGCGACTCGGAGAGACAGCGTTATTAATTACACGCGGCGAAGAGGGAATGGCTCTTTTCAGCGACAGCGGCATTGTGAAGATTGCGACTGTAGCTCGTGAAGTGTATGACGTTACCGGCGCCGGCGACACCGTAGTAGCGCTTCTAGCAATGGGATTGGGTTCAGGATACAGTCTCGAACTTTCTGCACGCATTGCAAATGCGGCTGCAGGAATTGCTGTTGGAAAGCACGGAACAGCGATTGTTCTGCGTGAAGAGTTGGAATTTAAACTCCGCGAATTGTCTCTGATTGAATAATGTTCAAACTTAATTCGAATATTGAAAAAAAACTGGAAGAACTCCGAAGAGCCGGCAAGAAGCTTGTATTTACAAACGGCTGTTTTGATATCATTCATGCAGGACATATTAAACTTTTGAAAGAAGCCCGAGCTCTAGGGGATTTTCTAATAGTCGGATTGAATTCTGATAATTCTGTAAAGAGATTGAAGGGGGCGAATCGCCCTATCAATGACGAAATGAAAAGACGTGATGTTCTTGAGGCGATACGCTATGTTGATGAGTTGATAATTTTCGAAGAGGACACTCCGTTAGAACTGATACTTGCATTAAAACCGGATGTGCTTGTAAAAGGAAGCGATTACGGCAAAGGCGAGATTGTAGGAGAAAAAGAAGTGACAAGTTGGGGTGGAAAAGTTGTGCGCGTGAATTTGCTTCAAGGTGAATCAACAACTTCATTGATAATAAAGTGTGATGAAAGGATTACGGAAATATGAAAGCAGTAGGAGTAATACCTGCGAGATATGGCTCTCAGAGGCTCCCTGGAAAGCCTTTGGCTTTAATCAATGGCAGGCCGATGATTCAGCATGTTTATGAACGCGCTCACCGAGCTAAAGAACTTGATCGACTTATAATTGCGACTGACAACATAAAAATAAAGGAGACTGCGGAGAAGTTCGGAGCAGAAGCAATAATGACTTCTCCTGATGTACCGACAGGAACAGATCGAGTTCTCGAGGCAGTTGGACATCTCGATTATGAAATAGTAGTGAACATACAAGGAGATGAACCTTTATTAAATCCAAAAGGAATAGATGAATGTGTGAAAGTAATACGAGAAACTCAGGATGTAGAGATTGCAACTTTAGCCGAACGAATTACGGAGTCAGAACAGTTTTTCGATTCAAGCGTCGTAAAAGTTATTACTGACAACAATCACAACGCACTTTATTTTTCTCGTTCGCTGATTCCGTATCCTCGCGGTTATGAAAGCTCTGACGGCGATATTGATATCGAGAAGCTTTTGAAAGGAATCATCTATCTCAAGCATTTGGGACTTTATGCATTTCGAAAAGATGCTCTGATGAAGTTTGCGTCGATGGCGCCTTCGTCTTTGGAAATGATCGAAAAGCTTGAACAGCTCAGATGGCTGCAGGCCGGTGGAAAGATACGGGTAATCGAGATCGAAGGAAGAAGCGTCAGTGTGGATACTCAACTTGATTTAGAGATTGCAGAACGGAGGATGCTGGAATACGATTCTATCCCGGGTTGAATTCAGGGATTTAATTTAGAAAACAGCCACTAAAATTCAGAGTGAGGAAAATATGATGCCCGGGAAAATTGAGAAAGTTAAAATTGTTTGTTTGACTGGCGGTGTTATTTCATCGCTTGGAAAAGGCATCACTGCCGCCGCACTCGGAAATTTATTGAAACGCCGGGGCTATTCAATTGGAATTATGAAGCTCGATCCTTACATAAATCTGGATCCGGGCACAATGAGTCCGTTTCAGCACGGTGAGGTTTATGTCACTGCAGACGGAGTAGAAACCGATCTCGATATAGGACACTACGAAAGATTTCTCGAGACTGACTTTACAAAAAGTCACAATGTGACGGCAGGACAGATTTATGATTCGGTCATCAGACGCGAGCGTGCCGGTGATTATCTCGGAAAGACCGTGCAGGTGATACCTCATATCACTGATGAAATCAAATCGAGAATATTATCTGTTGCGAAGAACTTCGACCTTTTGATTGTTGAAATCGGAGGAACCGTTGGTGATATCGAGTCATTGCCGTTTCTCGAAGCAATACGCCAGTTGAAGCGCGAAATTGGACAGAAGAACATTGCATATCTTCATCTCACTCTAGTGCCGTTTCTTGAAACCACCGGAGAATTCAAGACTAAGCCTACTCAGCATTCGGTGGCCTCATTGAGAGAGATAGGCATTCATCCTGATGTAGTGCTTTGCCGATCAAAGAAAAACTTGGATGAAGAAGTCAGAGAGAAGATTTCGTTATTTGGAGATGTTGAATTGGAATCGGTCGTCTCGGTTCCTGATGTATCGAGCATTTACAATGTTCCGAATATTCTTAAAGAATCAGGTTTTGATATAAGAGTTTTGGAACTGCTTTCTCTTCCTCTTGAAAAGACGAATGAGTCGGCGGAAAAATTTGGAAAGGAATGGGATAAGTTTGCCTCAAGTCTTTTGCCGCATGAAGAAAAAATACGAGTAGGAATCGTCGGAAAATATGTCGGACTTCATGATGCCTACAAATCAGTAGCGGAAGCGGTAGTTCATGCATCAGCGAAAAAAAATGTCAGTAGTGAATTGGTGTGGATTGATTCCGAAGCAGTTGAACGCGGCATAGCCGATTTAGCTCAGTTGGACGCTATGATTGTTCCAGGCGGATTTGGCGAGCGTGGAGTTGAAGGAAAAATTACGGCAATAAAATATGCTCGGGAAAATTCACTGCCATTTCTTGGCATCTGCTTGGGGCTTCAGTGCGCAATTACAGAATTTGCCAGAAATGTCTGCATGCTTCCCGGAGCCCATTCAGTTGAATTTGATGAAGAAACCAAATACCCTGTTATTCACATAATGGATGCTCAGAAGGGATTGAAGCAGAAGGGCGGCACTATGAGACTTGGCGTATATCCTTGCAGATTGAGAAAAAACACAATTGCGTCGATGTCATATTTGAAGGCGGATTATTCAGAGGAAGAAGTTTTTGAGAGGCATCGTCATCGTTATGAAGTTAATAACGCCTATCGTGACAGACTCGCCGAGAACGGTATGATCTTTTCAGGTCTTTCGCCGGATGGTCTTTTGGTCGAGATCATAGAATTGCCGAAACATAAATATTTTGTAGCAACGCAATTTCATCCTGAATTCCGTTCCAGACCCACTTCCCCGCATCCTTTGTTTTTGGGGCTTATCGAGGCGGCAATAAAAAAATGAAGAATAATACATGTTTATTCGGACGCAGGGCGGTGCTTGAAGCGCTACTTGCAGGCAAAAGGAATATAGAGAAAATAGTCCTTGCGCGTGGATTGAAGGGTGAGACATTTCGAGAAATCATCGCCGAGGCGGAGAAAAAGGGAATACGCATAGAAGAACTTGAACGAAAAAGATTGAACTCAATTTCCGGCACTGAATTTCATCAGGGAGTTGTTGCGGTTTCGTCGCCGATCGAAAGTGAAGACGTTGCAACTATTTTGTGGAAGGCTTACGAAAAAGGAGAAGATCCGTTTATTCTGATAGTTGATGGAATAACCGATCCGCAGAATCTCGGAGCATTGATACGGTCTGCAGAAGTTGCCGGCGCGCACGGAGTAATACTGCCTGAAGAGAGCGTAGCGCCGCTTGATAGAGCAACAGCAAAAGCGTCGGCCGGCGCGGTGGAATATATCTCCGTCTGCACTTCAGGCAATCTGGGACAGGCAATACTGCATCTAAAGGATCAAGGAGTAAAAGTTTATTCGGCTCTTCTTTCTGTGACTGCGCCGCTCATATATGATATCGATATGACCGGAGGGATTGCGATAGTTGTTGGAGCAGAAGACAAAGGTGTTTCTAATCGAGTTCAGAATAAATGCAGCGGCAGTTTTAGAATTCCGATGAAAGGAAAGGTTAAGAGTTTGAATGCGTCTGCGGCCGGCGCGATTGCAATGTTCGAGGTTGTCAGGCAGAGACATTCTATTGGCAGAAGGTAACATGAAAATTTTGCAAAAAGTAGAGGAGTGTTCTGAATCTTACGGATGCTCTTTTGTTCCGACTATGGGCGCACTTCATAAAGGACATATAACTTTAATTAAAGCGGCATTGAAAACAGATCGTCCGTGTGTAGTTTCGATTTTTGTTAATCCAAAGCAATTTGGACCGAAAGAAGATTATTCAAAATATCCGAGAATGCCCGATAGCGATCTTGCAATTTGCCGTCAGCTTGGAGTCTCCGCTGTTTTTATGCCTGATGAAAAAATTATGTATCCTCCCGAGTTCAAGACTGTTGTTTCAATTCCAACTCTGTCGAATTGTCTTTGCGGCTTATCTAGAAAAGGCCATTTTGACGGTGTGGCGACGGTTGTTGCAAGACTTTTTGGAATAGTAAAACCTGCGGAAGCTTTTTTTGGATGGAAGGATGCTCAGCAATTAATAATAATAAAACGGATGGTTGACGACCTTGCGTTAGGAATTAAAATTCATGGAATAGAGACGGTCAGAGAAGCTGACGGACTTGCGCTATCTTCAAGGAATCTTTATCTTTCAGATGCTGAGAGAAAGACAGCTCCAAATCTCTACAAGGGTTTGAAGCTCGGTGAAGCCGCCGCACAGAATTCAACTGCAGGAGTAGTGATTGAAACTGCGAGACAATATATCGAATCGAGCGGGCTTATGATAGATTATGTAGATTTGAGAAGAATTTCTGATTTATCGGCTGTTGATTATCAAAAAAAATTGGACGCTAAAGAACAATATCTACTTGCCTCTGCAGTTTTTTGCGGATCGGTTAGGCTCATAGACAATGTTAAAATATTTTAAACGCAGGCCAAAGCTTGCAGCTGCCTCTTATCGATTTTTTCGGGGAATTCGAGTAAATGAAACAGTCTAACATTTTATTGAGATTGAAATACATCATCACTAGAACTGTCATGAGACCTGAACGTGTTGTGACGGTTGTTTCAGACTATCGGCCGTTCATTGATGCTATTGTTATTGTTGCATTATCTTTTCTAATCATAAATTTATTTTCTATTGCGAATATTGGACACGACTTAGTGGATGGCAATTATGATAATAATAAAATAATTGAAACTCTGTTTGTATCTTCATTAGGGCACATTTCAGCCTTAACTTTAGTACTGATTTATGGAATTTCAATATCAGTGACTGCGTCCTTGTTAGGCTCAAAACCAAGATTTATCGAAACCATGCTTTCATTTGCAATTTTTGTTTCCATTGCAATGGCGATTGCCGCTCCTTTTGTTGCTGTGATAAAGCTGGTTGATTTTTCCGATCCGGCCAACAGAGTTTCAGAAAGTTTGATTACAATTGGACCGTGGATTTATACAGTTGCATTGATTTATGTAGCTACAGTAAAAGTTCACCGCACCGTTGCGCCTCGCGCGATAGCATACATGGGAATAGCGGCGCTTCCTTTGATATTAGGCTTTGCGATAATGTGGTGGGAGTTAGAGTTCAGACCTCAGATCGGCTTCTGATGACTATTTCTCAAGATTTGTGTAGGCAGGCGGCAATAATCGGTTGCGGAAGAATTGGGAGCATTTTGGAACATGACAGACTTCGCAGAAAACCGTGCACACATGCGGGACTATTTGCAAAGCATTCCCTGACTGAATTAATTGCAGGGTGCGACATCGACGCATCGCGCCGTGCAGCATTTTCAAGAGATTGGGGAATTCCTGCCTCGATGATATTTGAGGATTACAGAGAAATGCTTTCGAAAGTCAAAGCAGATATTGTTTCGGTAGCAACATGGACAGAGAGCCATGCGGAGATTGTGATCGAGGCGGCAAGGAGCGGAGCCAAAATAATTCTTTGCGAAAAACCGATGGCAATTTCTATTGACGAAGCTGATCGAATGGTCGAAGTTTGCGATTCACTTGGAGTGACTTTAGCGATTCATCACGAAAGAAGATGGGAGTTGTCTTACCGCTCGGTGAAAAGTTTTATAGAAAAAGGCGGACTTGGCGAAATTAGAACTATCATCGGGCACGTGCTTACCGGAACTCCTAAGAAGGATTGGCATTCCATTCCGCAACTATCTGGAGGCGGCCCGGCGCTTCATGACGGAACGCACCTTTTCGATGTGATGAGATATTTATGCGGGAAGGTTGTTGAGGTGAAGGGCGAGACTGAGCGCCATGATTCTGAATTAAAAGTTGAAGACACAGCTCGAGCAGTTATGCGTTTTGAGAATGGAGCTGTGGCTTATATCGAGTGCGGCGGCCGAAGAAAGTATTTTGATTTTGAGCTCGATATACAGGGAACGCTAGGACGTATTATTATCGGAAATGCAGTAATGAGATATTTTGGAGTTGGACCGAGTCAGCGCTATGAAAATTTCACAGAGTTTACCGAGCGACAGTTTCCAATGCTTGATGAGCCTCAATATTTTCCTTTTATTGTAGATGAACTGATGTCTGCGCATAGAACTGGTAGAAGAAGCATTTCGAGCGGCGAGGACGGCAGGGAGGCGTTGCGGGCAGTTCTTGCAATTTACGGCAGAGTCTGAGAATGGTGTCATTCTTCTACTTTTCTACATTAGCTAAAGTCTTTTTCCTCATTTCAGTAATTACAATTTCAATTTAAAAAAATACTCAGTATTGCCTTTTTGCCCTTTGATTTGCGAAGTCGCTTCATTTTCTATAATGTAATTTTTTTCTGCACACCATTTTCTGAAATTATCTAAAGTATTTTCCAGAATTTCCTTTTTTCTTATTACTCCACCCTTTCCGACTTCGCCTTTTCCAGCCTCGAATTGAGGCTTAAAGAGCAGAATTACTATAGCATTGCTATTCAGAAATGGAGGCAACAAAGGCAGAATAAGTCTGGAAGATATGAATGATAGATCAAGCGTGACACCGTCTAGAAGCTCGGGTACGACTGCTTTCGAGATATTCCTGATGTTGAAGCGGTCGATAACAACGGCTCTATTGTCATTTCGTACCAAGGAATCGAGCTGACCGTACCCTACATCCATTGCATAAACTTTATTTGCTCCGTTCGAAAGAAGAACATGAGTAAACCCGCCGGTTGATGCTCCGCAATCAAGCCAGATTCCTTTTGTATTATCTATTCCAAAATCTTTCAGAGCTCCTTCAAGTTTTTCTCCGCCGCGCCCTACCCATTTTTTGCCGGGCATAACTTCCACTTCTGCATCTTCACTTAAAAACATACCCGGTTTTAGATTTGATTTTCCTTTTACTATAACCTTTCCTGCCATTATTAAAGCACTCGCATTGCTCCTAGATTTTGCAAGCCCTTTTTCAAACAGAAGCTGATCGAGTCTGACTCTTTGTTTCTTTTCGCTCTTAATCATTCTTTAGCGTGCTTACTAATATGGGCAACTTCAGGAATAATGATTTGCTTCAAAGCTAGTTCGCATGCTTGTGGACTTCCCGGTATAGCAAATATTATGCTTCGGTTTATTAATCCGGCCATAGCCCGTGAGAGCATGCAGGATGGTCCAACTTCGTTGTTAGAATATGTTGTGAAAAGAGTTTGAAAGGCAGAAATTTCTTTTCGCAAAAGAGGACGAATTGTTTCTATCGTGATGTCAGTTGAAGTCAGCCCGGTTCCTCCTGTTAGAATTATTGCGTCTGCGATTTCTTCGGCGGTGCGAACGCTTGACGCTATAGCTTTTGAATCATCCGGAATAATGTTGATTCCTGAAACTTCGTATCCGGCTTCTTCAATAATTTTTTTAATGAGTGGCCCTGATCTATCTTCTCTCTCTCCTTTAGAAACTCCTGTCGAGACTACAATGATTTGAAACACAATTTTTTTTGAGGCTGAGCTTTTATGCTTTCGAGTTGAATCTGATTCTTTCATGTAAATATTATTGCAAAAAAGAGAGCGAAGGGGAATAATGTATTGAGAAGATTTTCCAGAGAGGGTTTAAATGTCACTAATCATATTTGTCGTAATTTCGGCTCTTATCTTTTTTTCTGCATACATTTTTATGGGCGCGTGGATAACAAAATGGATGGGATTGAAAGACGACAATACAACTCCGGCTTTTACCAGAAGAGACGGATTGGATTTTGAACCGATTGGATGGAAAGCTTTACTGCCTCAGCATTTCTCCGCAATTTCTGCCGCAGGACCGATAGTAGGGCCAATTCTCGCCGGAACTCTTTTTGGCTGGGGACCTACGTGGTTATGGATAATTTTCGGTTCGATATTTATCGGAGGAATTCATGATTTCACAACTCTTGTTGCATCGGTCAGGCACTCTGCAAGGTCAGTTGCCGAGATCGTCAAGCAGTATATAAATCAGAGGGCTTACAAACTTTTTTTGATATTTATCTGGCTGACATTAATTTATGTGATCATAGCTTTTGCTGATGTGACTGCCGGAGCATTTGTTCAGACTGCATCTACGGAAGACGCAACGGCTCCCGGCCCTGCAGTGGCAACATCATCGATTCTTTATCTTCTTCTTGCAGTGTTCATGGGCTTGTCGATGCGCTCGGGCTTGAAGTCGGGCCCGGCTAAAGCGATATTTCTTCCGCTTGTGCTCGTGGCAATTCTTGCAGGACCTTTTATGTCGCTCGATCTCGAAAAAATATTTCCGGGGCATGGTCAGAAGTTATGGAATTATTTGTTGCTCGCTTACTGCTTCATCGCGTCGATAACTCCTGTTTGGCTCCTGCTTCAGCCGCGGGGTGAGCTAGGAGGCTATTTTCTTTATTTCATCATGATATTAGGATTTGCCGGCATTTTGATCGGAGGCCTCTCAGGAGGGATTGCGATCAATGCGCCGGCATTTTCGAATGCACCTCTTTTTTTCGGGACTGAAGGCGTAAGACCTATCTTTCCCATTTTATTTATTACCGTAGCGTGCGGCGCATGCTCGGGATTTCATTCTGTCGTTTCATCAGGCACGACATCGAAACAGCTCTCGCGCGAAAGTGACGCCCGTCCTGTCGCTTACGGAGGCATGCTTCTTGAAGGCCTTTTCGCATGTCTCTCACTTGCCGCTGTCATGATTCTTGTTGAGCCGAAAGGCAAACCTGATGTTATCTACGCAAATGGAATTTCCAATTTTCTTAATTTTGCATTTTTGAAAACTGTTCCTACTCAGACGCTTTATCAATTTGCTCTTCTCTGTTTTGCAACTTTTATATTCGATACATTGGATGCGTGCACAAGATTAGCGCGCTATATTTTGATGGAGCTTACAGGTTGGACAGGACGAAGAGGAATTATTTGGGCTACCGTAATTACTTTAGTTCTTCCTGTTTTAGTAGTCTCTCTGCCGTCTGCGACTTTGAACGGCAAGGAGATGCCGCTGTGGCGGGTTTTTTGGAATCTTTTTGGAAGTTCGAATCAGCTTCTGGCCGCATTAGCTTTGTTAGCTGTGGCTGTGTGGCTGAGGCATATTGGAAAGCATTATGCCTTGCCGCTCTTTGGATTCTTTTTTATGTGTGTAATGACATTGTGGAGTTTAATTCTGACGGGTTTCGATTATTACAAAAAAGTTTCATCCGGATCAGTTGCGGCTTTGTATTCTGTTGAAGCCGGAGTAGCAGCGATTTTGATGGTGCTTGCAGTGTGGCTTGCTGCAGAGGCTTTTGTGATATGGAAAAAACCGATAGAAAAAATTGAACCACTAATGGACACGGAATTATGAACCACTAATGGACACGGAATTATGAACCACTAATGGACACGAATCTTCACTAATAAGAATAAAAAAATAAATATTAATAACTTATTTAATAATTTGTGTTTATTAGTGTTCATTCGTGGTTCGAATATATTTTTATTCATTCGTGGTTCGATTTTTTAATATTTATTCGTAGTCATCAGCGGCTCAAAGATTTATTGAGAATTATGAATAAGACTAATTACGCACCACGCATTACGAGTTGACCGCACGCCGCAGATATTTCCTTTCCTTTCGACCTTCTTACTGTCACAGCAATTGCATTGTCACTGACAATTTTTGTAAAACGCTCTAAATTGTCCGCAGGTTCAAATTCGATTCCTTCAGTAGGATTAAAAACAATCAAGTTAATAGGCATCAGGTATTTTCGGGAAATTCTGCCCAATTTCACAGCATCATCTTCTGAATTGTTTATATCTTGAAGAAGGAGGTATTCGATTGTCACTTTAGAGTTAGCTTTTGAGGCATAAAGTTTTGATGCTTTTAAAACATCTTCGATATTATATTTACTGTTCATTGGAATTATAGCTGAGCGGACATTGTCATCGACTGCATGAAGAGATATAGCCAGCTCGACTCCAACTCCTGAATCAGCAAGTCGCTCTATACCGGGGACAATACCTACAGTCGAAAGCGTAATCCTTTTTCTCGAATAACCGTAGCCATCTTTAGAAGTCAAGAAATGTAGAGCAGGAATAACTTCATCAAGATTATCCATAGGTTCACCCATACCCATTACAACGATGCGGTCTATGGAAGCGTCGCCTCTTAATATTAAAACTTGATCGAGAATTTCTCCAAACGATAAATTTCTGAAGAAACCTAGTTTTCCAGTTGCACAGAAGACGCAGTTAAGTTTACAGCCGGACTGCACAGAGATGCAGGCTGTGCGCTTTCCTCTGGAATTCATAAGGACCGATTCTGATTTTGTGCCGTTCCAATCCAGAAGCAATTTTATTGTCTCGTCTTTGGAACGAAGCCTCTCAAGAACTTTCGGCAAACCCGCGTCAAAATGAGAATTCAGCCATTCTCTGGCATTTTTCGAAAAAGTTGTGACTTCATCAAAATTTGTAATTCCAATTTTGAAGAGAAATTTTTTTAATACGTCGACAGAGTATTTTTCGAGATCTGCTTCTCTTACAGCCTTGACAAACAACCGGTGATTAAGAGAACGTATAAGCGGCTTTTCGTTCATTTCGAACCTGCTCTTGCCACGAAGCATACACCTTCGACATCTTTCAAAGCTTCTATCAATCTTGAAAGATGTTCTGCATCATTTACTTCAATCACAAAATTATCCTTTCCTTTTTCTTTTGTCTTTATGTCTGCGCTCAAGATATTGCCGCCTTCTTTTGCAATAGCTTGAGTGATATCGGCCAGAAGACCTATTCTGTCCGAACCTTCAATCAATACCGCGGCTGAAAATTTTCCGGTTTTGCCGGACCATTCAGCTTTTCTGATTCGAGCAGGCTCATTCGAAAGATCTGTTATGTTCGGGCAATCGTTCTTGTGAATTGCCACTCCGCGCCCTCTAGAAAGATACGCTATTATTTTGTCTCCGGGAACAGGATTGCAACATTTGCTGAATCTCACAAAAAGCCCGTCAAATCCGTCGACTATTACATTACTTCCGGCATTGCTTTTTTGCTCTTGCCTGGAAATAGGCTTCTGTGCGATTACAGTTGGATTTTTTCTTTCTGCAATTTTGCGCGCAATCGCTTCCGCTGATTCATTTCCGAATCCTATTGCTTCCAGCGCAGATTCGAGCTCCTTGAACCCCGCCGCTTTTATTGCATCTATAATTTCTGAACTCTTCTTTGCAACTGAAAGATTGAGTTTAAAATTATTCAAAGCCGCCTGCAAAAGTTCGGAGCCTCGTTTCTTTAATTCTTCGGACTCATTCTCTTTCAGATGGTGTCTTATTTTTTGCCGAGCTCTTGGTGTCCTTACAAAATTCAGCCAATCTCTCGACGGTTTCGCTGAATTTAAAGTTATTATCTCAACGACCGCGCCTGAAGTAAGCCTTGTTGTGATAGGCACCATTCTTCCGTTTACTTTGGCTCCTGATAAGTGCTTCCCAATATCCGAATGCACCGCATAAGCCATATCTATCGGAGTAGCGCCCTTTGGAAGTTCGAAGATATCTCCTTTCGGAGTGAGAACAAAGACTTGATCGTCATACAGATCAATTCTGAGCGAATCCATAAATTCCTGAGCCGAAAGCGATTCTCTTTGCCAATCAAGTATTCTTCTCAGCCAGCCCAGTCGCTCGTCTATGGCGCCTTCAGATTTGTATTTCCAGTGAGCCGCAATTCCTTCTTCAGCAGTATTATGCATTTCGTGGGTCTTGATTTGAATCTCGATGGGGCCGTCGCCGGGCCCTATAACAGTTGTGTGAATAGCTTGATACATATTTGGTTTCGGTGTTCCGATGTAATCCTTGAACCTGCCTGGAATTGGAGTCCAAAGATTGTGAGCAATTCCGAGCACGGTATAACATTCTTTGACAGAAGAGACGAGAACTCTCATCGCTAAAAGGTCGAATATTTCTTCGATCGGTCTCTTCTGTCTGAGCATCTTTTTGTAAACGCTGTAGATCTCTTTTGAGCGGCTGGCAATCTGAGCAGATATTCCCGAGTCTCTAACTTGCTTTTGCATCTGTTCGACTGCATCTGTTAGGAGATGCGCCCGTTTGCCTACATTTGCGTTAATAGCTTCAGAGACCTCTCTGTATTTGTCAGGCATTAGATGCTTAAAACTTAAATCCTCAAGTTCGGATTTTATTGTGGACATTCCCATTCGATTTGCGAGAGGCGCGTAAATTTCAAGAGTTTCTCTGCTTATGCGTTCAACTCGATTTTTATCGAGCACCGATATTGTGCGCATGTTGTGAAGCCTGTCCGCAAGTTTAATTAGCAGAACTCTGATATCACGCGCAACCGCAACGAGCATTCTTCTAAGATTTTCGGCTTCCTGCTCCTGCCTGGTATTTGCCGAAATTGTTGAGATTTTTGTGACGCCTTCGATTAATTCGGCAACCTCTGCTCCAAATTTTTCTTCGATATCTTCTTTGGTTTTTCCGCAGTCTTCGATTACGTCATGCAGCAGAGCGGCAGAGAGGGTGATAGCATCGAATCTGTGCTCTGCAAGGATAGAAGCCACTTCCAAAGGATGAGTGATGTACGGTTTACCGTCTTCTCTTTTTTGACCTTCATGTGCTTCTGAAGCATATTTGTAAGCTCGGCCGATAATTTCGAATTCTTTTATCGAGCTATAGGATAAGAAGAGAGTTCTTAAAAAACTTAAATTGAGATTATTTTGAGAATCCTCTTCTGCCACTCTTTTCTATCACCGCTTCTTGCGAAAGCCTGATAACCGTTCCCATTCGACGAGCACCGGTGCCGCGACGAATATTGAAGAGAACGTTCCGATAAAGATACCGAAGGTCAGAGTAAACGACAATTCTCTCGTCACTGCAGGTCCGAATATCAAAAAGACTAAAATTGTGACTATCGTAGTTCCGGCAGTCAGAATCGTTCGTGAAAGTGTTTGCTGAATCGCAAGATCGATGATTGCCGGATCCGGCGCAGCTTTTAACTTTCCAAGTTTTTCTCTGATTCTGTCATAAACTACGATCGTATCGTTGACTGAATATCCCATGACAGTTAATACCGCCGCGACAATTGGAATGTTGAATTCGATTCCGGCAAAGCCAATTAATCCCAGAGTAAGAATCGTGTCGTGAATGGTCGCAATTATTGCTCCAACTGCATATCTCAGTTCGAATCTAAACCAGATGTAGGCAAGAAGTCCGAGCAGGGAATAAAAAATAGCCCATAATGCGGCCCACTTGAGATCCTTTCCGACTGAAGCTCCTACCGTTTCTGACGAAGCAATAATAAATCTGCCTGCGTGAGCATAATTCGCAATCATTTCGCGCATCTCGCGGTCGGACTCTGGAACGATATCTGCGGCTTGTTTTGAAGATAGAAATAAACCGCCAAAGTCGCGGTCTCGATGTTCAACAACTATTTTTGAATTTTGCAGAAACCGTTCGGTTAGAGACGGAATAAATGCTTTAGAAAGTTCTTCAGGAGTAGCTGTTAATATCGAAATAACTCTCTTTGATTGTATTTGAGTGTCGGCAGTTAGTATTCGGCGAAGAACCGGCCCGTCAAAAAGTTCAAGACCGGTTGACTTTAAAAATTCATCGACATTTGTCCATGGTCGAGCTTGAGAGACTGTATCAATTTTTTCTGCAATTGTTATTTCAATTTTCTTGCGTTTTACTTCCGCCAGCGCTTCGGAAAGATTTTGAGCGTTTCCGATATTGTTAATATCGATATCTTTTATTCCGCCTTCGGGCAGCATTGCCTTCGATAAAACTTTATGCACTGACAGAGCGATATTTTCATTGAAAATTGTCTGAAATATTCCGGTCATATCTCCGGTTGTGACGTTATTAATATCGAATAACGGCGGCGCGGCAGTATCGCCGGCTGGAGGCATGAAGTATGCTTTTAATCCTGTCAGAGCTTTAGGCTCGAGAAAACTTCCGAGAATCGAATCGAGGTCTTCAGGAGTTAATTTACGATTCTTCTTCGCTTCAAAAAAACGAGCTGTCATTCTATCAACCCAGTCTGTGCCTCGAACGTCAATTGAAATTTCCCGAGCTTCTTCGCCTGAACCTCCGATTGTGCGAATATTCTGAGAGAGCCCGACAGGTTCGAGAAAACTTCTAAGTTCGGAAAGACGTTTTGCATCGATTGACTTGTCAAATTTAACTATTACCGAAGTGCCTCCGACAAAATCTATTCCAAAATTAAATCCACCATGTATAGCCGTACCGACAATGAAGATAATAAGAAGAGTGAGTGAAAAGAGATAAGCCCGGTTTCTAACTTCGATGAAGGAAAATACTCGATTCATATTGATAACCTCGGTTCTTTTGCGGCAAGCACAAATTTATTCATAATTGTTTTTGATACGTAAATTGCAGTAAACATCGAGGCGACAATGCCTATTGAAAGAGTGACGGCAAAGCCTCGGATAGGGCCTGTTCCATATTCATAGAGCGCTCCGGCTGTAATCAGTGTAGTGAGATTTGAATCGAGAATTGTCGTGAAAGCTTTTTCATATCCGGCGTTCACTGCCGTGAAAATTCCTTTTCCGTTTCGCAGTTCTTCTTTTATGCGCTCGAAGATAAGAATGTTGGCGTCAACTGCCATGCCGAGTGTAAGAGCAATTCCTGCTATACCTGGCAAAGTCAATGTGGCTCCAAAAAGCGCAAGCGTTGCAAGCATGAACAATATGGTTAGAAACAGACAGATATCCGCGATTGTTCCTGCGACTCTGTACCAGAGCGGCATAAATAAAATTATGAGAACAAGTCCGATTCCAGACGCTAATACGCCTTTCTGAATTGAGTCTTTGCCTAGAGAAGGTCCTACTGTTCGGTCCTCGAGGATTTCGACCGGAGCAGGCAGAGCGCCGCTTCTCAAAACAACTGCGAGGTCTCTTGCTTCTTCATGAGTAAAATCTCCTTCAATCTGTCCGCGTGCTCTTATTTGACTTCTGACTGTCGGAGCGGACTGCACCACATCGTCAAGCACTATTGCGAGACGCTTCTGGCCTCGCATAAGTTCTGCGGTCAACTGCCCAAATTGCTCGGCGCCTTCGCTTCCAAATTCGAATGCGACTATAGGCTTATTCTTTTCATCCATACTTATTCGTGCCATTTCAAGATGCTCTCCTGTCATTGCAGGTTCAGCTTCAAGCATATAGATTGGAATAATTTTTTCTCCGGTTCTGCGTTCATTTACAGAGCCGATGTATATTCTTGAACCATCAGGAACTTTTTGCTGAGCAAGAGGAGATGAAATTAATTCGATAAAGCGTTCTTTATTCTCAGGTAGAATATGAATATCGAAGTAACCTTCTTTCAACTGATTAACTTTTACGATTTTGAGAAGCTCGCCGCCGGTTGTTCCATCGATATCTGTAAGAATTTTATTCAGGTCTGCATCTTCTTTGACTCGATGAAATTCAAGCTGAGCGGTTCTGCCTATGAGGTTTCTAGCTCTTTCAGGATCTGCCGCGCCGGGCAATTCCACAACTATTTTATTGTTGCCGGATTGCTGAATGCTCGGCTCCGATACTCCAAACGCGTCAATGCGGTTTCGGATGATCTCAAGAGCTCTCCCTGTTGCTTCTTTCACTTCGCGATCGAAAGCTTCGCGGTCGATTATTGCGCGGACGATTACGCGGTTAGGCTTTGCCGGATCGACTCGATAATCAGGAGACTTCAAGTAACCTACAATCGAGAGAGCTTCTTCAATATCTTTGGAGCGCTCAGTTTGCGCGCTTGGATTAACTTCAAATTCGATTCCGTCTCCGACAATTTTGTTCTCTGTGACAGATATGCCGCGTTCTTTAAAGATCTTTGGAATTCTCCTGTTGACCGTCACAAGTATATTTTGCATGAGCTTATCGGTTTTTATTCCGAGAACGAGATGAATTCCGCCTTGAAGATCCAATCCGAGATTAATTGATTTTGAGCGAAAATATTCGGCTCGGGGCGGGTCTTTTGCAATCGCTTCAGGCGACATTCGCGACCATACAATAGTAGGGTAAATGCCAAATCCCGCCGCCGCAATAACTGCGAGAATAACCCATATTCTCATATTTCCAGATTTCATGCTCTATCCTCCAAATCAATAGCTACGTTCATTAGGGTGCTGAATAATATTATTTAGTCGACTCGATTCTTTTAGTTCTGTCGATAAAAGACAATCTCAATAAATAACACCCGTGATAATATCTAGATTTTTTATCTCATATAACTGGTTAAGTCAATTTGAAATGCGTTTCTGGAGTTTACCTTACAACTCCAGTTGCTAGCACAGGCGGGGGCGTCCATTGACGCGTAGCGCCTGTGCCTCCATAACGAGTTATAATATTTGAAATTGCAAATTGAAAAGTGCAAATTGAAAATTTTATTTTTCCAATTTTCATTTTTCGATTATTTTACACGTTCTTTGAAAGCGGGAATATTACTTTTCATCTGGAGGCACGTATGCGATAAGTTTGCGTCGCTAGCACAGGCGATG
>Ga0100398_1001279_pt1 | contig 21646 bp, 23 predicted proteins | sample CryGeymeta201522_FD_81568 | JGI IMG/M metagenome (GOLD analysis project Ga0100398, IMG submission 81568) | Groundwater microbial communities from Crystal Geyser aquifers in Utah, USA - Crystal Geyser metaG 2015-22 | ecosystem: Environmental > Aquatic > Deep subsurface > Groundwater | place: USA...
TTAAACCTAAAATTAGTCTTCATAGAGGATTAAAAAAAGAGAGAAAAATTAAACTAATTTTATCTCTCTTATATGGGAAAATTTAATCATCTCAGCCACACACTTTTTACAATTAAGCCATAAAATGTCTTATAAAAAATGGCTATATAATAAGTAAATAAATGAAAATAATAAAATAAATGTCTTATTAAAACTTGAAATATTTCTTATAAAAAATGTATAAATTTTAATTTTAATATATAAATAAAAGCTTATGAAATTCAATATTTGAAATAGAGAATTATTTTTCAATGAGGAAACTAAGGAAATATCATATAAAGATAAAGTTTTTACTCCAAGTATCAAACATACTGAGATATGAAGGACATGTATATTAAAAATGATTTAAAAGATGATTTTTGATTATATTATATAAATAAAATAGTAAATAATCAAATACTATTTTTAATTAAATTTTTTCTCATACAAATATGATTAATAATAAAATATTTTCAGGAGATTTATATAAAATATATTTATATATAAAAAATATATTTTATAATTAAAAATTTATATTTATTTTAATTTTATGGATACTAATAAGTAAATTTATCTTTTAAAACTTGCTTTTTTTACATCACTATACATTTCTTTTTCTATTTCATCCATAAATTTTAAATACAATTTTGGAGTAATAATTTCTTTATGATATAAATCTTTTATAGTTTTTTCTTCTAATTTTAAAAGTGATTTATTTACAAGTCTAGCTTCTACTTCATTAATAATATTTTTATTAGATGCAAATATTTTTATTCTTTTTTCATCAGCTTGTTTATTAAACATTGCATATAATTCTATGATTTCATTAAAAAGTGAATTATCAAATCAAAAATCTATTTCTGCTAATAATCTTAATTCTTTTATTACTTTTCTAGTTATTATTAATCTAGTTCTATTTCTTATATATGAATCAAGTTCAGTAGAATTTTTTTCATACAATGATACAACACATCTTGTAAAAATATCATAATCATTTTTTTTGTGTGAAATAGTTCTTAACTGTTCATGAGATGATTCTAATCTTTCTATTTGTTTTTCTATTTTTCTAAATATATATTTAAAATTTTTTTCATCAATTTCATTATAAAAAAATAACTCTTTTAAATATTGTTTTTCTATTCAAAGAGCATGCAATGATAAAGCTCTTCTTATAAGAATTTTTGGATCATCTCATTTTTCTTCTAACACTTTTCTCATCTTTTTTACTGAATAAGATAATTTTTCACTATATTTATCTCTTAATTCATCGTATTCAGTTTGTGTTAAATAAGCCTTTTTAAATGATAGATTTAATTTTTGAATTATTTTTAAATTTGATAAAATTCTTCATTCCTCATACTCAAACTCTTCTAATTTATGCAATTTATCAATTCTCAATTTTCTCATTATTATAGGAGTGATTGGTGCTTTAATAAATAATGTAAACATTATACTTCATATAGTTAAAACAAGCAGAAAATCTTTTATAGAATAATTATATACCCATCAAACAGTTTGTTGAAATGCTAATAATTTTTCATATCATGGTTCCCCAACTCATGGTATTAATAATACCATCATCAAAGCTAATGCTCATCTAAGACTTCACCAAGATAACAATATTGCCCAACTATTTGGTATATGTTCTTCTATTTTAAATATATTATTTATTTTAACAGGAATATAAACAGATATTACTCTAGCAAGCATTACAACCAAAATAGTTAAAACTAAAGGAATAATAAATTCACTAAAATTAAGGTCTAGATTACTAAGAATCAATCACATCAATATAAAAACAATTGAATTAGATATAAAAGCAAAAAATTCCCAAAATTTATGCATATGTATTTCTACTCTTGGAGTAATCTTATATCTACCATAATTTCAAATAACAATTGAAGCAATAACAGTTGCAATAACTCAAGATATAGGTAAAAATGAAAAATTACGAGTAATTAACTCAGCAAATATAAAAGTAATATGAGCAAGTAACATAGTTAAAACTATTTCAGCCTCTTCATTATTTTTTATATATCAGACTATTTTACTAAACACAAATCAAGTAAATCATCAAAATAATATACCACCTAAAACCATTGAAATAAATTTTCAAATTCAATCTATAAATGTATATCAACCAATATTTCATCATTCTAATATTAATCATAGAACTACCAAAAATAATGCAACTGCAGTACCATCGTTAAATAAACTCTCTCATTCAAAAAGAATTGTAAGTCTTCTTGGTGCTCAAAGTGATTTAAAAATAGATAAAACAGCTACAGGATCAGTTGATGAAATAAGAACTCAAAATAAAAGACACACTAAAAAAGGTATATTTAATCCAATAATAGGAAATAAATAAAACAAAGCTGTTGCAATGATAAATCCAGATATTATAAGTCAAAATATAGCAAATCAAGCTATGGTTTTCCAATTCATAATCAACTGTCTATAATTCATATTATAGGCTGCTTCAAAAAGAAGTACAGGCAATAATACAAAGAACAATAAATTAGGTGTTAATTGAAAATCATCTATAAATGAAAATAATGGAATATGTGATATTGGTATAAGTAATAATCAAACAATTACCAATAAAACTGTATAAGGAAAATTAATTTTTTTACTTAATATATAAGTGAATGAACTAATTATAAGTAAGAATAAAACAGCTAATGTTTGGGATAAGAAACTTAATTCTTCCATATTATTATTATAAAGATATATTATATTCTAAAAATAGAATTTAAAAGTTTTTAAAATTTATGCAAGTTTTTTAAAAATTAACTTAATTTTTTCTATAATTCTTATATTCATAATAAAAATAAATATAATATAAAATAAAAAGTATTATTGAATATATAATAAAATCATTATACAATCAAATAGAAAAATTATTTAATAAATAATATCAAAATAAATATATAATAATTGAAACTAATATTCATCTAATTAAAAATAAAAATGGAAATTTAAAATCAAGGATTTTTTTAGTATAATAATATCAAAATGAAAAAAGTAGTATTTGCGAAACTAGAGTAGTAATTCATGCTCACATAAAACTATATTTTGGTATCAAAAGTATATTTCAAACTATATTAAAAATAGTTATAAAAAGATTTATTTTTAAAAGTTTTGATTGTTTTTCAGCTCAAATTAAAATATATATAAATACAAGTGACAAAAAATAAAATAATATTACAAAAAATACAACTACAAAAGCATCACTAGAATTATATATATGAGTTGTAACAATATAGTTTTCATTCGCAATTATTCTTATAATATAATCTCTAAATAATACTCAAAGAACAAATAATAGTGATGAAAATGAAAATAATATTTTAAACGAAATATCAGTTAATATTAAAAGTCATTTTTCATCAGAATCTTTAAATCACTTACTTAAACTTGGTAAAAGTGAAGTCATATAAAATCCGCCTATGACCATTAAAACTTCAACTATTTTCATTGGAAGACTATATAAAGCGATACTTAAGTCACCTTTTTCCGGTCATTCTAGCAATGAAAGCAATATAACATCAACTTTAAAATAAACTACACTTAGAAAAAGAGCAATTCAATATGGTAAAGATATTTTAAAAAGATGTTTTATATATTTAAAATCAAACTGAAATCAAATTTTCGTGATTTTTTTAGCATACAAGAAATTTAAAATTGTATTAATAAAAACAGAAATAACTCACGATAAAATAATATAAATAAAAGGATTAAAATAATTAGATTCTAATATAAATTCTTTTGGATAAAGAACATAAGCAATAAATGCAATAAATATTACATTTAAAAGTTTTGATATTATCAAACTAAAAGATGAAAATTCTATCTTCATATTTGCCTGCATAAGGGCAAGGATTGAAGAATTTAATAATTGAAAAATAGTAAAAACTGATGCGATAATTATAGAGATAATAGCTAAATTTGAATTATATCCTGGAAGAAAAAATGCTATTCAAGTAGAAAGGAAAAGAATTAATATTCATAAAATAAGTCTAAGTGTCATCACATTTCAAACTATTTTACTAGAATTTTCTCTATCATTTGAAATTTCTCTAATTGAAATTGCATAAAGTCATAAATCTGCCAAAAAAACAAAGATTCAAATATAATTATATATTTTTGAATATAATCAATACATTTCAACTGATAAATAATTAGTCAAAATACTAATTAAAAATATGGCGATTATTGCTGTAACTGCTTTTGATAAGATTTGAGAAAATGTATTACTTGCTATTTTTTTAAACACAATTTACAATAAAATAATAAAAATTTTTTCTAGTTTAATGTAATTTATTTCTTTGTAAATACAAATTAGTTTAATTTTCTTTACAAAACACTACTAAGCTATAAAATTTAGATAAATATTTATAACTAGAAGAAAAAATGAAAAAAAAATTATCAATAACTATTTTAATAATATTAATTATATTATCTATATCTGCTTATTGATTTTACTATTTTAAAAATAAAACTACTTTAGAAAACAATGAATTATTAAATAATAATTATTCTCCTGATGAATTAAATTCTAAAGAATGAATAGAAAAATCAGCTGAAAGACTAGAAATACTAAAGAAAAAAATAACATTAAAATGATTAATTGCAAAATGAGATTTCTATTTTGAAAATTTAGAATATACAACTGCATTAACTAAATATTTACAAGTTTATAAAGAAGTACCTAATGACCGAGAAACAAACTTAAAAATTTGAGATATTTATTACAATTTAAAAAAATATGATAAAGCATATGAACACTATAATATAATTAAAAATTATCAAAATCTTGATAAAACAAAAGCAGTCTTAAGTTTAATAAATAGTACTTATACTTGATCTGGAAGTTTAGAAAAATTAAATAGTGAAATAGATACTATATGATTAAGTAAAGAAGACAATTTTTATTATAAAAATTCACTAATTTGTATACAAGATTTTTCATTATGTAGAGCAAATTTTCAAAAAGTTTTTGATGAGAATACTTGAACATGAGAAATATTTGAGAATTCAAAAAACTTAAAGACAGTTTATGACGCATTTAAAAATTATTATAATTTTAAAATAGATGATTTAACATATAAAGCAGCTCTTGTAGCATGAGCTTTTTATCAAAATTGAACTTATTTTACAGCACTTGAAACAGCAAAATCCATACTTGCTACAAATGAAAATTATAAACCAATTCTAAAAATTGCTGCTAAAAGTTCATATGAATTATGACAATATAAAGAAGCAAAAAATTTCTTGATAGAATACAATAAAGTAGAATCAGATGATTATGAAGCAAGTTATTTTTTAGCTAGAGTTTATGAAAAATTAAATGACAAAATTTTAAGTACTATTCACTATAACAAAGCTATAAAACTTTGATATCCTGATTTAAATGATATAAGAAGAAGACTTATTTTTATTTATTATGAACTAAATGATAATGAAAAAATGCTATCTGCTTTTAAAGAATTAATCGATTCAAAAGATAAAGATTTAAATATAAATGATTACAACTTAGCAATATATTATCATATACTAAATGATGATTTAAAAACTGCTTTAAAATACAGTGAACTTGCAAAAATAAAATTCAAAGATTCAGAATTATTTTACTGATATAACTCTTGGATTGTGCTTCAAAGTGAAGATATAAGTGAATATCAATTCAAAATTATAGAAAATAATATAAATAAAGCACTTGAAATAAACGATAAAAGTTCTATGATTACAATGGTAAAATGAATTTTTGAATTTAAACAAGAAAAATATGATGATGCATTTACATCATTTAAAAAAGCAATTTCACTAGATAAAAATAATGAATATACTGAAACAACTAAATATTGGTTAGAACAAATTCCTAAAAAATAATCATTAAAATAAATTTATGAATAATTTTGAAGCTTGATCATATAAAGAAAAAGAAAAAAATGATAAGAAATTAATGCTAGAAAAACTTGCAGATGAAATTTCAAAAAAATTTAAAATAGAAAAAAAAGAAGCATTACTTCTTATCAAAAATAATACATTAGACTGACTTGAAAATCTAAAAAAAGAAATAAAAGAGACCTGAAGTCAAAGCTTAAATAATCTAAATAATAGTGATTTAGAAAGATTATTTTTAATACTAAAATGAGCACAGGAATTAATAGAAAACTCTTCAAAAATAGAAATAAAAATACTTAAATATGAAGTTGAAAAAACTATAAATATTGATGAATTTAAAAATCAAATAGAAAACTATCTTCCAAGTAAGCTTATAAATAAAGCAAAAAATCCAAAATTATTACATGAACATATACTAGGTTTTGCACTTGGAACAGCTAATTCACTTATTGCTACAATTGATTTATTATATCAAATTTGAGCATGAATAATAAAAACTCCATATCATATATATATGATAGTTTCATGAAAATGAGAAATGGAATCTATGAAAAACCTATAAAAACCTCTTGCCTACGGCAAGAAGTTTTTATAGGTTTAAATCACAAGAAAGAGAAGAATTTACTCTTTTTGAAATTTTTATTATATTATCATTTATAACTCAATCATCATTTATTTGTTTTCAAAAAACAACTGATTTAACTGTAATTCAATTATATAAAAATCATATTAATAATTCTCATGATTTTATATAATAAATATTTAATTCTAAATATTTTTTCAAATCTTCATCTTCAATTAAAAACATATTTTTAATCTTATATCAAGATAAATCAATATTTGATGAAACATAAGTTATTTCTTCATTTAACAAAGAAAGTATTTCAATAAACCTATGATTTTTAATTGAAACCTTATTAGATAATTTTTTAATTCATACTAGTTTTAAAACAGACTTTAAAAAATATAAATAATTTTTCTTATTTCATTTTTCTTCACTTCACAACATTTCTCAAATTATATTTTCCATAATCTTAATATTTTTCATCTAAAAAAACTATTTCAATTCAAAACTTATCTCTTAAATGATAAGCAAGTAATTTTGGTCAAATTTTCTCTGTTTCATAGTGTCATCAAATCAAAATACTTTGTAATAATTCTTTTGCAAAAGTCATTTCATGATGAGCTCATTCTCCTGTAACAAATATATCATAACCTTTTTCAAAAGCTTCATTAACATTACTTAATGCTCAACCAGAAACAAAAGCTATACTATTTATGTATTCTTTTTTTCAAAAATTAAATAGTCTCTTTGTTAATTGCATCATTTCAGCATATGGAGTTACCAAATTTGAAATATGAACCTTATGTTGAAATCTAATTCCATATCAAATACTTACTCAATGATACATTCAAAAATCTTCTAATTCATACTCTCATTCTTGTAATCAAAACATATTTATAAAAGCATGAGCTAAACCTATATTATTTCATACTTCCCTATGTGCATCAAGAGGTAGATGACAAGAATATAGAGCTATATCATTTTTAATAAGTTTTTTAGCTCTCACGTAAGAAATTCAAACAAGTGCTTGTTCAAATCACCAAAAAATACCATGATGTGTCAAAACCATATCAACTCCTTCATCTATTGCTTTATCAAAAATATAAGTATTAGCATCAACTGCAAAACCTAATTTTTTAATTTCAGTTTTTTCACTATCTACTTGTAATCCATTTTTAGATGTATCTTTAAAATCTGAGATCTTTAAATAATCATCTAAATATGATATTAATTCTTTTTTGTTCATGGTTTTATTTTATTAATATAATGCACTTCAAATCCTAACTATATCAATTCATTTTTCCAAAGCTATCTCATAATCTAGCGAAGTTCAAGCTGAAATAAATCAGTTTGGAATATATTTATTTCTAAGAGAAATAAGTAGATCAAACTCTGCTTCTTTTTCTTGTATTGAGAATTCACTTTTTCAAATAGCTGAAAATCAAATAAGACTTACGTTTTCTAAATCTCAAATTATTTTTAAAAATTCTGGAATTTTATCTGAATTTATTCATCACTTTTTTGTAGAATCTACATTTATTTGAAGGAAGATTTGAACCCATAAATCAGCTTTACCACAAATTTCTTCCATTCTAAGAATTTGTTTTACATCATCAACACTATGAATAACTAAACAATCTTTAACTATTTCTTTTATTTGTTTAGTTTGAATATTTCAGATAAAATGTGCTTTTTCTCTATCCAATTCTTTTAGTTTTAATCACTCCAATCTATTTTCTCAAAATCACTCAATTATATCAAAATAATTTTTTTCCATAAAAAGTACTACTTCATCAGTATCTTTTTTATCTAAATATTTTGTAACTACCAAAATTCTAGATTCAGAATTTTTTATTTTTTCTAATATTTGAGTATTTATTTTCATGAGTTATTTTTTAATAATATATATTGTTCAATTTTTTTACAAAATTGTTAAAAAGTAGCTATTTTTGTTAAGTAATTGTTAAAAAGATTTTATACATACATAAGTTTATTTCAATTTACTTTTAACCATTTTTGATGATCTTTATAATTTCATAAATCTAGTCTGTCAAAAAAAGTAGATACATTGTGCCGAAACTTTGCACTATGATTCATTTCAAGCAAATGAGATAATTCATGAATTATAACATAATCTATGCTAGATTTTGGAGCCATAATAAGTCTAAAACTAAAATTTAGATTTTTCTTACTAGTACAACTTCCCCACCTTGTTTTTGCACTTGTTATTTTTATAACATTATAATTTAATTTATTTACTGATGCTATTTCTAAGACCTTAGTTTTTATATAAAAACTAGATTCCATCTTATAAAACTCTAAAAATTTCTCTCTTATCTTGTTTTTATGTTTATTTGATAGATAAAAATTTAATCAATCAAATTTTATTTTCTCACTAATCAAATCACTAAGTAATACATATTCATTTCAAAGATAAAAAAACTTCTCTCAAAAATCAAAAACCTTTATTTTTTCAAGCAAATTATTTCTTGTTTTATCAATCCAAAGTTTATTTTTATCTATAAAATTATTTATGGTTCTATCACTTGTAAAATAAGGAGCTTTTATAATCAATATTCAAGAATTATCAAATTTCATAGAAAGAGTTTTTCTAAAACTTTTTATTATCTTCATAAATTAAATTTCTTTTAAAATTATTTTAGTAGCATCAATTACATTTTTAAACCTATCAGTTTGAAGATAAATTCAACCAAAATATCTAGTAACTATGATTATGATATTTATATAATCAGCTCTTTGTATTTCTCTCAAAACACACATTCAAGCTCAAGTTTCTCAGTCATCATTTTTACCTTCAAGTATACTTCAATTTTCCAGTTTTATCCTGTATGCAAATGTATTGTGAGTTGCATTTTTAAAATATGAATCACTTAAAATTTCTTTCATAAAAACCTCTACTTCCTCTTTTGAATTTACAAATCATGAAACTACACTGTATTTACTTTTTCTATCTATGATTATATTTTGCAATATCTTTCTTTTAAATCTTGGTACATTTCATCAAAAATCTAGAGATAATTTATTTGTCATTGTTTATTTTTTAATCTTCTAAATCATAATCAACTTTTCAATAACCAAGTTCTAATTTTTCTGCTCAAGGTAGAGATTGCCCCATAAGACTTTCCAGTTCTCAATACATACCTGTAATTGCAAAAGTTGCTCTTTCTAAATCTTTTTCTCTTCTCTTCCAATTTTTTTCCATAGCTCTTCTTTCAGAATCAATTCAAGCTTTTAAGTTTGAAAATACATCAACCATCATATTTATCTTGCTTGAAAATTCTTCACTTGATAGATATTTATATAACATTTCCATTTTTACATCTTTTCATTCAAGAGATTTTTCTACTTTTGAAATTGAAATTAGTTTATCACGAAGCATAGTAGCAACGGCGATAGCAAATTCAGGAAGACAAACCATAACATCTTCTATCATACCAAAATTTTTAACATCTTTTGGTAAAACAGTAGTTACTAAAATAGCTATATTTCAACTTATTTTAAGTTTATCATCTTTAAGTTTCATAACCCAAGTATCTTGCCAAGATTTTGTATTTTTACTTTCCCAAACTATGATTCAAACTTGTTGTCAAAAATTATTTTTAACTATTTGAATTAAATCTGCTCATTTAATTCAAGTTGCAACATCTTCTATCTTATCTATTGGAAATGCTTGAGTAATAGCATTTTTTAAATCATCTTCTTGTACATCTCATTGAATTTGTTGACTTCATTGTTCTGCTTTTCTTTTTAAATCATCTATAGTTTTTTTCATTTGTTCCTCTCTTTTTTGTGTTTCTAATTCTTTTTTTCTAAATTCTTCTTGCATGCTTTGCATTTTTTCATCCATTTCTTTTTTAGAATTTTCTTTAAATTTTTCTTCTAAATTTTTCTCTATATTTTTTCTTTCTTCAAACATTTTCTTCTCCATTTCAAGTTCAAAGTTTTTTTCTTTATCTTCAAGCTCTCTTTGTTTTCTCATAAAATCAAGTTCTTTTTTCTTTGATTCCTGTTGCTCTTTTTCAGATCTTTCAAGTCTTTCTTGCATATCTCTCATTTCTACTTCTACTTTTTTTCTTTCTTCATCAGCTTTTTTTTCTGCAAATTCTTGAGCTTTTTTTCTCATTTCATTAGTTTTTTCTTCTAATTCTTTTGCAAAAAGTTCTCTTTGATTTTCTTGTTCTTGTTTAAGTTTTATTTCTTGTTCTTTTATAATTTCACTATACTTTTCATCTGCCAATTTATCAAGATCAATTTCAAATTTACAATTTGGACAAGTAATTTTTTGTGACATAGTTATATTTTAAAAAATATTTTATATTATAATATTTAAAAATAAGTAAATTACAAAATAAAAATAAGAATATTAAAGTAATAAAATTGATATTTTTTGCATAAAATTCCATAAAATGATAAAATAATATAAATAAATAATATTAAATTTAATTTTTCAAAAATGTGAAATTTTATAACCATAGATAATGAATTTAACGATGTAAAAAAAAAGAACTTTATGATGTATTGATTTATATCTTCTTTTGTATGGATGTGTTTCCACTTTACTCTTGTTTTTTTCTTTTTAATTCAACTAAAAAGTCCTTTAATTGTATGAATTTTTTTATGACTTTGAAATCTAGTTTCATTTTTTGCAGATAGTCCTGTTTGAGTATTTCAAAAATACTTTACTCCTAAAAAAATTTTTTTATTTTGAGCATACTTAATGCTTTTAGTATCATTAATATTTCTTTATTTCATATATCAAACAAATACTTTAAACTTAACTGATTTATCACTAGATTTTACTGTTGAAGCTTTAAAAAATATATTTTGATCTGTATTTAATATAATCTTATTATTAGTTTCTGTTTCTCTATATTGAATAATAAAAGAAATAAGTGATGTAACAAGTTATTCATATATTATGAATAACTCTGATCCAAGTGAATATGCAACGATATTTTCAAAAAGGAATATATATAGTTGAATTTGAAGTCTAGTATGACTTGTTTCTTCTTGAATAATTTTAGCTTTTAATACACTAATTGCTGTTATAATATTAGTAATTCTTATAATATTATTTATATTTTTTATAATAAAATATTTTGATAATTCAAGTACGGAATTAAAATTTAAAGATTTTAAAAAATTGAAACTTATAACAAAAGAATGAGTATTGAATTCTATAAATAATTATACAAAAAGTATTGTATTAAATAAAACAGACTTAATTGAAAAAACAAAAAACCTAAAAGTTATATTTTTAAAACCAATTGAAGTTAAAAACTCTATAAATTTCAAAGAAGTTTATGAAAAAACAACAGAAGATTTGAAAAGTTTTTTTGAAATACTTATGCAAGCACCATATAATTATAGATTACTTATAGTATGATGAATTTTTACATTATTTGGATTTTGGGATACATTTGTAACTTCATTTTTAATTGATTTTATAGATTGAGTATTATGAGCAAATTCATCTGAATTAGCTAAATTTAACTTACAAAATATATTTACTGCTTATGTATTTATTGCATTTTTAGCAATACCAGCTTATTGAGCACAAATTCCACTTATAAATCTATCAGAAAAATTATGAACATATAAAGTTTTAATGTTTTGAGTATTGATATCAGGTATTTCTATATTTATGTTTTGATTATTTGATTCACTATTTATTGTTCTATGATTATGATTATTAAATAGTATCTGATATGCTGCTGGTATGCCATTATCACAATGAGAATTTAGTAGCGAATATAATAAAACTTATGCTGAAAAGAAAAATTTAAAACAAATAGATGCAAATGCATCAAGTGCTCCAATAAAAATGCTTTGAAATTTAGCAAATGTATGATGACTTGTTATTTGATGAATACTAATTCAAATATTTGGATATATGTGAACTTTCTTTGTATTTGGAGGAATATTAATTTGGATATTTGGTTTAAGTATTATTAAGAAAAAAGAATATAAACTTTAAAGGCTGTCTAAAAAATGTAATTTTTGTTTTGTTAGAAAAGATAGAACAAATGATAATATTAAGAAAATTAGTAATGATTTATAATGATTAAATTGAGTTTTAGATGAGCATATTTTTAATCATAGATGACTTAGGATTGATAGGTTAATTTCATTTTTTTCTTTGTGGCTTTACAATAGAAATTTATAGTTTTCTAACACACAATTTTGACCTTTAGCCCGAAAAAAGTAGTAAATCTAATCGATTTACTACTTTTTAGACAGCCTTTTTTAAAACTATCTTTTTATTTTTTATTATAATTGATTATAATTTTTTAGATTAATATCTAATAAATAAATTATGTGTTGAATATTTGCTTATAACTGAAAAGAAGATTCAATTCCATTATTAGTGGATTGATTAAAAAAATTAGAATACAGATGATATGATAGTGCTTGAGTTTTTTGAGTTAATAAAAATGGTGAAACATATCTTGAAAAATCTATTTGAAAAGTATCAAAATTGGCTTCAAAAGTAGAAAATAATAAAGATAAAAAAAAGATATTTACTTGTTGAATTGCACATACTAGATGGGCAACTCATGGAAAAGTAACACTTGAAAATACTCATCCTCACAACAGTCAAAATGATAGATTTTTTGTTGTTCATAACTGAATAATTGAAAACTACATGACTCTAAAAGAAGGTTTAGAAAAAAAATACAATTTCTATTCTCAAACAGATACTGAAGTAATAGCTAAATTAATAGAAAAATTATTTGATGGTGATATAATCTCAACTATTTCTAAAGTTACTAAAAAATTGGTTTGAGCATATTCAATTGCAGTAATTGATAAGGAAAATCCTGATGTATTAATTGGTGCAAAATTATGAAGTCCAATGGTTATATGAGTTTGAGAAGATGCAATTTTCTTATCTAGTGATATAAATGCTCTTTGAAAAGTTGCAAGTGAATTTACAACTCTTGATGACAATGAAACAGTTGTTATAAAAAATTGAAAATACAATGTATATTCCCTATGAGAAAAAATAAACAAAGAAACAGAAGAAATAACTCCTGATTTATGATTAGCAGATAAATGAAAATTTGAAACATTTACTGAAAAAGAAATAAATGAAGTTCCTCAAGTATTAAAAAATGCTTTAAAATGAAGAATAAATTTTGAAAATAAAACTATAACAAATGAAACTCTTGAAGAATTAAATTCCCTAGATATAAAACATATAGAAATAATAGCATCTGGTTCAAGTTATTATGCTTGAGTTGTTTGAAAAAATTGGTTTGAAGAACTAAGTTCTATAAAAACAGAAGTTAGAGTTAGTAGCGAGTTTCTTTATGAAAAATTTATACCAAATAAAAAAACTCTATATATCTTTATGTCTCAATCTTGAGAAACTGCAGATGTAAGAGAATCTATTAGAATGGTAAAAGAAAAATGATGTTTAACTTTTGGTATAGTAAATGTAGTTTGAAGTACAATTGCAAGAATGTGTGATATGTGACTTTATACTCATTCATGAATTGAAATTTGAGTAGCATCAACTAAAAATGTAGTATCTCAACTAGCAGTATTACTTTTGATGTCACTTTCAATGTGATTAAAAAGAGATTTACAAGTAATTGAAGCAAAAAATATAATTGAAAAATTATGAGAACTTGATTCTAAGTTAGAATGATTAATTGAAAAACATAATCATTATAAAAATTTAGCAGATAAATATAGTAAATATAACAATTTTTTCTATCTATGAAGAAACTTAGTTTATGGAACTGCTTGTGAATGCTCTCTAAAAATTAAAGAACTAAGTTATGTTCATGCAGAAAGTTATTCTACTTGAGAATTAAAACATGGTCCACTAGCTCTTGTATGACAAAATTTCCCTTGTATAGTTATAAATCCAAAATGACTTATGAGAGAAAAAACTATATCAAATATAAAAGAAATAAAAGCTAGAGAATGACTTGTATTATGAGTTATAACATCTGGAGATACTGTAAAAGATATATATGATGATATTATTGAAATACCTAAAACACATCCTATATTAACTCCTTTTTTACCTTTGATTCCTTTATGGTTATTTGCAGTTGAAGTAGCAAAAAATCTAAATAGAGATATTGATAAGCCCCAAAATTTAGCAAAAAGTGTTACCGTTGAATAAAAAAATCTTAGATTTAAAAGTCTAAGATTTTTTATATATAATAAATAATAACTGCAGATATTATACCTAATATACTTCAAGCAAAAGCTTCACTTGGAAGATGTCATAATGATTCTTTAAATCTTTTTTCTCACAAAGAAGCATTTATAGCCATAGCATGTTGGCCTGCTTCAAATCTTACATTTATTGCATCATAAATTATAATAACTGTAAAACTCATAGCCATTGCAAATAAGTCTGAGTTAACTCAGTATTTTATTGCAATAGCAGTAGTAAGTGAAACTACAACTGAAGAGTGAACAGATGGCATTCATCAACTTCAAAGAGATTTTGATAAATCAACTTTTCATGTTTTAAATTTAACAAATATTCACTTTAATAATACTGTACAAGCAAAAGTAGTTGCAGGTACTAATAATAAATGTGTATAAAAAAAGTTGTAATCCATATTTATAAATTGTTATTTAATACTTACAATTTCATAATTATATAATCCTGACATAGCTTTAACTTCAACTTTATCAGATTGTTTTTTTCAAAGAAGAGCACTTCAAACTGGAGATTCATTTGATATAGTAGGTAATTCTGCTAAAATATCAGATTCAGTAGCACCAACTATTTTAAATTTTTCAACTTCTTTAGTATCTAAATTTTTAATTTCAACAATTGATCACATACTTACCCTATTTTTTTTATCAGCTGATTCATCAATCAATTGATAATTTTTTAATTGTTCTTCTAAATCAATAATTCTAAGTTCAACATGAGCTTGTTCATTTCTAGCATCTTCATATTCAGAGTTTTCAGATAGATCTCAAAACGAAATTGCTTCTTTTAATTTAGCAGCTATTTCTAATCTTTTAGTAGTTTTTAAGCCTTCTAATTCATCTTGTAATTTAATTAACCCTTCTTTTGTTAAATATATTTTATTAGACATCTTTATTTTAATTAGTTCTTAAAGTATTAAGTTTTTCTTTTATTTGATTATACTCATTTTTTTTAATTTTCAATCAAAAAACAACTCATTTATTAGAAATTACTATTCTAATAAAACTATCATTTATGTCTTGATTTAAATTTATAAAAAATGAATTGTCTCAATAATTATTTAATTCATTAATTTTGAATGGAAGTTCATATTCTAGTACAGAAAATATATCATATACATCTTTATAATTTTTAGTTGGGAAGAAATATAGAGTTAAATCTTTAGAATAATATTCTAAATAATTATCTGGATATTCTGATGTAATATCAAATAAGTTTGTATTTAATTCTAATTCTTGTAAATCATAATTTGTAAATAAATCTAAAATATCAATATAGTTTTTTCATAAAATCACATTACTTTTTATTTCAACTTTATTATCATCTAACTTATTAAATATAATATTATTTTCATTGTCTGGTTTTACTATTTCAATATTTTCATCTATGTTTGTTTCATCTTTTTTAGTGAAATCATTATTTATAAAACTAGGTTTTTCTTCTATGATTATTTCTTCATTTTTTAATTTTTTTAAAAAAACTCTATAATCATCTGATAAATAATAAAAAATAACATTAATTAAAAATGAAAATATCAAAAAAATTATAAATAATATAGTATTTCTCATAATTTTTATGCATGATTATTAAACTTTTATATCTGAGTATTCTAATTCAATTGGAGTATCTCTTCAAAGTAGATTTACATTTATTTTTACAGTACCCTTTTTATCATTAACATCAGTTATGATTCATTCACTTCATTCAAATGCTCATCTAATAATTAAAGCCATATCTCAAACTTTATACTTTGATTCAAAAGTTTCAGATTTTTCTTCAACTTTTCATTTTAATTGTTCAAGTTCTGCTCAAGAAACTGGAACTGGAATATTTCAAGCTCATAAAAATCAAGTAACATTTGGAGTATTTCTAACTATATACCAACTTTCATTTGTTACATTCATTTGTACCAAAATATAACCTGGTAATAAATTTTTTTGTTTTTTAACTTTAACTCAACCAGCTCTTACAGAAACAACATCATGAGTTGGAACATAAACATCTAATATGTATTCTTCTAATCAAAAACTTTCTCTTCTTTGAAAAAGTGATTTTCTAACATTTTCTTCTGTTCAAGAAATTACTTGTATAACATACCATTCTGGTTTTTTAAGCATATTTTTTACTTTTAAAATCTAAATTAATTAAATAAACAATTTTTTTAAAGCTAATAATCATTCTGAAAATAATGTAGATGCTAAAAAAAGATATAATCAAAATACAACTAAAATAGTTACAACTATAATAAAATATTTAGTAGTTTCTTCTTTAGTAGGCCAAACAACATGCTTTAATTCTCTAATAGAATCTTTAAAAAATTGTATCATAAAAAAATAAGTTAAAATTAAAAAAAATGTTGCAGTTTTATATTTTTGCAACACTTGTCAATAGGATTATATAGTTTTTTATACAATAGTCAAAATAAAATAATTTAGTTTTTTGAAAAAAACAATATATATGATAAAATTAAAAATATATATAATTAATTATAATAATGATGTGGATATTTATAGTATTATTAACCCTATTTCTTATAATAATATTAAATATTTTTGTATATTTCTTATGAATTAAATTAGATTTATTAGAAGAAAATATAATAGTATTATTTAAAAAAAGAAATAATCAAGTTGTTAGTATTTTTCAAATCTCTAAATTGTATTTAGGAAGAACTGATGAGATATTTAAAGAATTTTTTAATTTAAAAAGAATTGATTTTTGAGAAAATAGTTTTAATACTAACTTAAACAATAAATTAAATACATATAAAAAAATTCATAATGAAATAAATTTTATATTTAAAGTCTGTGAAAAAAATAACAAAATGTTATTAAACCCTATTTTTTTATATTTAAAAGATTCAATTTTAGATAAGAGTAATGAGATATGAAAAAATATGTCTTTATTTAACAAAATAAAAAAAGAATATAATTTATATAAAAAAATCTCAAAACTTACAATTATATGACTTATAATAAAATAAAGATAAGCTTAAGCTTATCTTTATTTTATTATATTTTTCTAAATCTATATGCAAATATCATACCTGAAACAATAAATGCTAATATGAAAATTAAAATTTCTTCTGGTCAAGTTGTAGGAAGTTTAGAAGTATCATCTGCAGCACTTAGTACATTTGAATTTACATCTGCTGAATTTAAATCAACACCTCATAATGTAATATCATTTTGATTTGAAATAACTTCATTAATTGTTCATGTATCAACTGCTCATGTATTCTCAACTGCTCATGTATTCTCAACTGCTGAATTTAAATCGATTATATTTTCATTAATTACAACTCATATAAATGTAGCTTCAGAATCAACTCAGAATTCTATATTTTGATTATAGATATCTCTTATATTTAAAACTGTTACTTTATATTCAGTTCAAATTTTTGGTTCTTTATTCAAAGTTAATACAAGATTTTTACTATTTGTTTGTGAAACTTCAGAAGTTAATACTTCTAATATATCATTTGAATCAGAAATATTTTCTATTCTAAACTCTCTTTCTTCTGCAGATAAAGCATTTATTTCATTAGAAAAAGTTAATTCAACTTTATCTAATCAAACCATATTTGAATCTTCTAAATATAATGAATTAGTCTTTTCTCAAGTTCAAGAAGTTGTTGCACTTATTTCAGATGATTTGTATTTTTGATTTCATAAATCATCGTATCAAAATACTGTAAAATAATATTTAGTTCATGGTGTTAAATCAAATACTGATGTAGTAGTTTTATCTATATAATCAGTTATTTTATCATAATTAATTATAGTAGATGAATCAGTACCATAGTTTACTCTATATATAAAAACTCATTCTACTGAGTCCCATGATAAATCAATGCTGTTACTTTTAATATTTGTAGATTTAAATTCAGCAGAAACTGAATTTAAACTAAATAAAATAAATAATGAAACTATTGTAACTAATATTTTCTTAAAATAATTATTAAACATATAGAAAAAATTAAAAAATATTTTGAAGTTATTTTTTTATAAGTAAACTTACTAATGTAATTGTAAATTTTTTTTAAATTATTACAAATTTTTTATGAAAATTAATAAAAATATTAATGGTTTTACCATAGTTGAGCTATTAGTAGCTATAACAATAATTATAATTCTAATTATATGAAGTAATAATATTAGCTTCAAATATGTAAATGATAAACAAAAACTAGAAATTTTTACAAACAAAATAATTTCTGAAATAGAAAGAATTAGAAATAATTCACTTGTTTGAAAATGAATATGAGTTAATTTAAATGTCCCAAAACTATGGAAAATTGAATTTAATAGTTGATGGAATTGAACTTCGTCATGAAATGTAATAACAAGTTATTATAGTTGAAGCACTTGGATACAAGAAAATAAATTAATTATTGATAAAAATTTTGCTTTAAAAAATATAAATTGTATAGCAGTAGATTGAAATATAAATATACTTACAACAGCTGAAACCTGAGCTATATTATTTGAATGATGAAAATACAGTCTTACATGAAGTGTCTTTTGTCCAAGTAATTATTCAAACATAGAAATTGAAACTATGTCAAAATTATTTACTTGAAGTATAAATTTTGATATAGTTTCATGATTAATAAAAAAATAAAAGAAGATTTAAATCTTCTTTTATTTTTTTATACTCTTTTTTTAATTCAACCATAAACTCTATCATTAGCAGCTTTTCTAGTTAAATCAATAATTTTTCAAGTAGCTCTTCAATCTAATGCTACAATTTTTTGATTTTCTTCTTTTATTTTTGGCATAACAGCTACAACTTCCCTAATATTTGCTCTTATATCATTAAACATAAACTCACATTGTTCAGCAAATTGAGGATCAATTCAAAGAGAAATCAAATAATCAAGTCTATCACTTGGATATTCCTTTCTATTATCATCAAAACTTTCTTGTAATTTTTGTGTAACTATCATTTGTTTTTGTTTTAATTATAAATTTATATTTCTCCTTTTAATAAATCTATCTCTTTTTTTATATGTGCATCTATTTTTTGTTTTCTATTTGCTAATATAGAGTTTTTAATCCTTTCAACTGAGTTTCAAATTAGTATTTCCTTTTCTAACTCAAGAGTTTTTTCTATCTTAATAATTTTTGCAGCTACTAACTCAAAATTTTGTAATAAATTTTGTTTTTTATCTATAGGTAAAAATCAATATATTTGTGATATTTCATATCTATCTTTTTCACTAAGTTTATACTTTTCAAACAAAGAATGTAAATATATATTCATATTATCTAATTTAATTTTATCATATTGAATTATACTTAGCAAAAATTTTTATCAACTTTTTTTATAATTATCTTTACTATTTCAAAAATTAGGTTCATATTACTGATAATAATTCTTCAAGTGAAGTTTCTCAAAGTATAACTTTCAATAATCAATCATCTTTAATAGGAACCATTCAATCTCATATAGCTTGAATTTCAAGTTGTAAACGAGAAGCATTATTTAATATAAGTGTTTCTAATTTTTCAGTAATTTCAAGTATTTCATATAATCAAATTCTTCAATTATATCAAGTATTATTACAATTTTTACATCAAGTTTCACTTGATTTAAATAATAATAATTCATCTTTATTTTTTATATATCTTCAAACTTTTCAAACTATATATTCTTTTATCTTATCATTTGCTTTATATTTTACTTTACAATGAGGACATAATTTTCTAGCTAATCTTTGAGATATAATCATTCTTAAACTTGAAGTTATAAGAAGTGGATCAACTCATAAATTTACAAGTCTTTGAATAGTATGAGTTGCAGAGTTTGTATGTATAGTTGAAAAAACTATATGTCATGTAATACTTGCTTCAACAGCAAGTTTTGCAGTTTCTTCATCTCTTATTTCTCAAACCATTATTATATCTGGATCTTGTCTTAAAAGACTTCTTAATCATCTAGCAAATGTAAAATCAATCGCAGGATTAATTTGTGTATGATTAACTCAAGGAATTCTATATTCTACTGGATCTTCTAAAGTTGAAATATTTTTTTCTTTTGGATTAAATTGAGATAATAATGAAAAAAGTGTAGTTGATTTACCAGAACCTGTTGGTCAAACTGCTAGAATCATACCATAATTATCTTGAAGATGTTTTTTTAATTTTACCATATTATATGGCATAATTCATATATCTTTTAATTCAGGTGGAAGAGAATCTTTTTTTAATAATCTAATTACAGTTTTTTCTCAGTAAATTGTAGGAATAACTGAAATTCTCATATCCAATTGCTTTCATCAAAATAACTTATATGCTATTTTTCAATCCTGAGGTAATCTATGTTCATCTATTCTAAGATAAGACATAATTTTAATTCTAGCTATTATAGAATCTTTATATTTTAAATCTAGATTTTTATAATTTATAAAATTTCAATCAATTCTAAATCTTATGTTTATATCTTTTTCATTTGGTTCTATATGTATATCTGATGCTCTTAATTTTATAGCATTTAAAAACATATCATTAACAAGTGAAATCAAAAATCAATCCTCTTTTTTATCTCAATAAGAGTTTATATTTAAATCTGAATTAGTTGAAGTTTTTATTGTTTTTATATTATTTGAATCCCCAAATAAATCCTCTACTTTTATATTATTATTAGAAGTTGATTTTTTAAATGTAGTTCATTTCTTAAAAAGCTCTCAAATATCCATAAGAAACTATAATAAATTATATAATAAAATAATATCATATTTACTTTTAACAAACAAAAAAACAAGCTTGACAAACTTGTTTTTTATAAATCTTTTTTTTCTATCATTGAAATTGCTATTTTAATATCAAAATAGCTTATATCTTTATGTCCTAATTCCTCTAATCTTATTTTTATTGGTTTTAATTCAGAAACTATACTATTTAAATCTTTTATGATAACATCTTTTATATTTTTCAGTTTAGAAA
>Ga0100398_1001280_pt1 | contig 21639 bp, 18 predicted proteins | sample CryGeymeta201522_FD_81568 | JGI IMG/M metagenome (GOLD analysis project Ga0100398, IMG submission 81568) | Groundwater microbial communities from Crystal Geyser aquifers in Utah, USA - Crystal Geyser metaG 2015-22 | ecosystem: Environmental > Aquatic > Deep subsurface > Groundwater | place: USA...
ATCAACATCAAGACCTTCGCCGACGGGCACCGGCCGCCGGACCTGGTCGTGCCGAGCATGTTGTGAGCGAGAGGCCCGACGCACGCAGATCCGAACCGCCGCTGCGCGCAAAGGTGGCGGAGGAGACGCTGCGCCCGGCCTTGCGTGCGGAGCGTGGCGGTGGCGGCGGGGGCGGCGGGGTGAACCCCGCCCTACGGCGTGGGGCGAGGGTGCGCGCGATCTTGCTGGTGGTGGCGGGTGTCGTGGCGCTGGCCGTGGGCCTGTGGGAAGTGTCGGGAGGCGGCGGCGGGAACCCGGCAGTGGCCCCGGCGGTCGGCGCGGCGCAGGAGATCGCGGTGGCGACGGCGAGTGTCTACGTGTCCCTTCGGGTGATCAACGCGGCGCTGTCGGCGGCGCAGGAGGTGGAGGTGGGCGCCTCCATCGGGGCGCAGGCGAGTTTGCAGCCGCTCAAGGTGCTGGAGCCGGTGGACGACACGGTGGAGCGGGTCGCAACGGCGGTGTTCCTGGTTGCGGCCGGGGCGGCGCTGGTGGTGGTGGGGTTGGAGCCGGTGGCGGCGATCGGGCTGGTGGTGCTGGGATTGGGCTTGATCGGGTTCGGGTGCGCCCGGGTGGTGGGCCATGGCTCGGTTGCCGCCGCCAGCCTGCGCGCGGTGCGCCTGGGTGCGGCGCTGGGGCTGGTGCTGCCGCTGGTCTTTGTCGGCGGCGTCTGGTTGGGCGAGCGCGCCACTGCCCCGCAATGGGACACGGCCATGGCGCAACTGGCCGACGTCACGGGCGAAGCGCGGGTGTTGATCGGCGCGGGCGAGGACGGCTTGCTGGAGGAGGCGGGCACGGAGCCGGTGGGCATGTTCTCGGGGTTTTTGTCGGCGATCACCGGGGCCAGCGACGCGGTGCAGGGCTATGTGGCGGCGGCGGGTGTGTTCACGCAGCAGGCGGATGCGCTGTTCAACTCGACGCTGACGATCATCGGGATCTTCGTGCTGCGCACGCTTGTCCTGCCGGCGGTATTGCTGTGGTCGGTGATGGCGCTGCTGCGCCGGAGCGTGGGGTAGGGAGCGGGGAGGCGGAGGCGGCCGGCCCGCCCGCCCGGCCCGCCCCTGCCCGTTTGCCCCTGCCCGTTTGCCCCTGTCCGTCTGCCTCGGCCTTGCGGCGAGCGGGGTGCGACGGGGTGAGGGCGGATCGAGTTTTTTTTGCCAAGATGAATGGGGGGCGATGGACCGGTCTTTCGGCGCGCGCTTCGGCGGCTGGTGTCGCTTTTCTGCGGCTTTGTGTCGGATGGGAGAGGCGTTTTGGTGCGGCATCGGGCAGGTAGGGGGCAGACCCCAGTTGTGCCCGGAGTGCGCCGACCATGAAGACTTCCGCCAGCAAGACCGCCCCCATGACGTCTCACTTGAAAGCTCTTGTCGTTGGCGGTGGCGCCGTCGGGACGTCGATCGCGTATCACCTTGCGCGCGCCGGTTGGGACGATGTGATGCTGCTGGAGCGGGACGAGTTGACCTCGGGTTCCACCTGGCATGCGGCGGGGTTGCTGCCGTTGTTCAACATGTCCTTCGCCACGACCCATATCCACAAGTACTCGGTCGAGTTCTACAAGACGCTGGAGGCGGAGACGGGGCTGAACGCGGGCTTCGCGGTGGTGGGCAACCTGCGCATGGCGCAGACGCAAGCGCGGATGGACGAATACATGCTTTATGCGTCCACCGCCGAGACCTGCGATGTGCCGTTCCAGTGGCTGACGCCCGACGAGATCAAGGCGCGGTGGCCGCTGATCGAGACGGATGATCTGAAAGGCGCGCTCTACCATCACACGGATGGCTACATAAACCCCGCCGACGTGACGCAGGCGATGGCCAAGGGCGCGCGGCAGCGCGGGGTGGAGATCGTGCGCAAGTGGCAGGCGGATGCGTTCCACTGGACGGGCGATGCCTGGGAGGTGACCTGTTCCAGGATGGTGGAGAAGGGGGGCAACCTTGTCGCGTCGGACGAGACCGTGGTGATTACTGCCGAGCATGTGGTGACGGCCAGCGGCAACCATGCGCAGCGCACCGCGAAGATGCTGGGGATCAAGATCCCCGCGATCCCGGTGGAGCATCAGTTCATCGTCATGGACCGGGACCCGGCGTTGGTGGATTTCCGCGCGCAGGGCGGGGCGGAGCATCCGGTGATCCGCGATGCCGATGCGCAGAGCTATGTGCGCGAGGAGCGCGGCGGCTGGATCCTTGGCGTCTACGAGAAGGGTGCGCCCGCGGTCTTCGCGCATGGGGTGCCGGACAGTTTCCGGGCCGACCTGTTCCCCTTGGCGCTGGACCGGATCGAAGAGCAATACATGGCGATGATCCACCGCATCCCGTCTTGCGAGGAGAGCGGGCTGAAGGACGATTTCAACGGGCCGATCTGCTACACGCCCGATGGCAATCCGCTGGTCGGGCCCGCGCCGGGGCTGCACAACATGTGGCTGGCGGAAGGGTTTTCGTTCGGGATCACGGCTGCGGGCGGCACGGGATACTACCTGGCGCAGATGATGGTGCAGGGCGAGGCCGAGATCGACATGGCGAGCCTTGATCCGAAGCGGTTCGGGCAGGACTGGATGACGACGGAATATGCCGCCCGCAAGAACGAGGAATGCTACGACCACGTCTATATCCTGCACCACCCCGACGAGGAGCGGCCCGCCTGCCGCCCGCTGCGCACGGCGCCCGCCTATGACCGGCAGAAGGCGCGCGGTGCGCAGTTCGGCTGCGTGAACGGGTGGGAGCGGCCGAATTATTACGGGCCGCCGGATGCGCCGGACAGGTTCGACCATGACGCGCGGTCGTTCCGGCGTGGCGCGTGGTGGGCGTTCGCGAAAGCCGAGGCGGAGGCGGTGCGCGGCGCGGCGGGCCTGATCGACGCGACGGCGTTTGCCAAGCACCGTGTTTCAGGGCCCGGCGCGACCGCGTTCCTGGACTGGTTCACCACCAACAGGTTGCCCAAGGTCGGGCGGATCAACCTGACCTATGCGCTGACCGGGGCGGGCACGGTGCGGACGGAATACACCATCGTGCGGTTGGCGGAGGATGATTATTACCTGGTCAGCGCGGGCGGGTGGCACGCCTATGACGAGGATTACCTTGCCAAGGCGGTCGCCGCGCAGGAGGCGCGGTTCGGGCGGATCAACCTGCAGGACGTGACCACGCAGCACGGGGTCTTCGCCATCGCGGGACCCAGATCGCGCGACGTGTTGAACGCGCTGGTGCACGATGCAGACCCGGCGACGGTGCTGTCGAACAAGCGGTTTCCGTGGCTGTCGCAGCAGCGGATCGAGTTGAAGATGTGCCCGGTCAACGCGATCCGGGTGGCCTATACCGGCGAGTTGGGGTGGGAGTTGCATCATCCGATGGAGATGCAGAATTACCTGTTCGACCAGGTGATGGAGGCGGGCGAGAAGCACGGGCTGAAGCTGGTGGGTGCACGGGCGCAGAACTGGCTGCGGCAGGAGAAGTCTTATCGCGCCTTCGGGACGGAACTGGGCCGCGATGCGACGCCGCTGGAGGCGGGGTTGGACCGGTTCGTGGATCTCGGGAAGGAGTTTCACGGCAAGGCGGCGATGCAAGAGACGGGGATCCGGTCGTCGTGCGTGACGGTGTTGATCGACGGCCCAGCGGATGCGGATCCCTGGGGGCGCGAGGCGCTGGTGGTGGACGGCAAGAAGGTCGGGCGGCTGACATCGGGCGGGTATTCGGTGGCCTTCGGCGCGTCCATCGGGATGGGCTATGTGCGGCCCGAGCTGGCGGAGGTCGGCACCCGGTTGCAGGTGCGCATGTTCCGGGAGTTGTGGGACGCCGTGGTGGTCGAGGACAGCCCTTACGATCCGGGCAATGCCGCGATCCGGGTGGATGGGTAGGGCAATGGCCTGTATCGGGGCCTCGGCGGCGGGGTGATGGTGAGGGCAGTGGTTCCGGTGGCGGGGTGAACCCCGCCCTACGGGGTGATGGTGAGGGCAATGGTCACGGCGGCGGGTGGAGGGGGCTCTGCCCCCGCTGCTGCGCAGCCCCCCGGAGGTTTCTTGCCAAGATGAAACCGGCGACGGGGGGCGGCGGGGAGCGGAGCCGGCGACGGGGGGCGGAGCCGGGGGGCGGAGTCGGCGGCGGAGCCGGCGAGGACCGTGCGACGCCGTGCCGTCAGGCCGCGCCGGTTGCAGCGCGGCGGAGTGCGGCCATGCGGGCCGTGTGTTCCGAACCCTCGGGCGATTCGGCGGCGGCGAAGACCTCCAACGCGTGTTTGTAGGCCATTTCGTAGAACAGCTTGTGCTGGTTCCAGGCGAGAAAGCCCGCGCCCTTGAGGCCGGGTGGGCGCAACATCAGGTCGGTCGGTGCGAGGTCCGACAGCATTTCGGACTGGCCCACCAGCAGCGACCGCATGACGGTCGAGATCACGCCCGGCACATTGCGCGATCCGGAGTGACCGAAGGGCAGGAGCGTCTGGCGCAGAAGCGCGCCGCGCCCGGGCAGCTTGTCGTAATCGACATAGACCAGTCTGTCGGTGGCCCTTTGCACGTTCACGATCACGTTCGGCCCGGATTTCAGGCCGTGCATGGTGCGGAAGGGCATGTTGTCGATGCAGCCGCCATCCACCAGCATGCGCCCGTCGCGGTGGAAGAAGGGCGGCAGCACGCCGGGAATGGCGGAGGACGCGCGCACGGCCTCCCACAGGGGGCCGCGGTTGAGCACCGTCCGGGTCATCGACGACAGGTCGGCGGCGACGGCGTAGAAGGGCATCCAGAGGTCTTCGATCGGCTCGTCGCCATAATGCTGCAACAGCGCCGCATCGAGCACCTTGTGATCGAGGAAGGCGAATTTCGGCACCGTGACGCGGCGCATGGCGCCGGACCGCACGAAGATCTGTTCGACGCGGGGGCCGATTTCCTCGGCCGGCACACCCAATGCGATGGCACCGCCCATGGCCGCCCCGACGGAGGTGCCGCCGACGATATCGACCGGCAGCCCGATCTCGCGCATGGCGCGGTAGACACCGACATGGGCCACGCCGAAGGCGCCGCCACCGGACATGACCAGGCCCACCGCGCGCCCGGACAGGAAGCGGCCGAGGCGGGCGATGTCGCCGTCGCCGCCCGTCAACGCGACGTGGTGATGCAGGAACACGGGCCGCGTGTCGAGCCAGCGCCCGGTGCCGGCCGCCTTCTGCATCCGGTGCGGGTGCAGCAGCACGAGGCGGCGTTGCGTTTCGGGCAGGATCTGGAGGGCGAATTCCTCCAGTTCGGAGGGCGGCTGGAAGTTCACCGCCTGCGCCACGAAGATCGCCTGGTCGGCCTGTTTCAGGGCGGCGCGCGACCATGGCCCGGCATTGGGGGCCGCGACGAAAAGCACGATCTGTGCGTCACCTTCGCGCGCGTTGAGCCATTCGATGGCCGCGGCGCTGGCCGGATCGGCACGTGTGCCAAGGGCGGCGCGGAAATCGGCCTCGGTCACGGTGGCGACGGTGTGGTGCGGCGCGATGGCGGCGGCGAGGTCGGGGATGAACCGCTCGGGCAGGGGGGCATCGGCTGCGGGCAGGATGCAGAAGGTGCGCGCGGGCGGTCTGCCGGGGGCATGGGGCACGCGGGCGGAGGTTTTCGCCAGTCGGTCGGCCAGTTCGGCGGCGATCGCCTGCGGCAGGCCGTCGACCTCGGCACAAAGCGCGTCATAGGTGGCGCGGTCGATACGGTAGACGATACTGTCGCGCGCGGCCACCACGTCCGCCGTGCGGGTCGATCCGGTGAGAAACGCGATCTCGCCGATGACCGCGCCTGCGCCGATTTCCGCCAGTTCGATCCCGTTGCGTTCGACCCGGAACCGCCCCGCGGCAACGAGATACATCGCCTCGGCCCCGGTCCCGGCGGCGATGAGGGTGGTGCCGCGTTCCACCGGTGTCCGCGCCAGCCGGGCAAAGGCCGGTCCTTCGAGGAGGGCGAACAATCCTTCGGGGGCGAAATCGCTGGTCATTCGGGTCTGTCCTGATCTTCCGGTCTGATCGTCCATGGTCTTCGGCCGACCCTAAACCCGTCATCCGGAAAAGCGAACCGTTTCCTTGCGTTACGACAGGGTGCCGGTCTTGCGCGCCACAAGCAGGAGGTTGTTGGCGGGCATCGCGCGGGGTGCGTCGCGGTCGAGCCCGGCTTCGGCCCAGACGGCATCGACCCAAGCGAGGTCCTTGTAACCCGCACCAGGGGTTTCGGAGCGGATGCGCCCATGGAACGCGGCGTCGCCGTCGCTGGTGGTGCACCCGTCGCGCAGGAACGGGCCATAGATGGCGGCCATGCCGCCGGGCGCCAGTGCCTGCGCCATGCCGGCAAGGCAGGCGCGGGCCTGATCGTCGGTCACGAGGTGCAGGAGGTTGGCCACGAAGACAAGGTCGTGCGGCTCCATCCCACAGGCCCAGCCGGGGCGGCAGGCATCCAGCGCGATCGGGGCGGCGACGTTCGGGAACGGGCCGGTGGCGCACCACGCGGCGATGGAGGCGCGGCGGGCGGGGTCGGGGTCGGTGGGTTGCCAGTTCAGCCCCGGCAAGGCGGCGGCGAAGCGGATCACATGCTCGCCCGTGCCGGATGCGATCTCCAGGGCGCGGCCGCGCGGCGGGGCGATCGCGGCCAACATCGCGGCGATCGCGTCGCGGTTGCGCAGGGCCGAGGGTGCGGACAGGCGACCGTCGCTGCAGGGGTCTGCGACCGCTTCTCCCGGAGCGCCGGGCGTCACTGCTGTTGCATCATGATCCCCATGGCACCGGACTCGGCCATGCGGGTCATGAAGGCTTCCATCAAGCCGCAGCCGGTCACGATTTCCAGCGCCTGCTCGTCGGAGATGCCGTCGGGATTGTCGACCGTGGCCCCGCCCTGCAGCAATTCGTCGGCGGTGAGCGTGTCGAGCGAGGCTTCCATCGCGGTGATCATCTCGGCCACCGGCGCTTCGCCGACGCGCTCGACATAGCCGTCATACATGCAGGTATAGGCGGCGCGCAGGTTGTCGTCCCATTCCGGCGTGGGCATGTTGCCCGCGAGCGCGGGGATCTCGGCCACCAGCGCCTCGTTCAGCATGCCGTTCATGGCGACCGAGACCGTCTCGAGCCGCTCGAGGCTGGATTGCGCCAGGGCGGGCAGGGTTGTCAGGGCGGTCAGGGCGGCAGCAAGTGCCAGCGTGGCGGCACGGGTGACGGGGCGGGTCATCATGGCGGCGGTCCTTACTGCGATTGCAGGGCCTGCATGGCCCCTGATTCCGCGAGGCGCTGCATCTGCAATTCCAGCAACCCGCATTCGGTGTTGATCTGCTGCACCTGCGCAGCCGTCAGCCCGGCGGGCACGCCGGGATTGAACGTGCCGTCGAGAATGTCGGCGGGGGCGGCGGTGCCGATGGCGGCTTCCAGCTCATCGAGCATGGCGCTGACGCCGTCTTCGCCCACCGCGGCCTCATACCGGCGGATGGCGCAGCGGCCCGCGCGGCGTTCCGGGCGGCCCCAGTCGGCCTCGGGGAGGATACCTTGCAGCACCGGGTATTGTTCGGCGAGGCCCTGGTAGGTCAGCGCCGTCATTTCTTCGCTGAGGGCCTCGAACCGCTCCAGCTGCGATTGAGCTTGCGCGGCGGCGGGAAGGACGATCAGCGCGGCCATGGCGGCGACGCGGAGGAATGAGGGCATGGGGGTCTCCGAATGGTCGGTCAGGGCGGACAATAAAGGCTGCGGCGCAGGCTGCAAGGTGCGGGTATCCGGACCTAGCGAAATCGTGACGGGGACAGGGCGGCGACGGTCGCCGCGTCAAGCACGGGCGCGCGTCCTGCCACGAGGTCGGCCAGCAGTTGCGACGCGGCGGGGGCAGTCTGGAAGCCGTAGCCGCCTTGCCCGGCGGACCACAGGAAGGCCGGGTCCGACGGCTCGGCCCCGATCACGAGGCAGCGATCGGGGGCGAAGGTCCTGAGACCGGCCCAGCTTGCGGTGACGCGCGTGACCTCCTCTGTGACGAAGGGCTGGTAGCGGGCAATGCCCTCGGCCAGGACCATGTCGTCGGCGAAGGCGTCATGGGGTTCGGCCACCGGGTCCTCCTCGGAGGGGGAGACGATCCAGGCACCGGCATCGGGTTTGGCATACCAGGTCTCGCCCGCGCCGAAGAGCATCGGCCAGCCGCGCAGGTCATGGCCGCCCGGCGCGGGCATCCGCGCCATGGAACGGCGCAAGGGGGTCAGTCCAAGTGGCGCGACCCCGGCCAGAACGGCGATCCGGTCGGCCCATGCACCCGCCGCGTTCACCAGCTGGCGCGCGGTGTAGGTGGTGTCGGACGTGCCGACCTCCCACCCGCGCGCGACACGGCGGATCGAGCGGACCTGCGCACCGGTCTGCACGGTGCCATCGGCGCGGATGCGGCGGGCAAAATGCTGCACCATGCGGTCGGTATCGATGTCCCAGGCGGCATCGTGGTGGGCGGCGCGGGTGACATGGGTGGTGTCGATGATCGGCACCATGGCCTTCGCCTCCGATGGCGTCAGGCGCGTCAAGTGCATCTTGGCGACGTCCCGGGCGAAGCGCTCCTCCTCCCCCGGTCCCGCCAGGATCATGAGACCCCTGGGCGACAGCAGGCCGCCATCGAGTGTCTCATGCCCCTCGCGCGACGCAAGGTTGAGCGCGATGGTCACGGCATGACCGTAATTCGCCTCGAAAAGTGCCGCCGACCGGCCCGACGCGTGATAGGCCAATGCGGTCTCGGCCTCGAGCAGACAGACACGCCCGAACTCCGCCAGTCGCGCGCCGGCAGAAACGCCCGCGATGCCGCCCCCGATGACGATGAAATCATGATCCATGCACGTGGCGTCGCATGACACGTTCCGTTTCGCAAGGGGCACCCGCCTCGGATGACGCCTGATGGCGTCTTTGCCTCGCCGGTCCGCGCGCCCTCGACCCCTTCGGGACCTCGGGCGCGGGCGCGCATCGCGGTCTGCGCTGTGTGTATTGGCCTCGCTTGGCTATTCGGAGCCGAAGCGAGTGGACATGGGGCAAGGTCGGGATTGAGTTTTTCTGCCAAGATGAATGGCAAGCATCGCACTTCCTTTTCATCTTGGCAAAAAACCTCCGGGGGGAGTCCGCAGGACGGGGAGCTGGCCCCCTTGCGACACTGGCTCTCACGCAAGTCGCCTCTCCCATGTGCCTCGCGTGGCCATGATCCTGCGGCAGCATGGCCGTGCGAGGGCCCCGCAGGGGCTTGAGCACGGCCATCTTCCCTCGGACGAGAAAAGCCCGCCGGGAGGCGGGCTTTTCGAGGGCGAAACCGTGCTGGGACGAGGATTTCAGTTCGGAATGACGCCGGTGATGCCTTCGACGTAGAAATCCATGCCGGCCAGCGTACCATCATCGGCGATCTCGCCCTCGGCCAGCCAGACCGATCCGTCCTGCCGGTTGATCGGGCCGGTGAAGGGGTGGTATTCGCCCGCCGCGATGGCGTCGATCAAGGCTTGGGCGGAGGCGCGAATCCCTTCCGGGATCGCGTCGGTCATTTCCCCGATCTCGACCATGCCGGGGCCGATGCCATCCCAGGTGTCCGACTGTTCCCAGGTGCCTTCCATGGCTGCGCCGACGCGGGCAATATAGTAGGGTGCCCAGTTGTCGATGATGGAGGCGACGCGCGGGCGGGGTGCGAACTGGATCATGTCCGAGGCCTGCCCGAAGGAGATGATGCCGGCCTCCTGCGCCACGGTCTGGGGTGCGGTGGAATCGGTATGCTGCATGATGACGTCCACGCCCGCGTCGATCAGGGCCTGGGCCGCGTCGGCCTCCACCGCCGGGTCGAACCAGGTATAGGCCCAGACCACGCGCATCTGCACATCCGGGTTCACCGCGCGGGCATGCAGGAAGGCCGAGTTGATGCCCCGGATCACCTCGGGGATCGGGAAGGAGCCGATATACCCGATCGTGTCGGTTTCGGTCATCTGGCCCGCGATATGGCCCAGGATCGCGCGGCCTTCGTAGAAGCGCGCGGAATAGGTGGACACGTTGGGATGTTCGCGCAGGTAACCGGTGGCATGTTCGAACAGCACGTCGGGGAATTGCCCCGCGACGGCATTGGTCGCCTCCATGTATCCGAAGGACGTGGTGAAGATCATGTCCGCGCCGCCGAGGATCATCGTGGTGATCGCGCGTTCGGCGTCCGCGCCTTCCGGCACGTTCTCCAGATAAACCGTCTCGACCGCGTCGCCGAAGGCTTCTTCGACGGCCAGGCGGCCCTGGTCATGTTCGTAGGTCCAGCCGAAATCGCCGGTGGGACCAACATAGATGAAGCCGACCTGGAACGGGTCGTCCTGGGCCAATGCCGCGCCCGTCGCGAGGCCGGTGGCCAGCGCTGTGGCGGCGAGAAGTCTGTTAGCTATCTTCATGGTGTATCCCCTCTGTTGGATGGTCTGGTAACGGTTGCGAAACTGTGGCGGTTTGCCCCTCCGCGTGCAACGGGTGGAGGTCCGGGTCCGGCGATGCGGCCTGCACCGGGCCCGCTTCGGGCGGGCGCGCCTCGGTCAGGGCGGCGGTGATCAGGCCGGCGGGCACGGCGACCACGCCGATGCCGATCAGAAGCACCATGCCGGTGAAGATGCGTCCACCTGTGGTGATCGGGTAGACGTCGCCATAGCCGACAGTGGTCAGCGTCGCGATGGCCCACCACAGGCTTTCGGGGATCGACGAGAACCCGTCGGGCTGGGCTTCATGCTCGAAATGGTAGATCCCGACGGCCGCAAGATACAAGGCCACGACGGCGATGAAGAAGAAGATCCCGAATTCCGCCTTGGCGCGGTTGATGGCTGCGGCGATCCGGTCCAGCGCCCGGTTGGCCTTGAACAGTTTCAGCAGCCGCAGGATGCGCAACAGGCGCAAGGCGCGCACGGTGGTGAAATCGGGCAGCAGGAACACCACTGCGGGGACTACGGCGATGAAATCGACGATACCCCAGAAGCTGAACGCATAGCGCAGCGGCTTTTCGCTGCAGGACAGGCGCAGGATGTATTCGGCCAGGAAGACGACGAGGATCACGATCTCGGCCATGCGCAAGGCGCGGTTCAGCCCCGGGTCGAGGTCGGGCATCGTCTCCAGCGCGATGATGACGGCGGAGGCGCAGATCAACGCGTGGATCGCCAGCGCGATGCCCTTGCCCACGCGCGGATTTGTGCCATCGAGAATGGCGATGATGTCGGTTCGTCGGGCGATGATCGGGACGCTCATGGTTCAGCCGCTGGCATGGAAGGTGCGGCCCAGCGCTGCGGGCGCGTTAAGTGTGGCGCGCGCGCGGTTCGAGGACATCACGACCAGAACGATGATCGTGACGAGGTAGGGCGAGGCGTCGAGAAGCGCCACCGGCACGCCGACCTCGGCCGCCTGCAGGCGCAGTTGCAGGGCCGCGATGCCGCCGAAAAGCCACGCACCCAACAGGACCCGCGACGGTTTCCATGACGCGAACACGACCAGCGCCAGCGCGATCCATCCCGCGCCAGCGGTCATGCCGTCAAACCAGTTCTGAACCCGGACCACCGACAGAAACGCGCCCCCCAGCCCCGCGCAGCCCCCCCCGAAAAGGATCGTGGCAAAGCGGATGCGCACCACCTTGTAGCCCAGCGCATGGGCCGCTTCGTGGTTTTCCCCCACGGCCCGGATCACCAGCCCGATCCGGGTGCGCGCGAGCACGAACCAGACCGCCGCGACCAGTGCGATGGCGACATAGGCCAGCAGGGAGTGCGAGAACAGGATCGGACCGGCGACCGGGATCGTCTGCATCCCCGTGGGGAAGGGGCGAAACACCGCGGGGACGGGCAGGCCGGAATATCCCGACCCCAACAGCGCCGCGAGGCCAAGCCCGAACAGCGTCAGCGCCAACCCCGACGCGACCTGATTTGCCATCAGGACCTGTGTCAGGACGGCAAAGATCAGCGCCAGCGCCATGGCGCCGCCCATGCCCGCGGCAAAGGCCAGCGCCACCGACCCGGTCTGGTGCGCGGTGATGAAGCCGCAAACCGCGCCGATGATCATCATCCCCTCGACACCAAGGTTCAGGACACCCGATTTCTCGACCACCAACTCGCCGATGGCGGCCAGCAAGACCGGCGTGGCGACCGTGATCAGCGCGACGATGAGGGTGACGGGATCGACGATCATGCCTGGTCCCCAAGCGAACGCCATGTCGGGAATGAGTGCGCAGACACTGGCGACCCCCGCGATGCAGCGTCAGCCGCGGGTGCCGTCGGGGCGCAACGCGACCCGGTCGGGCATCGGCGGGCCCGTGGTGAACATGGGCATGTCGCGCAGGAATGCAGCGTCGGGGTCATGCCAAAGCCCCCCGTTTCCACCGGATGCGATAATTCGCCAGCACGTCGAGCGCGAGAAGGAAGAACAGCAACATCCCCTGAAACGCCTGGATCGCCGCCACCGGAACGCCAAGCAGAACCTGCGCCAGTTCGCCCCCGATGATGGTCAGCGCCAGAAGCAACCCCGCCAACAATATCCCGATGGGGTGCAGCCGCCCGAGGAAAGCCACGATGATCGCGGTGAAGCCATAGCCGACATTGAAGTCGATGGAGATCTGACCGGCGGGGCCCGAAACCTCGAACAGGCCGGCCGCGCCCGCCAGCGCGCCGGAAATGCCGAGGCAGAGGATCACGAGGCGGCCGGGGTTCACCCCCGCGAAGCGCGCGGCGCGGGGTGCCTGCCCCGCCAGCCGGATCTGGAAGCCAAGGGTGTGTTTCTGGAACAGCACATAGGCCGCGATCACGGCGATGAAGGCCGCGAGCACGCCCCAATGCATGCCGGTGCCTGCGAAGATCTCGGGGTTGTCGGTGCCGGGATGGCGCGACAGGTTGCGCGAGCCGGGGAAGCCCGCCCCGTCGGGGTTGCGCAACAGGCCGGTGGCGGCCGAGGCCAGCATCGCCTCGGCGACGTAGACCAGAAGGAGCGACACGAGGATCTCGTTGGTATTGGCGAAGACCTTCAGGAGCGCCGGGATCATCGCCCAGAGCGTGCCGCCAATCAGGCCCGCCACGATCATGCCGGGAAAGATCAGCGGGTTCTCGGACGGGTAGAGCGCAAGGCCGAAGGCCGCCCCGAAGAGCGCGCCCATTATGTATTGTCCCTCGGCCCCGATGTTCCAGACGCCGGCCTTGAAACCCAGCGACAGGCCGATGGCGATCAGGATCAGCGGCCCCGCCTTCACCAGCAATTGCGGGCGCAGGAAGCCGGAAAAGCGTTCGTGGAACAACGGATCCCAGAAGATCACGCGGATGACCTCGACCGGGTCCTTGCCGAGGGCGGCGAACATCAACCCGCCCGCGATCATCGTCAGCACCACCGCAAGGATCGGCGTGGACAGGGCCCAGGCGCGCGACGGGGTGGGGCGCTTTTCGAGGCGGATCATGCGCTGGCCCCGTGCGGCTCGGCCGCGATGGTGGCTTCCCGCATGCCATGGGCCCCGCCAAGCATCAGCCCGATCGCCTCCATCGACAAGCCGCGGGCGGGCCGGGGCGCGGACAGCCGACCTTCGTTCAGGGCGCAGAAATGGTCGGAAATCTCGAGCAATTCATCCAGATCCTGCGAGATGACGATGACGCCTGCGCCATTCTCGGCCAGGGTCAGGAGCGCTTGCCGGATATCGGCCGCGGCCGAGGCATCGACGCCCCAGGTGGGCTGGTTGACGACGAGCACGACGGGATCTTGCAAGATCTCGCGCCCGATGACGAATTTCTGCAGATTGCCGCCCGAAAGCGCCCGCGCGGCGGTGCCGTTGCCCGGCGTGCGAACATCGAAACGGGCGATGATCTCGTCCGCGAAGGCGCGCGCGCGGGACCAGGAGATGAAGCCGTTTCGCGCCAGCCCCCGGCGCGACTGGCCGGTCAGAACCGCGTTCTCGGTCAGGGACATGTCGGGGGCGGCGGCGTGGCCAAGGCGTTCTTCCGGGGCCGACAGAAGGCCCGCGGCGCGGCGGGCATTGGCGCTGGTGCCGCTGATGTCCGTGGCCTGGAAGGTGATCTTGCCCGGCACGGTGCGACGTTCCCCCGAAAGGACGGCCAGCAATTCGTCCTGACCGTTGCCCGCGACGCCGCCGATGCCCAGCACCTCGCCCGCGCGGAGTGTCAGGCTGACCTCCTTGAGGGACGTCCCGAAGGGCGTCGCGGCCGGCAGGGTCAGGGCATTGACCGACAACAGAGTATCGCCCGGCGCGGAGGCGGCGCGACCGGGCACGGCCAGGGACTTGCCCACCATCATCTCGGCCATGTCGGAGGCCGACACATCGCGTGGATCGCACGCGCCCACCATTCGGCCAAGGCGCAGGATGGTGGCGGCGTCGCAGAGGCTGCGGATTTCCTCGAGCTTGTGGGAGATATACAGGATTGCGGTCCCTTCCGCCGACAACGTGCGCAGGGTGTGGAACAGGATTTCGACCTCCTGCGGGGTCAGGACGGATGTGGGCTCGTCCATGATGAGCAACTTGGGATCCTGCAACAGGCACCGGATGATCTCCACCCGTTGCCGTTCCCCGGCGGAGAGGTCGCCGATAAGGCTTTCGGGGTCGAGCGGCAGCCCGTAAGCCAGGCTGACCTCGCGGATCCGGTCGGAGAGGTCGCGGGGCCTGGGCGGGTTTTCCATCCCCAGGGCGATGTTCTCGGCGACGCTGAGCGCTTCGAACAGGGAAAAATGCTGGAAGACCATCGCCACGCCCGACAGGCGCGCGGCCCGCGGCTCGGCCGGGGCATAGGTGGTGCCATTCAGCGTCATGGTGCCGCTGTCGGGCTTCACCAGCCCGTAGATCATCTTGACCAGCGTGGACTTGCCGGCGCCGTTCTCGCCCAGAAGCGCATGAACCGCGCCCGGCGCAATGGCGAAGGACACGTCGTCATTGGCGACGACGCCGGGATAGGCCTTGGTCAGGCCACGGATATCAAGCAGATGCGCAGTCATGTCCCCCCGGACGCAGTCAGATGTGCCGATTCTTGTGGCATCTGCCTATCAAGTAGCCGGGCCGCCACGCCGATCGCAATGGCTTGGGGGTGTTTCCCAAGGCTCGGGTCCCCGATCGGGCACTGGATGCGTGAAATTTGGGCATCGGAGTGGCCAAGCTGGCGCAGCCGGGTGCGGAAGCGCGCCCATTTCGTGGCCGAGCCGATGAGGCCACAGGACGCGAAACCGTGGCAAAGGGCTGCATGACACAGGGCAAGGTCGATGTCGTGGGAATAGGTCAGGATCAGGTGATGCGCGGTGTGCGGCGCATGGGGCATCAGGCGCGGTGGATCGGCGGCGATGGCCCTGTGGACAGTGTTGGGGATATCCTGTGGAAAGCGGTCGGCGGCGGTGTCGATCCACGTGATAGACAGGTGCGGCAGCGGCGCGAGGCTGTGGACAAGCGCGCGCCCGACATGGCCTGCGCCCCAGATCCAGAGCGGCTCCCGCACCGGGTCCGGCAGGCTCTCTGCTGCCTCGAACAACAAGGTGACCGCGCCGCCGCAGCACTGGCCCAGGGCCGGACCGAGGGGAATGCGCTGGCTGGCGGCTGCCCTGCTGCCCTCCGTCAGCATCGCCCGCGCACGGGCCATCGCCTGCCATTCCAGCGCGCCGCCACCGATGGTGCCTTGGGTCCGGTCCGTCCAGACCAGCATCGCCGCACCGGCATCGCGCGGAGTGGAGCCGCGCGTCTCGACGATGCTGACGCGGATCGCCCTCACCGGCGGGCGTGCCCGACGGCTGCCAGGATCGCCTCCGGCGTGGCGGGGGCCTGGAGGTCGGGAAAGGACGGGCCGCAGGCGGCGCAGGCATGGCCCAGCGCCGAGAAGACGCTGATCCCGAGCATCAGGGGCGGTTCGCCCACCGCCTTGGAGCGATAGATCGTATCCTCCCGATTGATGTCGTCCCACAGGGCCACCTCGAAGATCTCGGGCGTGTCGGAGGCGGCGGGGATCTTGTAGGTGGAGGGGGCATGGGTGCGCAGGCGGCCGGCATCGTCCCAGACCAGCTCCTCCAGTGTCAGCCACCCGGCGCCCTGCACGAAGCCGCCCTCGATCTGGCCGATGTCGATGGCGGGATTCAGCGACGCGCCCGCATCGTGCAGGATATCGGTGCGCAGGATGCGGTTCTCGCCGGTGAGGGTGTCTATGACGACCTCGGAACAGGCCGCGCCATAGGCGAAGTAGAGGAACGGGCGGCCCTGGCCCGCGAGGCGGTCCCATTGCAGCTTGGGGGTGGCGTAGAAGCCGGTGGACGACAGGCTGACGCGCGCCATGTAGGCGCGCTGCACCGCCTGCGCGAAGGGCATCTCGGCGCCGCCCGCGCGGATCATGCCCTCCCCGGCCGCGCCCGCGCGGACCATGCCCTCCTCAAAGACCACCTGCGCAGGCTCCGCTTGCAACTCGGGCGCCACCACCTCCGCGATCCGCGCGCGGATCGTGTCGCAGGCATCGCGCACGGCCATGCCGTTCAGGTCCGTCCCCGAAGACGCCGCCGTCGCCGAGGTATTCGGCACCTTGCCGGTATCGGTCGCGGTGATCTTCACCTGCCCCACTGGCACCCCGAACCGGTCGGCAGCCACCTGCGCCACCTTCTGGAACAGGCCCTGCCCCATCTCGGTCCCGCCATGGTTGAGGTGAATGGAGCCGTCCTGGTAGACATGTACCAAGGCACCGGCCTGGTTGAGATGGGTCAACGTGAAGGAGATTCCGAACTTCACCGGCGTCAGCGCGATGCCGCGCTTGAGGATCGGCTCGCGCGCGTTCCAGGCCGCCACGGCGTCGCGCCGGGCGGCGTAATCGCAGGTCTCCGCCAGCCGCGCCGTCATCTCGTGGAGAATGAAATCCGCCACCTCCATCCCGTAGGGCGTGGTGTTCGGCGCCTCGCCGACCGGCACCGGCGAATGCGCGCCGCCAAAGTGGCGCGCACGCCCGGTGCCCGAAGCCATCCGAACCGCGCCGCGCCCCTCCAGGTCGGCGGTATCGAGCACTTGTCCCTTCATCTTGGTGGAAAACCTCCCCCCGGAGGGTCCGTCCCCGGCCAGGGGCGCCGCCCGGTAATAGTTCATGCGCCGCAGCTCCAGCGCATCCATCCCCAGCACATGGGCGGCATGGTCCATCACCCGCTCGATCCCGACCATGCCTTGCGGCCCGCCAAATCCCCGAAACGCCGTCGCCGATTGGGTATTGGTCCTCAGCCGGTGCGAGGTGATCCGCGCCGCCGGCAGCAGGTAGGCGTTATCGGCATGGAGCATGGCGCGGTCGGCCACCGGCAGGGACAGGTCCATCGACCAGCCGCAGCGGATCAGGTGGGTGAAGTCGATGCCAAGGATCCTGCACCCCGCATCGAACCCGGCGCGATAGTCGATGCGCGCATCGTGGCGTTTGCCCGTGATCAGGAAATCGTCGTCGCGGTCATAGCGCATCTTGACCGGGCGGCCGGTCCGCGCGGCCATCACGGCGCAGGCGATGGCCAGCGCGTTGCCCTGGCTTTCCTTGCCGCCGAAGCCGCCGCCCATGCGCCGCACCTCGACCCGGACGGCATGCATCGGCAGCCCCAGCGCCTCGGCGACCTTGTGCTGGATCTCGGTCGGGTGCTGGGACGAGGATTGTATGACCATGTCGCCGCCTTCTTGCGGCAGGGCGAGGGCGGATTGACCTTCGAGGTAGAAATGCTCCTGCCCGCCGATGGCGATGCTGCCCTCCACCAGATGCGCCGCGCGTGCGAGGGCCGCGTCCACGTCGCCCTTGGTATAGATCCGGGGGCCATCCTCGAAACGGGAATCGGCGGCCAGCGCGTCGTCGAGGCTCAGGATCGGCGGTTCCGGCACGATCTCGATCGCGGCCAGCGCGGCAGCGCGGCGGGCGGCGAGGTGGCTGGTCGCGACGACGAGGAACAGCGGCTGGCCCGCGTAGTGGACGCTGCCGTCGCCAAGCAGCGGTTCATCGTGGTTGGAGGGCGAGCAATCGGGCATCGGCGACAGGTCGTCGCCCGACAGGACCGTAACCACGCCGGGGGCGGCACGAACGCGGTCGAGATCCATCGCGGTGACCTGCCCCCGTGCGACCCGGCTGAGGCCGAAGGCCGCATGCAGGCAGTCGGGGGGGGTGGAACTGTCGTCGACATAGCGCGCCTGACCGGTCACATGCAGGCGCGCCGCATCATGGGGGAGGGGTTTGTGGACACTGCCCGGAACGGGGGTCATGGCCGGACCTCCAGCACCGATGTCGCCTGTCCGGTCCATTCGCCCAGGTAGCGCAGCGCCATGTTCTGCGCCGTTTGCAGCCGGTAGCCGGCCGAGGCGCGCATATCCGTGAGTGGCGCGAAATCCTCGGCGAAGGCGGGCAGGGCGGCGCGGACGCTGGCCTCCGTCATCGGCTGGCCGATCAGGGCCGCCTCGACCGCCGTGGCGCGTTTGGGGATGCCCGCCATGCCGCCGAAGGCGATGCGCGCCGCCGTGATGGTGCCGTCCGCCACATTCAGGTTGAAGGCGCCGCAGACGGCGGAGATGTCCTGGTCGAAGCGTTTGGAGAGCTTGTAGACACGAAGCCTGTCAGGGAGGATCGGCAGGGTGAGGCCGAGGACGAACTCGCCCGGCTGGCGGTCCTGCTTGCCATAGTCGAGGAAGAAATCCTCCAGCGGCAGGTCGCGGAGCGTGTCGCCCCGGCGCAGGTGCAGCGTAGCGCCGAGCGCGATCAGCGGTGGTGGGCCGTCGCCGATGGGCGAGCCGTTGGCGATGTTGCCGCCGATGGTCGCGGCGTTGCGGACCTGCACGGAGCCGTAGCGGCGCAGCATTTCGGCGAAAGAGGCGTAGTGGGGGGCGATGGCGGCGCGAAGCTCGGACAGGGTCGCCATGGCGCCGATGCGCATTGTTTCGCCATCGACGGCAATTCCGCGCAAATCGTCGCATTGGTTCAGGAATGCGATGTCGCCCAAGGCGCGGTGCTGCTTGGTGACCCAAAGCCCGACATCGGTGGCGCCCGCGATCAGGGTGGCGTCGGGATGGTCGAGATACCACGCGGCGAGGGCATCCGCAGTGGCGGGGAAGACAGGAGTCCCGGTTTGCGCCTTCGGCGCGAGGGGGGCTGTCTGCCCCCGGCCTTCGGCCTCCCCCGAGAGGTTTTCTGCCAAGATGAAGGGGCCCCGCGCGAGGGCGTCGGCGTCCTTGGTCATCTGGGCCGGAACCGGCGCGTCTTGCGCCGCGCGGGCGGCGCGCAGGATCGGCGCATAGCCGGTGCAGCGGCACAGGTTGCCTGCGATCTGGTCGGCATGATCCGTGGCGCCATTGCGGTGCGCGGTGGCCATGGTGGCGATGAAGCCCGGCGTGCAGAAGCCGCATTGGGAGCCGTGATGGTCGATCATCGCCTGTTGCACCGGGTGCAGGGTGCCGTCCGGCGCGGCGATGCCTTCGACGGTGCGCACGGCGCGGCCCTGGAGTTGCGGCAGGAACAGGATGCAGGCGTTGAGGCTGCGCGCGGTGCCGTCGGGATCGGTGACCATGACGGTGCAGGCGCCGCAGTCGCCCTCGTTGCAGCCTTCCTTGGTGCCGGTGAGGCGGGCGGTGTCGCGCAGCCAGTCGAGCAGCGTCACGGTCGGCGCGGCCTCCACCTGCTGCGGTTCTCCGTTCAGAAGAAACCGGATCGTCATCTGCGCAATGCCTGCCGCGATACCTGTCCGTTCATGGGGTGGTCTCCGGCCCTCGATGCGGCGTAGAGGGCGGCCCCGGGTGGCGGTGTGACCGGACGACAGCAAAGCGCGTGTGAGCGCGGAATTCAAGGCGGAGGTTGCGCCTGCGTGCGCGGAGGCGCGACGACTTGTGGGGCGGGGGCGCCGTCAGAGGGTGGCGGCAAGCGCGCCCAGTTACGTGGCGCAGGTGCCCCAGCCGTCGTAGAAGCCCATGTTGTGGTGGGCGGCGGCCGCCTCGGCGCGGGCGTGGTGGACCCGGACCCGGTAGGTGCAACCGCCTTCCGGGGCCGGGTGCAGGGCGACGTCGGCGGTGAAGGCGAAGTCCATCGGGCCGGTGCCCAGCGCGTTGGGCTTGAAGTCGGGGCCCAGCGCATTGGTCCAGACCAGCCGTGTCTCGGGCTCAGCCACGAGGATGCAGCCGGGGGCGTTGTCCATGGTGCCGTGGTCGGGGACGATCATGACGATGCGGAAGCGCCCGCCGGGGCGGGCGGCGATCTCGGCAACCGGCACCTCGACTGGTTTCGGGGCGAACCATTGCTTCAGAAGGTCGGGTTCGGTCCAGCAGCGCCAGACGGCGGCGGGGGTGGCGGGAAGGGTGCGGGTGAAGGCCAGCGTCAGGTCGGTGGCTGCGGCGTCGGCTGTGGTATCGGACCTGATCAGGCCTTGAGGTTGAGGGTGGCGATGTAACCGTCGAGATTGGCGAGGCCGCCGGTCCAGCCGTCGCGGACATCCGGCATCGCATCCGCGCCGGTGAACGAGGCGAGCGCGACCGTCAGGGCGAGGTCGGTGCCATCGGCCGTGGGGCGCAGGACATAGGTGACGAGGCTGGTGAAGATCGCGGTACCGCCGATGTCCAGCGTTTCGGTGAAGACGGCGCGGGCCGGGGCCTCGAGGTGATACCAGCGGGTCAGCACGGTGAAATCGGGCGCGTCGGCCGGGCCGCAGCGGTGCCGGTCTTGCCCGCCGATGCGCAGGTCGGAGACCTCCGTCACCAGCACGGTGCCGTCGCTGGGGGCGCCCCAGTGGTCACGGTGATGCGGATCGGTGAGCAGGGGCCAGAGCCGGTCCGGCGGCAGCGGCAGGGATCGGGTCAGGTCGAAAGTGCCGGTATCAGGGGACATCTGGGTCATCCTTTGGCAGTTGGGCGAGCGATTGGGCCAGCGCATCGAGCCGGTCCAGGCGCGCCTTCCACAGCGCGCGTTGCCGGTCGAGCCATGTCTCGGCCACGGCCAGCGCTTCGGGGTGGAGGGTGCAAACCCGCACGCGCCCGTCCTTGCGGGAGCGGATGAGCCCCGCGCGTTCCAGCTTGGCGATGTGCTTGAGGAAACTGGGCAGCGCCATGTCATGGGGGGCCGCCAGTTCGGTGATGGCCGCGTCGCCTTGCCCGAGACGCGCGACGATGGCGCGGCGGGTGGGGTCGGCGAGGGCCGAGAAGACGGTGTCGATTTGGTTAGCCATAGAGCTAAGTAACGTAGATCCGCACGGAAAGATAGCCTGTCGGCTAACTTTTTGGAATGCTCTTGGATCCAGGGGATGTGACGCGTGAACGGACGAGGCGGCGCGGGGCGGGACCAGGCGGGGCGGGGCGGGGCCAGGCGGGGCGGGACCAGGCAGGGCGGGGCGCGTTTGACGACGATTCGCGGCGAATGTCCGCGATCAGAGTCTGGCCAGCGTGCGGGTGGCGGGCTTTTGGCTGACGGCTGCGAGGGCGGCGTGGAACAGGTCGCGGGTGCGCAGGTTCTGGCGCATCCGGGCGGTCTGGCGCATGGCTGCGGCGGCGCTCTGGGCCCTTCGGCGTGCAGCGCGGCGGGCCGCGTCGAGCCGGTCCAACTCGGCGGCACGGGCGCGGGCCTGATCCTCGGCGGCCTTGCGGGCAGTGTCGGAGCGGGCAGTGTCGGAGCGGGCGGTGTCGGCACGGGCGCTGGCTTGGTCTGCACGGGCCGTCGTCTGCCGGGTCGCGTTGGCACGGGTACG
>Ga0100398_1001295_pt1 | contig 21526 bp, 18 predicted proteins | sample CryGeymeta201522_FD_81568 | JGI IMG/M metagenome (GOLD analysis project Ga0100398, IMG submission 81568) | Groundwater microbial communities from Crystal Geyser aquifers in Utah, USA - Crystal Geyser metaG 2015-22 | ecosystem: Environmental > Aquatic > Deep subsurface > Groundwater | place: USA...
ATAGTTGCGATGGCTCGCCGTCGACAAGATCCGCGTGCCGTGCCAGAAGGGCGCCCGCCAGCGCGACCAATGCTCATGCGCGCGGATCGTGTCCCAGATGAACCACGAACCCTTCATCTCGGTCACACCCAGCGTCGTCGACCCGCGCGAGGCCATCTGGTCCTCGGCCAGGGGCAGGTTCATGTGCTCGGCCGCATTGCCGTCGATGTCGAACACGCCAAGTGGCGACTGGCACGCCGGGAAGCTGCCTGCCGGATAGGTATTGGACCCGCAGCCGGTGAAGCTGCCGCCATTGCACGAGGCGGTCTTGAACGAACCCGTCGCGCAGACCCCCGAGCGCCAGGCGCCGATCGAATAGGTGCCCGAGGTGTTGGCATAGCGCGCATTGTGATAGTTTCGGATCGTGTTGACCGCCGCCGACAAGCCCATGCCCCGCACCTGGTCGAACGGGTAATCCGGCGGCAGCAACTGCCCGGCCGAGGCACCTTCCCATTCATGGGCATCCCCGATGCGCCCGCCCTCCGCCGCGCAAAGCGCCACGGCCTCGTTCGCCTGCACCCAGACCACCGGGTAAACCATCGGGATGTTCGGATATTCGAACATGTCCGCGCAAACCGTCGCGTCCCGCGGGCTTTGCGTTTCGGGATCGTAAAGCGGCACCATGTAGGGCCCGCCGCAAATCCGTTCGAACTCACGGTTGCGATAACTTTCCTGCACCTGCCGCACGGTGCCGCCGATCCGCGCCGCCGCTTCCTCGGGCGTCAAGGGATGCTGGGTGACGGCCGGATTGCCTTGCCCCATCCAGCCATTGGGCGAATTGGCGAAGATCTGGCGCACGCGGCCGATCTCGGCATTCGACAGGCCGCGGATCTGCTGCATCTGCTGGAACATCAACTCGTTGCGCTCGGCCAGGGATTGCGCCTGCGCCATGCCTGCGCCCAGAACCAGCGCTGTCGCGGCCAGTGTGGCCCTGAATGCCTTCGAGATATCCATCATTGCCTCCGCAGAAGGTAAAAGAAGTCGCGATTGTCGGGCGCACCGACGAAGCGCGCGGTGGCGCCATTGTCCGGATCGGCTCCCGCCATGCCCGAGACGAGGTGCTGGACATCCATCTCATCGCCTCCATCCTCGCCATGGATGTAAAGCGCCATGTAGGTGTGCTCCTGGCTGTTCATGTCCAGCAGCATGGCGTAATCGCATTGGTAGGCTTGGAACGTGCGCGCCATCGCGGAGGGCGTCGCCGTTGAGAAATAGGCGTAAATCAGGAATTGACGCCCTTCGACCGTGCGCATGCAGGCACCTCCGCGCAGGGTGCGCAGGACGGCATTCGCGTCGCCCGACCAGTTGCCGCCCCCCCACGAGGTGACCCGCGCGCCCGGCACGCCATGCTCTATGATCGCCACACCGTTCTGCCGCGCCATCACGAGGTTGGGCAACAGGGCCGCATCCTCCTCCGACCAGGTGCGCATGTTCACCTCGCCGTCGAGTGTCACATACAGCGTCGCGAGGTTCGGCCACAGCCGCGAAAGCAGCACGCCATTTTGCATGAAGCCATAATGGTGGCCGTAGTTGAACGTCGCATAATCGCCGAAACGCCAGGCGCCGTGGTCGCGCTTGAAGCCGCCGGTGAACGTCGCCGCCAGCCGTTCCACGAAGGCCGGGTTCAGCATGCCGGTCCGCACCAGCGGATCTGTGCGGTTGAAGCCATCCGGCCCCGGTCCCTGCCCGTGGCGGTTCTGCGGCCGCGACGACCATTCAAGGCCGGGATGGTCGGTGCCGAGTTCATAACCGATGTCGAACCGCGCCATGTCAAAGGCGACAAGGTAGACGTCCGCACGGCTTTCGATCCCGTCGAGACCATTCGCGCCGGGGATCTGGAACACCTCGTTGGCGACCATGCCGGGCTGCATCACGGAAGCATAGATGCCGGGGCTGTCCTCCACCTCGTACCATGCGCCTGCGGTCATCGACCCCGCATCGGTCCCGATCAGTTCGAACCCCATGTAGGGGCGCATGTTGGGTGTATTGCTCAGCAGCGCATGGCCCAGAAGCTCGACGCCGTCGATCTCTTCCAGTTCCTCCTCGCCCTCGGACGAGACCATGAAGGCATCCTCGAAGAAGGCGCCCTTGATCAGGTTCACGATGGATTCGCCGAAGATCACGTTGTCCCGCAGAAATTCCGCCACCGCCTCGCGGGTGGTGCGGCTGCCGGATACGGGATTGCGCACGAACAGACTCCAGTCGCAGACCGGCGCGAAGGGCAGCGAGCTTTGCTGCGCCTCCTCCAATTCGCCATCGTCCCACGGTGAACAGGCGAAACTGTCGCCATCGGTTTCCAGCAGAAGTGCCGGCCCGTCTTCGTCGATCAGCGAGACAGCCCAGGTCGCCGACTCGGCATTCTCGAAATGCACGAAACGGGACCGTTCGCCTTGCGGCGCGATCTCAAGCACGAACCACGAGTTCACGTTGGGGTTCATCGAGGTCAGCGTGAAGGTCGTTCCATCCCCTCCGGTCAGGACCTGGCTGTTGCGAAAGGGCTGCATCGCCATGATGGAGCCAGGCACGTTCGTCCTCAATTGCGCAAGTTGAGCGTCGATCACGGCCTGATCCGGCAGACCGATTCCCTGCGCCATGGCCCGGGATGTCGGAACCGTTGTGAAAAGGACGGCGGAAAATGCGAGAAGGAGGGCAAAAGGTCGAACTTTGGGCAGCAAATGAAGCTCCATGGGTAAATGCGGGTCCAGACAATGGGTCGAGTGCAGACAGGAAGAATTTCACTTGAGATTTTGCAGTAAAGCGCCCGGTGACGCAACGGCGCAGGGGGCATTCGCCATATCCATAGGGAAAATGGCGGAACGTCACCCGGAACGGGCTATGACCCGGGAGCGCAATCAATAGGCCTCGGCGGATAACCGCGACACAGCAACTTCTTCGATCACTTTAACCGGCTGTTAACCACCGCATGTCCTACGCTACACATGCAGGGCCAGGACAGAGCGACATTTCATCCGTGGGCCTGACAGGGACAAGCGCGAACGAGGGGCCTGACATGGGGACGCGACGCATCGAGACATTCGGAAGGGCCGTCGAGGAGGGCCCCTCTACCATCGCCGAGGGGACACAAAAAAGTTTCCCGAACGAGGGTCGTGATAGCATCCCCGACCTCCCGCCGACAGGCGACGGGCGGGCGGCATTCGACCATGCCCTGCGTGCCGCGCTGAACGACGGACGGATCGCCGCCGCCCGGTCCCTGGTTTCGGATGCGGAAGCAGTGTTGGGCGTGCACGAAGCTTCTGGCCGTTCGGGCACATCGGGGGGGGCGGTGTCGGTTCTGTCCCGGCCGGATTTGGCATTGGCGAAGGCCCGCATCGCCCTTGCAACGGGCGATACCGTCGCGGCCCATGCGATCCTTGTCCAGGCAATCGAAACCCATCCCGATGCTCCGGCCCTGCGCGCCTTGATGACCGAGGCCATGCTCGCCACCGGCCGTGCCACCGACATCCGGCCCGTCCTGCACCACCTGGGCCGGAAACCGACGCTGCCGGACGCACCTCTGGACGAAGCCTCCCAGGCACAGGCCGGTGACATCAAGCGCTGATCCTCCGCCCGTGCCGCGGCGCATTCGCCGGCTCAAAAGAAATCCGGTGCCTGTATCGCGCCGCCCACGCCGGTCGCCCGATCCCGTCCCGGTCTGTCGGGGCCATCGAGGCAGGCAAGTCTGACTGCTTCGAGCGTGACGCCGCGCCCGAGGGTGTCCTTGCGCAAGGCGGCCGTCTGGCCTGCGCGCAACTGCTCGGCGCCGTTGCGACTCAGGATACGCAGCGCGCCGAGCGCCTGCCGCAGGTGGTCCATGTCCTGCAACTGCGCCAGGCTGGCCATTGCAATCGGACCTTCGGCACCGGCGATATCGCCAAGCAGAGCGTCGAGACGCGTCGCGACATCCTCCAGCCGCCCGGTTTCCGTCGCCACATTGCCCAGAAAGGTCGCGACGTCGATGGTGTCGTCTCGCACCATCAAAGCGGCCCGACCACGCGCTCGATGCACGCCTTCAGGGCGGTCGGCGAGAACGGCTTCTTCAGGAAGTTGTTCATTCCCAACTGCTTGCCGCGATCGATCACGGCCGCATCCGTGGTGCCGGTGATCAGGATGAACCCCGTGCGGGCCGTCCCCTGGTTGGAGCGGAGCACTTGCAGCAATTGCAGTCCGTCCATCCCGGGCATGTTGTAGTCCGAAATCACCATGTGAACCGGCGCCGTCGACATCTTCTGAAGCGCGGCCGTTCCGTCGGCACAATGGTCGATGGACCCGATGCCCATCCATTCCAGTGCCTGAATGATGAGTCCCCTGCTGGTCGACATGTCATCGACCACGAGAACCCGCAGCATGTCTTTCGTGCTCATCGGAATGTCCCCCTAGTGTGTAAGTTGGTATTGGGTGACGCCGCAGGATCTGAGGCGGTCCGTTGCAGGGCCGGTCACCCGTTCGGAGTGCCCTATCATCAGGTGTCCGCGGGGTTGAAGGACTGCGGCGAAACGTGGCCAAAGCGATTGCTGGGTCTCGGTCGAGAAGTAGATCACCACGTTGCGGCAGAAAATGACGTCGAACTTGCCTTGCATCGGCCAGGGTTGTTGCAGGTTCAACTCGGCGAACTGGACGAGAGCGCGAAGCTTCGGGGAAACCTCGAACAGGTCGTCCTGTCCCGCGACGGATTCCATGTTCTTGGCGATCAGGGGATGGGCCGCGCGATCCTGCGGCGGCACCCGGTAGTGTCCCGTCCGTCCGGTCGCAAGAACGTTGCGGTCGATATCGGTGGCCAGAATGCGGAAATTGACGGTGTCGAGGGCCGGGAAGACCGCAAGCGCTGTCATGGCGATCGAATAGGGCTCTTCCCCCGACGAACAGCCTGCCGACCAGATCCGGACGCGTCCGCCGGATTTCGCCTTGGCGACAAGGTCCGGCAGGATCGCATCGCGCAGCTGGTCGAAATGATGCCCTTCACGAAAGAACCGCGTCACGTTTGTCGTGAGCAGAAGGATCATTTCCTGCAGTTCCGCCTTGCCATCCGGTCCGCTCAGCAGCGCGCAATATGTTTCGAAATCCGGCAGCCCCAGGTTCCGCAACCGCCGCGACAGGCGCGAGACGGCCAGCCCCTTCTTCGCTTCGGTCAGGACGATGCCGGTTTCATCGCGCAACAGCCGGGCCAATGCGCCGAAGGCGGCATCGCCGATCACCTGGCGAGAGGATGACGGGGTCGTTGTTGCGGCATTGGCCTGCATCATGCAGCTTCCAGCCCGGCGCGCGGCACGACGCGGGACAGGTCCAACCGACGGATCATGCGATCCTCGACCAGCACGACGCCCGATATGAAGGCCTTGACCTGATCCGAGACCATGTCCGGCACCGCATGCATCGCCGCTTCGGACACGGCGAGGATGTCAGACACCACATCAGCCAGCAGCCCGATGGTCTGGCCATCCACGACCGTGATGATGATGACGTGGCGGGCGCAAGGATCCGTCGGTCCGAAACCGAGCCGGTCGGACAGGTCGACCACCGGCACCACCGAGCCGCGCAGGTTGATGACGCCTTTCACATAGCTTTGCGCATGCGGCAGGGTCGTGGTCTCCGTCCAGCCCCGGATTTCGCGGACCGACATGATGTCGAAGCAGAAATCCTGCCCGGCGACACGGAACGCCACGACTTCCTGATCGCCCAACTTGGACTTTGCGTCATGCTGTGACAAGGTTCTCTCCTTCCACGGGGTCAGTATGGGGTGGGCGGCCAAGGCTGACCGGCACCGGTGCTATGCCACCCACGATCCCTTCGGGATCGACGATCAGCGCAATTCGGCCATCGCCAAGGATCGTCGCGGCGGCGATCCCATCGACCTGGGTGTAATTGGTCTCGAGACTCTTGATCACGACCTGGCGTTGATCCTGCAGACCATCGACAATCAGGGCGCAGCGCCGCTCCGTTTCCGTTTCGATCACCAGCAGGACATGATCCGTCAGATCGACAGGTGTCTCGCGGAACCCGAAGATCGCGCCAAGATCGGCAAGCGGAACAAGGCCCTCCCGGATCGACAGGACGCGGCTGCCGCATCCGATCGTGTGGATCTGGGCGGTGCTGGGTTGCAGCGTTTCCTGGATCGCCGTGATCGGAACGACCATGGTTTGCCCCGCGACCTCGACCACCATGCCCTCAAGAACCGCCAGAGTCAGGGGCAGGCTGATGGAGAACACAGTACCTTTCCCAAGCTCCGACGAAATCGACATGCGCCCGCCCAACGCATTGATCTCGCTGCGCACCACGTCGAGGCCAACGCCGCGGCCGGACAGTTCGGATACTTCGTCTTTCGACGAGAAGCCGGGCATGAACAGCAGCGCATCGATCTCGGCCGCGTTCAGGATGGCGCCCGGGGCGACCAGCCCCTTGTCCTCGGCCAGCTTGCGAACCTTCTCGCGATTGATGCCGCCCCCGTCATCGGACACTTCGATGATCACGCGGCCGGACCGATGGGCTGCGGACAGCGTGACGGTGCCTTCAGGGTTCTTGCCCGCTTGCCGACGCTTTTCCGTGGCTTCCAGGCCATGATCCACAGCGTTACGGATCATGTGGTTGAGCGGGTCGACAAGGCGTTCAAGCACGGTCTTGTCGACTTCGGTGGTTTCGCCCTTCATCACCAACCGCACCCGTTTGCCCGTCAGGGAGCTGGCGTCCCGGATCGTCCGGGCCATCCGCTGGAACAGGGGCTTCACCGGTTGCGCCCTGATGGCCATGACCCCTTCCTGGATTTCACCGGCCAGTTGTTTTAGTCCGTCCAGTTCCTGGAGCACATCGTTGCCCGTGGGCAGATCCAGCATGCCGACCGCCTGGGACAGCATGGCTTCCTTGATGACCAGTTCGCCGACGAGGTTGATCAACTTGTCGACCCGTTCGAAATCGACCCGAATGGTTTGCGGAGAGGCCGGGCCCGTGACGCTGGGTGACGCACCGGGCTTGCCGGACCCGACCGTTGCGCCCGGTGCGTCTTCCGGCGTCCCGACGCGTGGCTCGGCGATGGGATCGGCCAGAGATGCGGGGAAACTGTCCGGGGCTTCAAATGCGTCGGGCACATTGCTTCTTGCCACCGTGGCGCCTGGGTTCGGCAGGACGGGACCGACATCAGGGCCCACCAGGGGAAGGATGCTGACGCTCGCGCAATCAGACACGAAATCGAAAACATCCCGGATCACGTCTTCGGCGACCTCGGTCTCCAGCTCGATGGTCCATGCCATGGTCGACATCGAGGCGTCCAGCGCCGACAGGGGCGGCACATCGGCGGTGTCCGCCGCAATCGACGTTGTCCCGAACCGATCCAGTGCCCGGAACAGGAGGGCCGGTTCGTTGCCGCTGCTGAACAACTCCGGATCAGCTGTGAAGGAAATGGTGAACCCCTGGCGGGCCGCCGCCATCGGCGTGGGTTCCGGGCCGCCGAATGCGCCAAGGTCGAGGGTCATCGGAACGAAGGTTTCGGCGGCGTCCGACACCTCGTCCCGAGTCCCGTTGACCGGCCCGATCACGGCATCCAGCTGTTGGCCGAGCAACTGCGCCTGTTCACTGTCGACGGGCTGATCGCTGCGTGCCGCGGCTACCAGATCGGACAGGTGATCACCGCAATGCTGGAACAGCGCCAGCAACGCGTCGGTGGACTCCGACTTGCCCGACCGAACGCGATCCAGCGCTGTTTCGAAATGGTGGGCAAAGGCGACCAAAGCGTCGAGTCCGAACGCCCCCGCGCCGCCCTTGATCGAATGGACGGCCCGAAAGATCACGTGAATCGTCTCGGCGTCGGCTGCGTCGTCGAGCATCTTGCCGAAGCCGTCATGCATGGCTTCCAGAAGCTCCTCGCATTCCTCGAAGAACGAGGCGCGGAACTCGTCGGGTCCGGCGGCGGTCATTCCCGGCCCTCCGTGTTTGCGACACGCTCGATTGCCCAGACGAGCCTTTCATCGTCAAAGGGCTTGACGATCCACCCCGTGGCGCCTGCCTGTCGGGCACGGGCGCGCAGTTCGGGTGCGCTTTCCGTCGTCAGCACGAGGATCGGCACCACCCGGTTTCGATCCAGCTTGCGCGCCGCCTCGATGAACCCGAACCCATCGAGATTGGGCATGTTGATATCGGTGATGACGACATCCGGGTCGGTGGCCGCGAACCGCTCCAGCCCGGCCTCGCCGTCTTCCGCGAGGTCGACGGAATATCCGACACGTCCCAAGGCTGCGCTCAGCAGGTTTCGCATCGTGCGTGAATCGTCGATGGCCAGCACAGTCAAACTCATTGTGCATGCTCCATGTTGGGGATGCTCGAAAGCTCGGCGCCCGTCGCGGCCAGATCGACGCCCAGTCCGATTGCCGCTGCCGCGAGTGCGGGGCTCACCGGATGAATGTGGAATGCCGTCGCGTCTTCCTGCCACTGCCGTTGCGCCGAAATCAGGACCTGCATGCCGAGCGCGCCGACGAAGGCAACCGCGCTGCCATCCACCCGCAACGGCGCGCCGCGCAGGGCCAGAAGGTCTGCCGCAAGGGGGGGCGCGGCCGCACTGTCGAGATGTCGGCTCAGGCTGTAACACTCGGTCATGGCGTCGCTCCTCTTACACTTCCACGGCTTCGCAACACCCTCTGGGTGCACGCATCGGAAGCACGATAAAGGTCCGGTGCAGACCGGATTGCCGGGAGGATTACGGAGTGGAAATGAAGGCGGGGTTAACGCCCGGGTCTTTTCCGCGGAGGGTTTATCGGAGGGTCAAACGGCCCCTGCGGACCGCCGGAAACCGAAGAGGCTTTGTTAATCATTTGATCCTAGGACAGGGGCAAGCAGGCCGAATTCCGAAGCCGCAATCCACTGCGGAATGGATCGGTCGATGGCAACAAGGGACGGATGAACGTGCGCGCAAAGCCCCCCCCCTACCGGACGATGCTGATCGCCACGGATACCGCGACAGGTCCGGCACTTGCGGCGGAGTTGAAGCGGGACGCGCGGATCATCCTCGAGGGGACCTTCCAGTCGCTGACAGCCGCGTATTCCCCCGCCGAAAGCCGTCCTCCCGATCTGGTCATCTGCACGCGTGACGTAACCGAACAGCCTGAATTCGCAATGTTCGATGCCCTTCTTGATACGGTCGGCTGCACGGTGATAAAATTGCCCGTCGGAGGCGGCGCGGCTCTGGTCCTGCGCGCGCTCGGTCTACCTCCGCCCGCTCCGGTCGCGGCTGCCGTCGGTTCGGGCGGCGCGCGCACCGGACTTGCTCCTATGGGCCTTTTGCGCACGGGACCGCAACGGCTGGTTGCGATCGGATCGTCGACCGGCGGCATCGAAGCCCTGTCGCTGATCCTGAAGGCCTACCCGGAAGACTGCCCGCCGACCGTCATCGTGCAGCATATCAAGCCTGAATTCCTCGACAGCGTGGTCGCCCGCCTCGACGCCGTGTGCCCCGCCACGGTGCTGGCTGCGACGGACGACTTGAAGCTGACGCCCGGCAGGGTCGTCTTCGCCCCGGGCCGGCCGGTGCATCTCGAAATACAACCGACATCCTTGCGCTGTCGCCTCGGTGACGGGCCGCTGGTCTCGGGCCATCGCCCCTCCGTCGACCGCCTGTTCCAAAGCGTCGCCGCCCTGAAAAGCCGGGCCGTCGGTGTGTTGCTGACCGGCATGGGCCGCGATGGTGCGACGGGTCTGGGCGACATGCGCCGCGCGGGGGCCTGGACCATCGCGCAGGACGCCGCAACCTCCACCGTCTACGGAATGCCCCGCGTCGCCCATGAGGAAGGGGCGGTCTGCGAAGTCCTGCCACTGCCCCGGATCTGCCGCGCGATCCTGAACGCCGCACGCATCTCATCGGAGGTCGCCTCGTGATCCTTGTCACCGATCCACGCACGCTCCACGTCATGCAGGGGCAATTGCGCCTGTCGGAAAGCCCCGATGACGTGCTGACCAGCATCCTCGGCTCCTGCGTCGCTGCCTGCGTGCGCGATCCGGTCATGCGCATCGGCGGCATGAACCACTTCCTGCTGCCCGGAAAGGACCCGCGCGACAGCGGCAATGTCCGCTACGGCGCCCGCAGCATGGAGGATCTGATCAATGGCCTGCTCCGGCGCGGGGCCGATCGGCGCCGACTGGAGGTGTGGCTCTTCGGAGGCGCAAATGTCATCGGCGCCAATACCGGCATCGGCGCCGCGAACGGCGCATTCGCCTGTGATTTCGTGCGCGATGAAGGCTTCAGCCTGATGGGCACCGATCTGGGCGGAACACGGGGGCGCCGCGTGAAGTTTCACCCTTATTCCGGGGCCACGGAAGTGTCGTTGATGGACTCCGCGCCTGTCGAAAAGCCCGCGCCGCAGAAGGTTCCGCGCCACGAGATCGAACTGTTCTAGGACCCGATCCGGCCCAACCCGGACTTCAACCGCGACCTTGCGCGACCCGGCGCGCGGCCACCCTGCCCCCCCCCGGCGCGGCTTGGCGCCGGATACCCCCGCCTTGGCCCCGGCTGGGGCACCAACACCGCCGCCGCCGCCACTGGCCACCGCCCACAAACCACCACCCCCGGCCGCCGCCACCTTCGACAGCGCGCCTCGGAAGAGGTGCTCCGCCCTGCGCCCATGCAATCAGACAATGCCCCTCCCACTGGCCCCCGCGCCCCACCGTGGACCTACCCGATCCTCGGAATTGGCCCTACCGCTTTCGGACCCTCTCGGCTCAATGACCCGCAAACGGGACGCCGTGGGGGCGTTCGCGTGCGGGAGAATAGCCGATGAGAATGACCACCGAGGAAGCCTTCGTCAAAACCCTGCAACGCCACGGGATCGAACACGCCTTCGGGATCATCGGTTCGGCCATGATGCCGATCTCGGACCTGTTCCCGCGCGCCGGGATCACGTTCTGGGATTGCGCCCACGAAGGCTCGGCCGGGTTCATGTCCGACGGCTACACCCGCGCCACCGGCAAGATGTCGATGATGATCGCCCAGAACGGCCCCGGCATCACCAATTTCGTCACCGCCGTGAAAACCGCCTACTGGAACCACACGCCCCTTCTGCTTGTGACCCCGCAAGCCGCCAACAAGACCATCGGCCAGGGCGGTTTCCAGGAGGTGGAGCAGATGGCGCTGTTCCAGGATATGGTCGCCTACCAGGAGGAAGTCCGCGATCCCACCCGCGTGGCCGAGGTCCTGGCCCGCGTCATCTCCCAGGCCCGGCGCCTGTCCGGCCCGGCCCAGATCAATATTCCCCGCGATTTCTGGACCCAGGTGATCGACATCACGATCCCGGACCCGATCGAATTCGAACGCTCGCCGGGTGGCGAAACCTCGGTCGCGAAGGCCGCCGACCTGCTGTCCTCCGCCGCCAATCCCGTCATCCTGAACGGTGCGGGCGTGGTCCTGTCCGAGGGCGGGATCGCTGCCTCCATTGCGCTGGCCGAACGGCTCGATGCGGCCGTTTGCGTTGGCTACCAGCACAACGACGCCTTCCCCGGCTCCCACCCGCTCTTTGCAGGGCCGCTTGGCTATAACGGATCGAAGGCCGCGATGGAACTGATCCGCGACGCCGATGTCGTGCTCTGCCTCGGCACCCGGTTGAACCCCTTCTCCACCCTGCCCGGCTATGGCCTCGACTACTGGCCACAGGACGCGAAGATCATTCAGGTCGACATCAACCCCGACCGGATCGGCCTGACAAAGAAGGTCACCATCGGCATTGTGGGCGACGCGGCCAAGGTGGCGCGCGGCATCCTGCGCGGCCTTGACGACACGGCGGGCGACGACGACCGGGACGCGCGCCGCGCGCACATTGCCCAGAAGAAATCGGCCTGGGCGCAGGAGTTGACCTCGATGACCCACGAGGATGACGATCCCGGCACCACCTGGAACGAACGCGCCCGCGCCGCCAAGCCCGACTGGATGAGCCCCCGCATGGCGTGGCGCGCGATCCAGCAGGCGCTCCCGCGCGACGCGATCATTTCCAGCGATATCGGCAACAACTGCGCCATCGGCAATGCCTATCCCGATTTCGACGCGGGACGGAAATACCTCGCGCCCGGCCTGTTCGGCCCGTGTGGCTACGGCCTGCCCTCCATCGTCGGCGCCAAGATCGGCTGCCCGGACGTGCCGGTCGTGGGTTTCTCGGGCGACGGCGCCTTCGGGATCGCGGTCAATGAACTGACGGCCATCGGGCGTGGCGACTGGCCCGCGATCACCCATATCGTGTTCCGCAACTACCAGTGGGGCGCGGAGAAGCGGAACTCGACGCTCTGGTTCGCGGACAATTTCGTCGGCACGGAGCTGGACGAACAGGTCTCCTATGCCGGGATCGCGACGGCCTGCGGGCTGAAAGGCGTCGTGGCGCGCACGATGGACGAGCTGACCGAGGCGCTTGGCACCGCCATCCGCGACCAGATGGACAACGGCCTGACCACGCTGATCGAGGCGATGATCAACCAGGAACTGGGCGAGCCGTTCCGCCGCGACGCGATGAAGGCCCCGGTGGCCGTGGCGGGCATCGACCCCGCCGACATGGTGCCCCAGCGGGTCGCCTGATGGGCTGGCACCTGGCGGTCAATGCCGGGTCGTCGTCGCTGAAGCTGGCCGCCTTCGGGCTGGACGGCACGGCGCAGGCCAGCGTTCGGCTGGCAGAGATGTCCGTCGCCGATCTCGGACGCGACGCCCTGTCGGAGGCCATCGCGCGCCTGCACCAGTCCGGCCCACCTGTCGCCACCGGGCACCGGGTCGTGCATGGGCTGGACCGGACCGCACCGGCACGTCTGGATGCCGCCACGCGCGCGGTCATCGCGCGCGCCGCCGGTTTCGCGCCCCTGCACAACCCGCCAGCCCTGCGGGTCATCGACCTCTGCGCCGATCTGTTCCCCGGGACGGCGCAGGTAGCCTGCTTCGATACCGCCTTCCACGCGGGCAACCCGCGCGTCGCGACGACCCTGCCGATCCCGGCGTCCCTGCGCGATGCCGGGCTGCGGCGCTATGGCTTCCACGGGCTGTCCTATGCCTCGGTCGTGCGGCGGTTCACCGGGGTGACCGGCCAAGCCCTCCCGCGCCGTCTTCTCATCGCGCATCTTGGCGCCGGGGCGTCGATGGCGGCGGTTCTGGACGGGCGCGGCCACGCCACCACGATGGGCTTTTCGCCGATGGACGGTTTGCCCATGGCGACGCGGGCGGGCGCGATGGATCCCGGCGTGATCTTCCACCTGATGCGGCAGGGCCACGCCCCCGACGCGGTGGAACGGATGCTCAACCGCGACAGCGGGTTGCTGGCGCTTGGCGGCACGCCGTCGATGAAGGACCTGTTGGCGCGGGACGACGACGCCGCGCGCTTCGCCGTGGCGCATTACATCCACTGGGCCACGCGCCACGCCGGCGCCTTGTGCGCCGCGATGGGCGGCATCGACGCCATGGTCTTCACCGGCGGCGTGGGAGAGAATGCCGCGCCGATCCGCGATGGCATCGCCACCGGGCTGGCCTGGGCCGGGCTCGATCCCGCCTGCGTGCATGTCATCCCCGCCGACGAGGAGGGCGAAATTGCCGCTGCCCTCCGCGATCCGGCAGGTTGAACGGGCCGCTGGCCTTACTCAAGATCGGCTGTGGCCCTATACCGCGCGCCCGGTTCGGAGCGACGGTCGGCCATCGTTTTCCGGCCCCTGCCCCCCGTCGACTCCCTGGGCGCGGCGGCCCCCCCTTGAAAGGCTCCGCCATGGCCTATGATGCCGTCCCCAATTCGCTCGAAGCCCATTGGATGCCGTTTTCCGACAATCGCGGCTTCAAGGAGGATCCGCGCCTTGTCGTCCGCGCCGAGGGCGTCCACCTCTACGACCATCGCGGCGGCACGCTGATCGACGGCTCCTCGGGCCTGTTCTGCTCTCCGGCGGGCCATTGCCACCCCAAGATCGCCGAGGCGGTCGCCCGCCAGATGACCCAATACACCTACGTCATGCCGTTCCAGACCGGCCATCCCGGCAGCTTCGCGCTGGCCGAAAAGGTCGGCCGCATGCTGCCCGCGCCGTTGAATCACGTCTTCTTCACCAATTCCGGGTCGGAATCCGTCGATACCGCGATGAAGATCGTCATGGCCTATTTCGCCGCCCGGGGCGAAAATCGCCCCCGCTTCGTCAGCCGCGAACGCGCCTATCACGGCGTCAATATCGGCGGCGTCTCCCTCAGCGGCATGGTCAAGAACCGCGACATCTTCCATGCCACCGTGCCCGGCGTCATGATGCTGCGCCACACCTACGATCCCGCCGAAACCTTCATCCCCGGCGGTCGGTCTGCCCATCGCGGCGAAGACCTCGCCAACGATCTCGAACGGATGTGCGCCACCTATGGCGGGGCCAACATCGCCGCCGTCTTCGTCGAACCCGTGGCGGGCTCCACCGGGGCCCTGCCGCCCCCCATCGGCTACCTCGAACGCCTCCGCGCGCTCTGCGATCAGCACGGCATCCTGCTGGTCTTCGACGAGGTCATCACCGGCTTCGGCCGCCTTGGCACCGCGTTTGCCGCGCAGAAATACGGGGTGGAGCCGGACATCATCACCATGGCAAAGGCTCTCACCAACGGCTCCATACCCATGGGGGCCGTCGGTGTGCGTGACGACATCTACGAAACCGTGGTCAACTCCGCCCGGCGCGGCCTGACCGAATTCTTCCATGGCTACACCTATTCCGGCCACCCCGCCGCCTGTGCCGCCGGCAACGCCATGATGGAGATCATCGTCGAGGAAGACCTGATCGCGCGCGCCGATGCCCTGATCCCCTATTTCGAAGCCGCGCTGATGGACGGCCTCAAGGGCCACGCCCTGATCCGCGACATCCGCGTCGCGGGTCTGATGGCGGGGGTGGAGGTGCATCCCGACACCGCCCCCGGCCTGCGCGGGACCGAATTGCAGAAACGCATGTTCTGGCAGGGCCTGTCGGTGAAATTCACCGGCGACAACGCCATCCTCGCCCCGCAATTCATCGCCACCCACGCCCATATCGACGAGATCGTCGAGAAATTCCGCGCCACCCTTGACCATATGCGCGACAACGGCTGAAGCTGGCGCAACGTTCCTCTCACCCACGGACACACCATGCCCAACGTTCCCACCCACGCCCGCGCGGTCATCGTCGGCGGCGGCGTCGCCGGGTGCTCCGTCGCCTATCACCTGACGAAACTGGGCTGGACGGATGTCGTCCTGCTGGACCGCAAGCGCCTGACGAGCGGCACCACATGGCATGCGGCAGGCCTGATCGGGCAGTTGCGTGCGACCAAGAACATGACGCGATTGGCGAAATACAGCGCCGATCTTTACGGACGGCTGGAAGAGGAAACCGGCGTCGCCACCGGCTTCCGACGCTGCGGCTCCATCACGATGGCGCTGACGGACCACCGCGCCGAAGAAATCCGTCGTCAGGCCTCCATGGCACGCGCCTTCGGTGTCGCGGTCGAGGAGATCGACGCGACGGAGGTCAATCGCCGCTACCCGCACGTGAACACCGCCGACATGACAGCCGCCGTCTGGCTGCCGCTCGACGGGCAGGGCGACCCGTCCAACATCGCGCTCGCCATGGCCAGGGGCGCGCGGATGGGCGGCGCGACGGTGCTGGAAAACGTCAAGGTCACCGGCATCCGGCAGGCCGAGGGCCGCGTCACCGGCGTGCACTGGGACACGGGCGACGCCACCGGCACCATCGCCACCGACATCGTGGTCAATTGCGCCGGCATGTGGGCGCGCGATTTCGGCGCACTGGCGGGCGTCACCGTGCCGCTGCAGGCCTGCGAGCATTTCTACATCGTGACCGAGCAGATCGCGGGTCTCACCCAGCTTCCGGTCCTGCGCGTTCCCGACGAATGCGCCTATTACAAGGAAGACGCCGGCAAGTTCCTGCTGGGCGCGTTCGAGCCCAAATCGAAGCCCTGGGGCCCGATCCCCGAGGAGTTCGAGTTCGACCAGTTGCCCGAGGATTTCGACCATTTCGAACCGATCCTCGAAAACGCCTGCGCCCGGATGCCGATGCTGGCCGAGGCGGGCATTCACACCTTCTTCAACGGGCCGGAATCCTTCACCCCCGACGATGCCTATCACCTTGGCCCGGCACCGGAACTGGATGGCTACTGGGTCTGCGCGGGCTTCAACTCCATCGGTATCCAGTCCTCCGGCGGGGCGGGATGGGCGCTGGCGGAATGGATGGAAACCGGCCTGCCGCCCTTCGATATCGGCGACGTGGATATCCGCCGCATGCACCCGTTCCAGCGCAACCGCCGCTACCTGCGCGACCGTGCCTCGGAAACGCTCGGCCTGCTCTATGCCGACCACTACCCCAACCGCCAGAAGGCCACCGCGCGGGGCGTGCGCCGCTCGCCCCTGCACGAACACCTCAAGGCGCGCGGTGCGGTCTTCGGCGAACTGGCGGGCTGGGAGCGCGCCAACTGGTTCGCCGATGACGGGCAGGCGCGCGAATACCGCTACGACTGGCGGGGCCAGAACTGGTTCGTCAACCAGCGCCAGGAACTTGCCGCCATCCGCACCGGCGTCGGCCTCTACGACATGTCGTCCTTCGGCAAGATCCGTGTGGACGGCCCCGACGCGGAAGCCTTCCTGAACCGGATCGCGGGGGCCGACATGGCCGTGCCGGTGGGCAAGATCGTCTACACCCAATTCCTCAACGCCCGCGCCGGGATCGAGGCGGACGTGACCGTCACCCGCCTCGCCCGCGACAGCTTCCTTGTCGTCACCCCCGCCCTGACCGTGATCCGTGACATGGCGTGGATGCGGGCCAATCGCCGGGACGAGGTCATTGTCCTGCAAGATGTCACGGCGGCCGAGGCTGTCATCTGCGTCATGGGCCCCAACGCCCGTGCGCTGATGCAGGCCGTCAGCCCCGATGACTGGTCCAACGACGCCTTCCCCTTCGGCACCGCGCAAACCGTCGAAATCGGCCTCGGCCTCGCCCGCGCCCATCGCGTTACCTATGTGGGCGAATTGGGGTGGGAGCTTTACGTCAGCACCGATCAGGCCGCCCATGTCTTCGAAACGCTGGCCGAGGCCGGGGCCGATTGCGGGCTTCGGCTCTGCGGCCTGCACATGATGGACGCCGCCCGGATCGAGAAGGCCTTCCGCCATTTCGGTCATGACATAAGTGGCGAGGATCACGTGCTGGAGGCCGGTCTCGGATTCGCCGTGCGCACCCAGAAGCCGGATTTCATCGGCCGTGACGCGGTGTTGCGCAAGCGCGACGAAGGGCTGGCCGCCCGCATGGTCCAGTTTCGCCTGACCGACCCGGAGCCGATGCTGTTCCATGCCGAACCGATCCTGCGCGATGGCACGGTCGTGGGCTATGTCAGTTCGGGCAATTACGGGCACACCCTGGGCGGGGCCATCGGCATGGGCTACGTGCCCTGTCCCGGCGAAAGCGCCGAGGCGCTTCTGGCCTCCTCCTACGAGATCGAGGTTGCGGGCACCCGCGTGCGCGCCGAAGCCAGCCTGCGCCCGATGTATGACCCGAAAGCCCTGCGCGTGAAGGCCTGAGGCCGCGCCGGACCTTCGTTTTCCCCCGACAGGCCCTGCACAGGTTTCGATTTCCTGAACGGAGTCCGAATTCCGTAAGTTTGTCATATGGTTACGCGACTTAGCACGCGTGATACCCCCCCATCTGCGCCGCGATCGCCTCCGCGATCAGGGCCACCCCCTCGGGGATCAGGGCGGTCTCGATCGTCGAAAATCCCAGCCGCGCCCGGTTTCGCAGCGCGTCTGGGCCCGCGTAGAAGGCCGATCCCGCCTCGATCAGCACGCTCTTCTCCTTGAGAGCCGCCTGCAAGGCATCGGCATCCAACCCCTCCGGGCCACGCAGCCACAGGGTCGTGCCCCCCGTCGCCCGGTCCAGCGCGGGCGTCAGACCATGCTCGGCCAGCGCCTCGCGGAGCACCTCGTTGCGGCGCGCCATCCGCATCCGCATACGCCGCGAATGGCTGTTGTAATGCCCCTCCGACAGGAAATAAGCGACGGTGCGCTGGGTCAGCCCGGGCGGGTGCCGCTCGCTGAGGGTCCGCATGGCGCGCGCATGGCGCACGAACGCCGCATCCGCCGTAAGGTAGCCTAGGCGCAGCCCCGGAAATATCGACTTGGAGAAGCTGCCGACATAGATCACCCGCCCCCGAGGGTCGAGCGACTTCAACGCGGGCAGCGCGGGCGAAGAATAGCTCATCTCGCAGTCGTAGTCGTCCTCGATGACGACGAAATCCTCCGCCTCGGCCCGCTCCAGCAACGCCCGCCGCCGCGCCATCGACATGGTCGCACCCGTGGGCGCCTGGTGGGATGGAGCGACGAAAACCGCCGCGATCCCGGGTGGGATCCGGTCCACGCACAGGCCTTCCCTGTCGACGGGGACGGGGCGGATCGTCAGCCCCTGCTGGCGCAGCAGATTGCGCAACTCGGGATAGCCGGGATCCTCCATGGCGACCTCGCCGCCGCGCCCCGAGAACAAGACTTGTACCACCAGCCACAGGGCATTTTGCGCCCCCGCCGTGACCAGCACCTGGTCGATACTCGCCGCCACCCCGCGCCCCGAGATGGAGCGGCGCACGATCTGTTCGACGAGGAACGGATCGTCGCGGTCGCTGGCATCATCTGCGATCTGCTCGAAATGGCGCTTGCCGAGGGCCCGGCGCACGCAATCGCGCCAGTCGTCGACCGGAAACCGCGCCACGTCCGGCTCTCCGAAGATGAACGGGTAGCGGAACCGCCGCCAATCCGGAGGCGAGGCCTGCGCACCCAATGCGGGCGGCGGCGGACCCAACCGCGCGTCCCAGTCCAGCCGGTCGGCGGACGGCGCCGGGTTCTCGCCCACCGCCTCCAGCCGCGTCGGTGCATCGGGCGCCACGAAATACCCCGACCGCGCGACCGAGACGATGTAGCCCGTGGACAACAGACTGTCGTAGGCCAGGCTGACAGTGATCCGGCTAATGCCCAGATGCTTGGCAAGGGCGCGCGTGGCGGGCAACCTGTCACCCGGCGAAAACCGCCCGTCCCAGATGGCCCGCGTCATGGCGTCCTTCAGGCTGGTCTGAAGGCCAACATTGGTGTCTTCCGAAAGGAAGATATGATGTTCCGAGATGATGGCCATAGAGACCTGCGCATTGATAAGGCCAGAGTGACGGGAATTGCGACGAACGGCAAGGTGCGATGGGGTTGCGCGCGGGAGCGCCGCGTGGTGGTTTGGCCGCAAATCATGGAGCGCTTTCGATGACCCAATATGCCGCCAGCCCCCGCCTGAACCGACCCGTGATCGCCGATCTGCGCTCGGATACGGTGACGCAACCCTGTGACGCGATGCGTGCAGCCATGGCTGCGGCAGAAGTGGGCGACGATGTCTATGGCGACGACCCCACCGTGACCCGGTTGGAGCGCGGGCTGGCAGCACGTCTCGACAAGGAGGCGGGGCTGTTCCTGCCGTCCGGCACACAATCCAACCTCTGCGCCATGCTCGCCCATTGCGGGCGCGGGGAAGAGGTGATCGCAGGCGAAAGCTACCACGTGATCCGCTACGAAGCGGCGGGGGCATCGGTGTTGGGCGGGATCGCGTTGCAGGCGGTGCCGGTGGCCGGGGATGGCGCGCCGGAGGCGGCGGCGATTGCGGCGGTGGTCAAGGATGACGACAGTCACCACCCCATCAGCCGTCTCCTGTCGCTCGAGAACACCAATTACGGCCGCGCCGTGCCCTTGGCGCGGATCGCGCAGGCGGTGGAGGCAGGGCGCGCGGCGGGGCTGAGCCTGCATCTCGACGGAGCGCGCTTCTTCAACGCGATCACCGCGCTCGGATGTGCCGAGGCTGACCTGGCAGGGCCATTCGATACGATCTCCGTCTGCCTCTCCAAGGGGTTGGGGGCACCGGTGGGCTCCGTCCTCGTGGGGCCACGCGATTTGATCGACCGCGCCCGACGGTGGCGAAAAATGCTTGGCGGCGGCATGCGCCAGGCCGGTGTGCTGGCGGCGGCTGGTCTTCATGCGCTGGAGCATAACGTGGCCCGGCTGTCCGAGGATCACGACCGGGCGCTGACCCTCGCCGCGCATCTGCGCGGTCTCGGGTTGGGCGAGGTGCACCATGCCACGAACATGGTGTTCCTGACGCCGGGTGCCGGGGTCGATATCTCGGGCCTTGCAGCCAGTGGCATCCGGTATTCAGCGCCCGCGCCGGCGTCTCGGTTCGTCCTGCACCGCGATATCGACGACACCGCCTTCGCGGCGATCCTGCACGCCTTCACATCCCTGGCCGAGGCGCGCGGGGCGGCCTGACGCGCGCCCGATCACCGGCAGCGGGATGATCGGGCCGCGTTGAAACGTCAAGCGGGGCCTCAGTGCGCCTTTTCGCCAACGGCCCAAAGCCGGATGCGCTTGCTCAACCAGTCGATGGCGAAGATCAGCACAAGGATGTTCAGCACCACGAAAGCCACCTGATCGTAAAGCGAGGCGCGGAAGCGTTCGATGATGATCATCCCGATACCACCCGCGCCCACGATCCCGAGAATGGTGGCCGAACGCGTGTTCGACTCCCAGAAATACAACGACTGCGAGATGAACACGGGCAAGACCTGCGGGAGGTAACCATAGCGGATGACCGCCAGCGGCCCGGCCCCGGTTGAACGGATGCCCTCCACCTGCTTGCGGTCGATATTCTCGATCGCCTCGGAATAGAGCTTCGACAAGGTGCCCAGGTCCGACACGAAGATCGCAAGCACGCCCGCCAGCGGCCCCAGGCCTACCGCCCGCACGAAGACGAGGCCCCAGACCAGTTGGTCGATCCCGCGCAGGATATCCAGGAACCGCCGCACGATCTGGCGCACGATCCGGATCGGCATGACGTTCTTGGCCGCCAGAAAACCGATGAAGAGCGAGCCGAGGGTGCCAAGCAACGTCCCGAGAAAGGCCATGGCAAGGGTCTGCGATATGCCGACATAGATCTGGCGGTAGGCCCAGGTGTCCATGTCGCGCCAGACCACGAAGTTGCGCAACAACGCCCAGACCCTGTCGGAGGCATCGAAAAGCCGACCGAATTCGAAATACCACATTGAAACAAGAACGTAGATCACGGCGATGGACAGCGGCGCCCACCGTTTCACCGTTCCCCACGGGGTCGAGAATACGCCCGGATGCGCGGCGCGGACCTGCGCGACCTGCGCCTCGTCCAGATCGGCGATGGCGGCAATACTCATCAGAAGTTCTCCTTTCCGATGAAGCGGTGGCGAATGTTCTCGGAAATCAGGTCGATGACCGTCACCATGAGAACCACCAGGATCAAGACAGCCGCGACGCGATCATCCGAGTAGAAGGAAATCACCCGGTTCAACTCCTGCCCGATGCCGCCGGCGCCCACGAAACCGATGATGGAGGAGGCGCGCACATTGATCTCGAAGCGCAGGATGGCGTAGCTGAAGAAGTTCGGTGCAACCTGCGGCACGACACCGTAGAGCATCTTCGCGGGCCAGCTTCCGCCGACCGCCGTGATCCCCTCCACA
>Ga0100398_1001308_pt1 | contig 21392 bp, 22 predicted proteins | sample CryGeymeta201522_FD_81568 | JGI IMG/M metagenome (GOLD analysis project Ga0100398, IMG submission 81568) | Groundwater microbial communities from Crystal Geyser aquifers in Utah, USA - Crystal Geyser metaG 2015-22 | ecosystem: Environmental > Aquatic > Deep subsurface > Groundwater | place: USA...
CGATGCCGGCATCGATCGCGGCCTGATAACAGATCACGCCGGTGCCCGCGGTGTCGTGGGTGTGAAAGACGAGGCGCGTGCCCTCGGGCAGCCTTTTACGAGCGGCCTTGACCGTCTCGTAGATCATCGAGGGGTAGGCCGTTCCGCTGGCATCCTTGAAACAGACCGAGGTGAAGAGAATTTCGGCTTTGAGGATATCATCGAGGGTCTTGGCGTAGAATTCCGCGTCATGGGCACCGGTGCAACCGGGCGGCAGCGCCATCATCGTGACGCAGACTTCGTGATTGAGGCCGTGATTGGTGATGGAGCGTCCAGAGTCGACCAGGTTGTTGACGTCGTTGAGCGCATCAAAGTTGCGGATCGTCGTCATGCCATGCTTTTTAAAGAGCTTGGCGTGGAGGTCGATCACGTCGCGCGGTTGTGAGTCGAGGGCAACCACATTGATCCCGCGGGCAAGGGTCTGCAGATTCGCGTCGGGACCAGCCTTCTCGCGGAAGGTGTCCATCATGTCGAAGGCGTCTTCGTTCGAGTAAAAGTAGAGCGACTGGTAGCGGGCACCTCCACCGGCTTCGAAATGTCGGATTCCGGCATCACGCGCCGCCTCGACAGCGGGCATGAAGTCCTTGGTGAAGACGCGGGCGCCGTAGGCGCTCTGGAAGCCATCGCGAAACGCGGTGATCATCACTTCGATTTTCTTGGCCATGGGTTGGATGAGTTTGTGAGTTTAACAAGAGATCCTGAAGATTAGGCCCCGCGGCGGGCTCGATAGGCAGCGGCGAGTGCAACCGCCTGTTTTTCAGAGGAATGGATGGGCTTGGGCTCAGGGCTGGGACCACTTGCCTCAGGCTCAGGAAAGAGCTTGGAGAAGCGAGTGAAGAAGTTCCCGCTGAGATACATGAAGCACACAAGGAGGACGAGGAAGGCGAAGACCACACTCATTCCGACAAACATCAATTCAAATCCTTCCGTAATCATTTTTTGTTTTCAGGTTTGGTTGAGGCAGCCGAGGGAGAGAGGAACGCCTCCAAGGTGCACCGAGGTGCTGTTAGAGGACTTCTAACTGGGCACCGGGAAAGCTCTGAAAAACCAGGCGGCATGTCCAGCAGCGAAAGAAAATGAAGGGAGAATAGCAAGGAAGGGGCAATTGAGTGAGACCGATGGTTCCGATTGGCGGGAGAGCATTTCGTTGAGCTGGGTGCTGGCGCGGATGGCTCAGTCGGACTTACCCCGCCGGTGGCCGATCGAGGTGGATTGAGTCGCTGGATTGCAAGTCGTTGGCCGATACCAATCCGCTCTTTAAAAGGCGTAAAAGCCGAGGAAGCAAAATATGCGGAATCTCAAATAATGGATGGGAAGACGATTCGTCACTTCATCACTTTAGTAGTCCTTGTAATGACAAAAGAGCAGCTTCAGGCAATCAAGGACGAGTTCGAGCAGAATCAGAGCGTCTGTCAGAACGTCGTCGGCCTTTGCCACTTGCTTTCTAACAAGTCCCGCTTTCGGATCGTCTGCATCCTCATGCATGGTGAGGCTTGCGTTCAGGACATCGCCGATGTGGTGGGTGAGAGTCAGGTTTCCAATATTTCCCAGCAACTCCGAATGCTACGGCTCGCCGGCATTGTGGAGAAACGGCGGATTAAAAAACAGATGCTTTACACGATCGCCGATCCGCGGGTCGGCGGTTTGATCAAATTCCTCCGCACCAACTATCTCGAACCGATACCATCCAAATGAAAAATCTACTGATTCTCGGGGCCGGCACGGCTGGCACGATCATGGCGAACCAGATGCGCCGGAAACTGGATCTGACGAAGTGGCAGATCACCTTGCTCGATAAAGATCCCGAGCACTACTACCAACCCGGCTTCCTTTTCCTGCCCTTCGGAATCTATTCAGAAGAGGACATCGTTCGTCCCAAGCGCAAGTTCATCGGTCCCGGTGTGACTTACCTTCAGGTCGCGGTGGACCGCATCGACGCCGATGACAACAAGGTCTACCTTACAGGCGGCGACAGCCTTCCTTATGATGTTCTGGTGGTCGCCACCGGTACCGCTCCTACTCCGGAGGAAACAGAAGGGATGACAGGATCCGACTGGAGGAAGAAGGTTCATGAATTTTATACCTTCGAAGGTTCTCGTGCCTTGCGCAGCGCGTTGAATGGTTTTCAGGGCGGCCGACTGGTCATCCATATTTGTGAGATGCCGATCAAGTGCCCAGTCGCACCGCTTGAGTTCGCCTTCTTGGCCGATGCCTGGCTGTCCGAGAATGGACTGCGGGAAAAAACGGCGATCACCTATGTAACCCCGCTTTCCGGTGCCTTCACCAAGCCTGTGGCCTCGAAGGTTCTCGGCCGCCTTCTCGAAGAGAAGAGAATCAAAGTCGTCACCGACTTCAACATCGCCAAGGTCGACAACGAGGCGCACAAGATTGTTTCTTGGGATGACAAGGAGGTCCCTTACGACCTGCTGGTGACCGTCCCCACCAACATGGGGGATCCAATGATCGAGCGCTCCGGTCTGGGCGACGAACTTAATTTCGTGCCGACCGACAAGCACACCCTGCAGTCCAAGGCTCACAAGAACATTTTTGTGATCGGCGATGCCACCGATGCCCCGACTTCGAAGGCCGGATCGGTCGCCCACTTTGAAGCCGAAGTGCTCACCGAGAATCTGCTCGCCTTCATCGAGGGCAAGCCACTGGAGACCCGCTTCGACGGTCATGCAAACTGCTTCATTGAGTCCGGCAATGGCAAGGGCTTCCTGCTCGACTTCAACTATGATCTGGAACCCGTCACCGGAAAGTTTCCGGTTCCTGGGATCGGTCCGATGTCCTTGCTCGATGAGTCACGGCTCAATCACATGGGTAAGATGGCCTTCAAGTGGATCTACTGGCACGTCCTGCTCCAAGGGCTGCCGATCCCGATGGTCGGACACAAGATGTCACTCGCAGGCAAGAACATTCCGAAAGGAATGAAAGTTCCTGCCGCTGCCGAATAATTTCACCAACACCAAACCAATCAAAATCATGTCTGACAAAACTATCAACGGAACGGTCGTCACGCTCGGCGAAGACGGCTACATGACAGATCACTCCCAATGGAATCGTGATATCGCTGCCGCACTTGCATCAGAGGAAGGAATTACCCTTACCGAGGCTCACTGGAAGGTCCTCGACTTCATCGCCAATGACTTCGTCGAAAAAGGAGTCGTCCCCGGTATGCGCCGGATGAACAAGGTGGGCGGCATCCCGACCAAGGAGCTTTATGCCCTGTTTCCGGACGGACCGATCAAGAAGGCCGCAAAGATCGCGGGCTATCCGAAACCCGCCAGTTGCGTGTGACGGAATCACTGCCGGAACGCCTACGAATTGCAATTTCAACCACTCGAAATCATGTCTGATGAACCCATTAAAAAAGTCTCGATCATTGTCTCGCGGGGATCCCTCGAAGGGATCTACCCGGGGCTGATCATGGCTAACGGTGCCCGTATGGAGGGCATCGAAGCCAATCTGTTTTTCACTTTCTTCGGACTCTACGGAATCCTGACGAAATACATGAACAGCCTCAAGGTTGCGACCGTCGGCAACCCGGCGATGCGCGTCCCTGATGCCAAGGGTTTTCCGCTTCCCACCTGGATGGGGGCGCTTCCCGGAATGTCGGCATTCGCCACTCACATGATGTGCAAGGAAATGGACAAGCTCGACATTCCTCCGGTCGGCGAATTCGTCGAAATGATATCGGATGCCGGCGGCAAGATCTTTGCCTGTAAGGCAACCGTTGACATGTTCCACCTAACAGAATCGGATTTCTGTCCGCAATTGGACAGTGTTCTAACAGTTGGTGAGTTTTACGAACTCTCAGCTGGATCACAGATTATCTTTACCTGACCAAAAACGGGTGGGCACCATCGGTGCTGCCACCTCCAACCGCCGGGAATACCGGCCTCCTAATGTTCAAACTTTCAACAACATGCGTGTCGCGGCCTTTGGGTCGCTGCACGCATTTTTTATTTTCACATACCAAAGAAGAGATGAAAACCAAGAGCACACTCCTGGCGGTGACCGCGATCGGTCTCGGCCTCACCAACTCCACATGGGCAACCAACGGGGATTTCCTGATCGGTATTGGACCCATTTCACGCGCCCTTGGCGGGACCGGCGTCGCCGCTCCGCAGGATGCAATCAGCGCGGTATTCTCCAACCCCGCAGCAATGTGTCTTAGCCCGATTTGCGCCGAACCTCAAGCAGACTTCTCGCTGACTTTCTTCATGCCCAAGCCGGAAGGCTCCATCAGCAACAGTCGTGGAAATTTTGGCGGAGAAAGCCACGATATGATCTATCCGATTCCTGCGCTGGGTCTATCGTTTCCGATTGGCGAGGGCGCATCCCGCTGGCGGGGTGGTTTCTCGATCTATGGCGTGAGCGGCCTCGGGGTGAACTACCGCCAAACGACACTGAATCAACCGGGTTTCTTCAACTTCGGACCGGGAGGCACGGCTCCTTTGGCAAGTGGTGAGTATACAGACCTGGCGATCATGAAGATGGCTCCATCAATCGCCTACGCGGTCTCTCCGGAGCTGTCGGTGGGTGCCTCATTCCACGTCGATTATGCGACGCTTGATCTCGGGCAGGGCCGGAAGAACGACTTCGGCCTTGGTTTGCAACTCGGGGTGGTTTGGAAACCGGTCAAGGACTGGTCGTTTGGTCTGACCTACATTTCGCCACAGTCGACGACCTTTGACAATGTGGCTTTCTTTGATGCCAATCCGACACCGGACTCGCTCGAACTCGAGATGCCGCATCAGGTGGCAGCCGGCATTGCCTGGACGGGTCTGGATGATCGCTTGCTGATCGAACTCGATGGCCGCTGGCTGAACTGGTCAAATGCCGCAGGATATAAGGATTTCGATTGGGAGGATGAATGGGTGATTGGGCTTGGTGTCCAGTATTCCATCATCCCTCGCAAGCTCTGGCTGCGCGGCGGCTACAACTACGGCAATAACCCGGTGAAAAACCACAGTGGTTGGAACGGTGCCTTCGGTCCAGGCATGGACATGGTGAACGTGCAGGGGAAAAACATTCCTCGTTACTACTATGAAAGCTTCCGGGTGATCGGATTCCCTGCGGTAGTCGAGCACCACCTGAGTCTGGGTATGGGCTGGCAGATCAATGATTGTCTGACCTTCAATGTCTCGTGGGTGCACGCCTTCAGCAACACTATCACGGAAAGCGGAACCGATCCCTTCGGTCAACCGACCACCTTGAGTTCGAAACTTTCCGAAGATACCGTCGATCTCGGGCTTAGCTGGAGATACTAAGTGAGCGATCCGCTCCCCGGGATTGCTTCCGGGGAGCCTGCTTGCATTCCTTTCAATCAAGATCATCGTTCTGCAATGAATCGCATCTTTTTCTTCATGATCGTGGTGTTAACTTGGTCGGTGACCGGTTGCTCTAGCTCCGGCGGTTCTTCGTCGGCCGCGATCGCTCCGGCTAGTTCATTCCTGCAGACCAAGGCTTCCATCGTCGTCATCGATTTTTTCGACATGTATTGCCACACCTGTCAGACCGAAGCGAAGGATGTCAATGAACTCCACCGCGCGGTGAAACACCGGGGCATGGATTCAAAGGTTCAGTTTTACGCTATCGGTTGGGGGAATTCTCCGCTGGAAGCCGAGACCTATCGCACTCGCTTCAAGGTGCCCTTTCCCGTCATTTCCGACCGCGATTTGGCGATTTCAAAACGCTACGGGTCATTCCGTCCGCCGCTGCTGATCGCGCTGCGGCGGGAGGGCGGGACGTGGAAGGAGTTCTATCGAACCCAGCACGTCATGGGACACACTGACGAGATTCTTGCTGCGATTCTTCCCTGATACTAACATGAAATCCTATCCTCTCCTGTTCGTCATGGGGCTGCTCTATGCCTCATGCGCGACCCCCGACAGTCCGGTGCCATCGTCGATGGTTTACAATCCGGGGAAACTGAAGCCGGTTGATTCGCGGCTCGCGGTTTCGGTCGGCCAAGTGGCACCCGATTTCACGCTGCCTTCGCTGTCTGGTTCTCCGGTCAGCCTTTCATCCTATCGAGGCAAAAAAAACGTGGTGATCTCGTTTGTGCCTGCCGCCTTCACACCGGTTTGTTCGGCTCAGTGGCCGGGCTACAGCTTGGCTTATGATCTTCTTGAGCAGCATGACGCCGTGATGCTGGGCATCACCACCGACAACGTGCCGACGCTGCATGCGTGGACCAGCCTGATGGGCAAGCTACGTTTCGCGGCGCTCTCCGACTTCTGGCCTCACGGCAAAGTGGCCTCAGCATACGGGGTTTTGCGCTCGGACGGAACGACCGAGCGGGCATTGTTCCTGATCGACAAGGAAGGCATCATCCGGTGGATCGACGTACATGACATCAACAAGCGTCCCCCGCTTGAGGATCTCGTGGATCAGCTTTCCCGGCTGGATGGATGAAGGGGCGGCATGATCGGCGAAGAACATCCAGGAGAGGTGATGACCATGATGCCGGTCACAGAACAGCGCTCCCACGGGACGCTCCTTTAATAACTGCGGCCCCAAAGGGCGCGAAGTTTGGTGGGCTGGCCGGTGACGAGGCAGGGTTGCTCGGGCTCGTCCTGCTTGTCGAGTGGGAGGCAGCGGACAGTGATCTTGTGCTCTTTGGAAAGGGCGTCTTCTTCGGCGCTGCTGCCGCACCATGGAGTGAGGAGCCAACCGGGGTTATCCTGCTTCCAGTGATTGTGGAAGGCTTCGAGGTCGCGGCACTCGACGATGTTATCGTCGCGGAAGGCGGTGGCAGCGTTGAGGAGGTTGTCGTGGATTTCCTGAAGGATGTCGGAGACGTTGCGGAGGAAGTCTTCTTTGTCGATGAATGCCTTGGCATTCGAATTCTGGTCACGGCGCTGGAGGCAGAGCTTGCGGGACTCGACGTCGCGCGGGCCGATCTCGATGCGGATCGGGGTGCCCTTTTTGACCCATTCCCACTTCTTGCCTTTGACGTCACGCTCGTCGACGAGGACGCGGAGCGGTTCGCCGTGGAAGTCGAGGTCCTTGCGCAGGGTGGTGGCGAGGGCGCGGCAGCTTTCAAGTACGGCGTCTCGAGAATCTTCCTTGGGGGTGATGGGAATGATGACAATCTGCTGGGTGGCGACGCGTGGTGGGAGGACGAGGCCGTCATCATCGGAATGCGCCATGATGAGCGTGCCGATGAGGCGGGTGGAGACGCCCCAGGAGGTGGTGTGGGCGTGTTCGACGGTGCCTTCGCGGCCGGTGAAGGAGATATCCTGGGCTTTGGAGAAATTGGTGCCGAGGTAGTGTGATGTGCCAGCCTGGATGGCTTTGCGGTCCTGCACCATGGCTTCGACGGTGAGGGTCATGTCGGCTCCGGGGAAACGTTCGTTCTCGGTTTTTTCACCGGGGACGGCGGGGATGGCGAGGTGGTCGCGGAGGAAGTCGGCGTAGAGCTTGTGGATCATCCGGGTTTCCTCGATGGCTTCGTCTTTCGTTTCGTGGGCGGTGTGGCCTTCCTGCCAGAGGAACTCGGCGGTGCGGAGGAACAGGCGCGGGCGCATTTCCCAGCGCATGACGTTGGCCCACTGGTTGATGAGTAGCGGGAGGTCGCGGTAGGATTCGATCCAGCGGGAGAAGGCGGCACCAATGATGGTTTCGGAGGTCGGGCGGATGACGTAGGGCTCGGCGAGTTCGCCGGTGGGGATCATCTTGGTTTTTCCGGTCTCGGGGTCCTTGACGGCTTCGAGGCGGTGATGGGTGACGACGGCGCACTCGGTGGCGAAGCCTTCGGCGTGCTCGGCTTCCTTTTCGAGGTAGGAAAGGGGGATCAGCAGGGGGAAGTAGGCGTTCTGGTGGCCGGTTTCCTTGAAACGTCGGTCGAGTCCCTGCTGGATGAGTTCCCAGATGCCGTAGCCCCAGGGTTTGATGACCATGCAGCCGCGGGTCTCGGAATTTTCCGCCATGTCGGCGGCTTTGATGACCTGCTGGTACCACTCGGGAAAATCTTCGGCGCGGGTCGGGGTGATGGCGGTCTTGGGTGCGGACATGGAAACTTTAATCGTTAAATCTTAAACTCCACAAGGGAGATGCCAAGCGGCGGGGGGAAGAGACCAGAATCCGGCGGGGGGATGCCAGAGAAAAGACACGAAGAACCCAGCAGGCTCAGGCCCTCTCTTTCCCAGACCTAAGCTCATCACCAGCACCTGACTGCCGATGAAAACACTGAACCAAAAGAACGCCGCATCGGTGAAACCGTAGGAGTGGAGCCCGATCCCGAGCATGTTGGTGCCGATCGCGTTCTGCGGGGCCTTGACCGGGACCCCGTGGTGGATGAGAGCGGCAACCAAACGGTCGTCTTCCCAGGTGACTCGAAAGGTAATGATCCGATCTGGTCCCGTCATCCGTTCAAGGATGTCAGCATCCTTGTATTTCTGGTTCTCATCAACAAACGGCAGAATCGCGTCGACCACCTCATGAACCGCTTCATCGACGGCTCCCCACAGCCTGCATCCGATAAGCTTTCGGGGGGATACCGACGGAGCGTTTAAACTGGCGGGTAAAGGCGCTCTGGTCGCTGAATCCACAGGAAAGTGCGATCTCGCTCAGTGGATGATCACTGCTGACGAGTAGGTGACGTGCCTTATCGATGCGGCAGCGAATGATATACTGATACGCTGAGATGCCGAAAAGCCGCTTGATACGCTGCCCGATTTGGAAAGAGGAAAGTCCGGTGGCAGCAGCAATGTCGTCTAGCGTTAGAGACTCACTCAAGTGATTGCGGACGTGGTCAAGGACGGTCGAAAGCTGCCGCAGTTCGTCGGAGCTGTCAGGGCCGGTTGAGAGATCCCGTGAGATGCCGGACAGACCGGCGATGCTGCCATCGGCCGCACGAAGCACCTTTTTCCATGTCAGGCACCACCCGCTTTGCCCGCCGGGGTATAGGTGCAGCTCGAGCTGGCCGCGAATCTCCGGCCCACCAGCAAGCAGCGCAAGATCCTGGCGGGTGAACTCCTTGCCTAGCGGCGGTGGAAAGACTTCGAGCGCGGTCTTGCCGATCAGCTCATGCTTGGATGCCAGCTTGCAGCGGCGCACCAGTGTGTCGTTCACCAAGATGTAGCGGCCGACGGCATCCTTGATGAAATAGACGGTGTCCGGCACTTCATCGAAAACCTCCTCGCCGTGGCAAGGTCGATTGAGACGGGCGAAGAACTGTTTCTGGAGCTCGGATGGATCCATGCGGGGCTTTGCGGGATTGCGGCTTGAATCAGGCCAAAAAGAAAGAAAAGAATGGGTGATCCGACAAGACCCGCCCGAGAACTTGGGCTAGCTTCGGCGACTTACGACTAAGCAATCCCTATGAAGAGTGAAACGATTTTCGAAGGCTGCATCCCAGCCCTGATGACGCCCTGTAACGAAGCAGGCGAAGTGGATTATGATGCCCTGGTCGCCACGGCCAAGGATCTGATTGCCAAGGGCATGCGGGCGGTGGTCTATTGCGGATCAATGGGCGACTGGCCGCTGCTCACCGACGCCCAGCGTCAAGAGGGCGTGCGGCGCTTGGTCGAAGCCGGGGTTCCAACCGTCGTCGGCACCGGTGCCCAGAATTCCAAACTCGCTGCCGAACACGCGGCGCATGCGCGTGAAGTCGGTGCGGACGGACTGATGGTCATCCCTCGCGTCCTTTCACGCGGAAGCTCTGCCACCGCACAAAAGGAGCACTTCCGCCAGATTCTCATCGCTGGCGGCGATCTTCCGGCTGTCATTTACAACAGCCCGGTCTATGGCTTCGAGACGAAGGCCGACTTGTTCTTCGCGCTGCGCCATGAGTTCCCGAGCCTGATCGGCTTCAAGGAATTCGGCGGTGCCAAGGCGCTCAGCTACGCCGCAGAATTCATTACCAGTGGCAGCGACGAGCTGACCTTGATGGCCGGCGTCGATACGCAGGTCTATCACGGCTTCGTGAACTGCGGCGCAAAAGGTGCCATCACCGGAGTGGGCAACGCGCTTCCCAAAGAAGTGCTCCGTTTCCTCGAACTCTGCCGCGCGGCAGCAAGTGGCGACCCTCAGGCAAGGAAGTGGGCGCTCGAGCTTTCCGAGGCTCTTGCCGTGCTCTCGATCTACGACGAAGGACCGGACCTCGTCCTTTACTACAAGGAGTTGATGGTGCTCGAAGGTCACGATGCCTACCGCCACCAGCTCTACGCCAGCGATCAGCTCAGCGCGAGTCAGCGGAATTTCCTGCACACCCAGTGGAAGCAATTCCGCGATTGGTGGACCGCGTGGGACGGCAAAGGTGACTGACCGCCATGAGCACGGACACCATCAAACGGGTGCGCGTCATCGATTCGCACACAGCCGGCGAACCAACGCGCGTGGTCGTCTCCGGTGCCCCGAAAATTCCCACCCGTGGCGCATCCGCTGCCCATGATTACTTGCGCACTCAGGCCGACTGGATGCGCCGCGCCCTGATCCACGAACCGCGTGGATTCGAAGCGATCGTCGGTGCCTTCCTCTGCGAACCTGCCGACGAAAGCTGCGTCTCAGGTGTCGTGTTTTTCAACAACGTCGACTACCTCCACAGCTGCATCCACGGCACCAGCGGCGTCATTGAAACGCTCGCCCATCTCGGTCGCATTCAAGCTGGAACGCATCGCCTCGAAACACCCGTGGGCGTGGTTTCCGCAACGCTCGACGAAGACGGCAGCGTGACCGTGGAAAATGTGCCGAGCTATCGCTACGCGCAGCAAGTCGCGGTCGAGGTCCCCGGCCATGGCACAGTCACCGGCGACATCGCCTGGGGCGGCAACTGGTTCTTTCTCATCAACAAACAGGGGCCTCCGGTGAAACGGGAAGCCATCGAGGAGCTGACCGCCTTTACCTGGGCGGTGCGGCAGGCACTCGATGCCGCCGGGATCACCGGAAAAGACGGAGGCTTGGTCGATCACGTGGAAGTCTTCGCTGATCCCGAAGACGGCGTGGAAGCCGAGAGCCAGAACTTCGTGCTCTGCCCGGGCAAAGCCTACGACCGTTCGCCCTGCGGCACCGGCACCAGCGCGAAACTCGCCTGCCTCGCCGCCGATGGCGAACTGGCAGAAGGCGAAACGATCCGGCAGGCGGGCATCCTCGGCACATCATTCGCCGGGAGCTACCGCCGCATCGATGAAAACACCATCACCCCGATCGTGCAGGGTCGCGCCTACGTCACCGCCGAATCCGAAATGGTCCTGCGATCCGACGATCCCTACCGCTACGGCGTGGAATGAGCACGGAAAAAAAGAGTATCGTCGTGGTCGGAGGCGGTGTGATTGGTCTCGCCTGCGCCTACTATTTGAGCAAGGCAGGCCGTCAGGTCACCGTGATCGAGCGCGACTCGTCGCTTCTTTCCGGCAGCTCCGGAGGCAATGCCGGGATGGTCGTGCCGAGCCACTTCATCCCGCTCGCCGCACCCGGCGTGATCAGCCAGGGCTTGAAGTGGATGCTCGATCCCAAGAGCCCGTTTTTCCTGCGCCCGCGCCTCGACATCGACCTGATGCGCTGGCTCTGGCTGTTCTATCGCCATGCCAATGCAGGCCACGTGAAACGCACGGAACTCCTGCTACGCGATATCGGTCTGGAAAGCCGTCGCTTGCATCACGAGCTGGCCACAAACGAAGGCTTCGACCTCGTTGAGCGCGGCCTGCTGATGCTCTGCCAAAGCGAACATGGCCTCGAAGATGAATCCGCCGTCGCGGTCGAAGCGCAGCGGCTTGGCTTGAAAGTGGAAGTCTTCGGCAAGGAGCGCCTCAAGAAGTTCGAACCGGACACCACCATCGATGCGCTCGGCGGCGTGTGGTTCAGGCAGGACTGCCATCTCGACCCACTCGACTTTGTCGCCGCGCTGCGGAAAAGCATCACCGCCCACGGTGGCACCTTCACCGCGGGCGAAGTCACCAATTTCATCCGTGAAGGAAGCGAGGTGAGCGGCGTGAAAACCTCTCAGGGAAGTGAACACGTGGCCGATCAGATTATTTTAGCAGGCGGCGTGATCAGCACCCAACTTGCTCGCAAGCTCGACCTCAGACTGCCGATGCAGGGCGGTAAGGGCTACTCTCTAACATTGAAGACTCCACGCAAGCAGCTCCAGCTTTGCAGCCTCTTGAAAGAAGGCCGCGTCGCCGTCACGCCGATGGGTGACAGCCTGCGCGTTGCCGGAACGATGGAAATCTGCGGCACCGACACAACACTCAGCCCGGCAAGATTGCAGGGGATCATTGAGTCGTTCTGCCGCTTTTATCCTGAGTTCGAGCACGATGACTTCACCGGTATCAAGCCATGGATCGGCCTCCGCCCGTGCTCGCCGGACGGCCTGCCCTACTTCGGTTTCCTCTCGCGCCACCCGCGCGTGCTCGTCGCCACCGGCCACTCGATGATGGGCCTGAGCCTCGCGCCCGCCACTGGCATGCTTTGCGAAAAACTCATTTCGGGCGAAGCTCGTCCGATCGATCTCACCCAGTTGTCACCCGAACGCTTCCGCTGAAAGCCATGCTCCGCCCTCTTCTCTTTCTATTTGCCCTTCTTTTCTCGTCGCAAATCTCCCACGCCCAAGGGTCAAAGGCAGACTACGAGCGCTCGGCGCAAATCGGCCAACGCTTCTCGGGCAAGGTCTTCATGCAATCGCTCAAGCCCCACTGGTTCGCGAATGGCACGAAGTTCTGGTATCGCAATGACCTGCGCGGAGGCGCGAAGGAGTTTGTGGTCGTCGATGCCATCGCCGGCACCCGCGAACCCGCCTTCGATCACGCCAAACTCGCCACGCTTCTAACCAAGGAACTCGGCAAGGAGATCAAGCCCGACCGTCTACCGGTGGATCGGCTCGACTTCATGGACGACACCATCTTGCTGAAAGGGGGCGGCAAGAGCTGGCAATGGAATCTCAAGGACGCGTCTCTTTCAGCCGCAAATCCTTCGGCAAACGCCAACGAATCCACTGTTGAACTCCTTTCCGGACCACGGCCCAGCAGCGGCTCGGGAGAAGAAACCTCCATTCTTTTCATCAACCGCACCGATGCCGAAGCCCAGCTTCATTGGGTAGGCATGGATGGAAAAACGACTCAATACGCCAGTGTTCAACCTGGAAAGACCCACGCGCAGCACACCTTCGTCGGCCACGTCTGGCTTGCCAAGGATGCGAGTGGAAAGCTCCTCAACGCCTTCGCCGCCACCGCAAATGACGGCGTCGCAATCATTGATGGAAAGATCCCAGCTCAGAAAAAGAGTCGAGGCCGCAGAGGGCAGGGCAATCCCTCAACCTCGCCCGACGGTCAATTCCGTGCCTTCTTCAAGGACCACAACCTCCACCTCCGTGACCTCAACAAGAACGAGGATATCGCCCTGAGCAACGATGGCACCGAAAGCGACGGATACGACGGCCGCGTCTGGTGGTCACCCGATTCAAAATACGTAGTCGCGCTGCGCACCAAGCAAGGCGGCGACCGCAAGGTTTACTACGTCGAGTCCTCGCCGAAGGATCAGCTTCAACCGAAGCTCCACTCCTACAATTACCTCAAACCCGGCGACGAGATTTCTTTGGCGAAGCCGCAGCTCTTTGGTCTGTTAGAGAAGAAGCACATCCCGGTCGATGATTCCCTTTTCCCCAACCCATGGTCGATCAGCGAACTCCGCTGGGAACCCGATAGCTCCGCCTTCACCTTCCTCTACAACCAGCGCGGCCACCAGGTCATGCGCGTGCTCTCGGTCGATGGTTCATCGGGAAAGGTCAGGCCAATCGTCGATGAAAACCCCGAAACCTTCTTCTGCTACAGCTCGAAAACCTTCCTCCGGCAACTCCCCGCGACCAACGAACTCATCTGGATGAGCGAGCGCGATGGCTGGAATCACCTCTACCTCATCGACAGCAAGACCGGGGCGGTAAAGAACCCGATCACCCGCGGCGAGTGGGTCGTCCGCGAGGTCACCGAGGTGGATGAAGAGAAACGCCAGATCTGGTTCACCGCTGGCGGCATCATCCCCGGCCAGGATCCCTACTACCTTCACCACGCCCGCGTGAACTTCGATGGCAGCAATCTCACCCTTCTAACAGATGGCGACGGCACCCACTCGATTAGCTACTCCCCCGACCGCCGCTTCTTCATCGATAGCTGGTCAAGGGTCGATCACCCCCCTGTCCACGAACTCCGGAGCACCGAGGATGGCAAGCAGATCTGCCTCTTGGAGAACGCCGACATCAGCGCTTTGAAAGAAGCCGGTTGGAAAGCCCCGGAGCGCTTCGTCGCCAAAGGCCGCGATGGCAAGACCGACATCTACGGCATCATCATCCGCCCGACGAATCACGACCCCGCGAAGTCCTATCCCGTCCTCGAAGACATCTACGCCGGCCCGCACAGCGCCTTCGTGCCGAAGAACTTCCAAAGCTCCTATGGCATGAATGCCATGGCTGAACTCGGCTTCATCATCGTCAAAATCGACGGCATGGGCACCTCGTATCGCTCTAAGGCTTTTCACGATGTCGCTTGGAAAAACCTCGGCGACTCGGGTTTCCCCGACCGCATCAAATGGATCCAGGCCGCCGCGGCAAAAGACCCCTCGATGGACCTTTCACGCATCGGCATCTATGGAGGCAGCGCCGGCGGTCAAAGCAGCACCCGCGCCCTGATCGCCCATCCCGATTTCTACAAAGTCGCCGTCTCCGACTGCGGTTGCCACGACAACCGCGTCGACAAGATCTGGTGGAACGAGCAGTGGATGGGCTGGCCGATCGGTCCGCACTACGAAGAGCAATCCAACGTCACCCAGGCCCATCGGCTTCAGGGCAAGCTGCTGTTGATCGTCGGAGAGATGGATGAAAACGTTGATCCCGCTTCGACCATGCAAGTCGTCGATGCCCTCGTAAAAGCCGACCGCGACTTCGATCTCCTCGTCATCCCCGGCGCCGGTCACGGTGCCGCCGGAACGAAATACGGTCGCCGCCGCCAAGCCGACTACTTCGTCCGCCACCTGCTCGGCAAGGAGCCGCGGTGGGAGGACTAGAGGCCAATCATCGAGCCAATACGGAGAAGGAGTTTGCAACTCCTTTCGCCACACCCCCATCAAGAATACCCTGCAGGTGTTTCCAATGCTAAAACTCCTATCCGCCCTTATCGGGGTAATGCTCCTGTTGCCTTTCGAGCCCATCCCGGGCGAAGAAATTGAACAATCCGATGCCGTCGTTCAGTTGCTGAATCTGTTCGCCGCGCGAACGGACCCTCTCGCCACTGCCAATGCAGGTATATTACTGAGTGGCGATCGTTCTCCGGCTGAAGTGGTCGCCTCGGATCTGCACAAACCGCTAGCGAACTTGGGTGGATGGAACAACCCCGATACCACCCGCGTCCTGGCAATGCAACTCGGCCGCTACGTCGAGCGGCATCCCGACCAATTCGAGGACGGCTTGCCCTCCGCCACCCACATTGTCGACCCCCTTCGGCTTGGACCATTTTTCGAAGAACTTCTTCTCCTCAATCCGCGGTTTTCCGTCAGGAATTCTATGGATGATCTCGCCAAGCTGAAGGACTTGTTAGACGACTCCTGGCTGAAGGCCGCCGCCGACTGCGGATCAATCCACTTCCAACAGCTCCTGCTGACCCATCGAGGTCAACTCGATGAGTTGTTACTTTCTTACGAAGAGTCGCAGGACGACATCGCCTTGATACTCCTCGGAGAGACCATCGCCAACTACCCGGACGCCCTCCAATCGATCGAGCCCGGCAGATACACCACCCGCTCGCTCGCCTATCTTCTGTCAGGCTCCTTCTCCGTCGTGAATTCATACGAGACTTACGAACTTACCGAAATCGCCGCCGCTTGGACGGTTCAACATCCAGATCTGCCCGTCATCCTGAGGGACCTCAGGGATCCGCTTTCCCTGTCACTATTCGAAGCCTTCCTCCTTTGGAAAAAGGGCGAGCGGGAAGCGTCCATCAAACAACTCGTCTCCACCCTCGGGAATGGCCCGGGGATCAACGCCGGATTTGTCATGAAATATTTCCCGGAGGCCTCTCTTTCCGACCAAGAGGCCGCATCACTCATCCGCCTGATGCCCGAAGAATTACTGGCGACTTATCAGAAAATGTCGCGGTCTAAGACTCATCAGGGCGGAGAAGCGCGGATTGCCGCAATGATCGCGGCCGAGGTGACTTCCCGGGACAAGCACAAACAAATCTCAAAATGAAGGCCCGCCAACGCTTCCGCATCGCGTCCGGCGTTTTCCTGCTTGCGACCATCGCTTGCGCCACGATCGCCTTGTGGCCGGTGAAGAGCGGCGTCCGCATTCCAGTGCATGGTAAAAAGGGGACCATGGGCTATATCGATAGCGAGGGATCGATGGTCATCGACCCGGACTGGAGAACGGCATCGGCCTTCGGATCGGATGATCGCGCACTGGTTTCCATGGCCCAAAGACCGTCGCAATTCGGACGATGGTTCGGTCGCCGCCAGCTCGACGTGACAATCGACGTTCATTACCGCATCGATCGGTTTGGATACGCGACGCCCTACACGCCAACCCACCCCGCCCTGCGTCATCTGCCCGCCGAACTGACCGCTGAACTGAACCTGATCCATCGAGCCGACTTCAGCTGGCTCCTCAAGGACGGCACCGCCGCCTTCGCAGGGAACTGGCGAAAAGCTTTGGACTTTATCGCCGACGACCCTGCAGCCGTTTACGAGAACGGTCGATGGGGCTTCATCGACAAGCGTGGAAAAACCGTCATTCCATTCCTGTGGGATGAGACCCTCGGGTTCAATGGCAACGGTCTCGCATGTGTGGCCATCAACCGGAAGTGGGGAGTGATCGACACCACAGGCCGTCTCGTCGTTCCTCTCTACTTTCAGTCGCTCGCTGGCTACGATAACGAAGGGATGTGTGCCGCACAATTGACCAGCGGTTGGGGGTTTATCGATCGCCATGGAAAGATCCTTATCCCTTTCCGCTACAAGAAGGCCGAAACCTTCGATCGCTTCGATATGGCAAAAGTCGCGATCGCCGACAATCAGGGCGAGATCCGTTGCGGATGGATCAGTCGTCGCGGAGAGACCTTGATACCGCCAATCTATGACGATGCGGCGCCACTCTGGGCCACGAATTTCTCGGACCATGAATTGCTCCCCGTGATGAATTCCACCGGCGCCCAGTTGATCGATCGCAGCGGCCGCATCGTAGTTGCGAACCCTCATGGAGACTTGCAGCCCGTCGAAGACCCGATGGCGCCCGGAAAATTCTGGATCCGGACAGCTCCGTACCGCTCAAGCGTTCCTCCGAGCGTCTGGCGACCGCCCTTCGAACCCGCATGCTATGACGGGACTGGGAAACTCATTTGGAATGATGGCATTCTCGCTTCAACCAGTATCCCCACGATTTCAGCAATCGCTTCCGGCTTGATCGCCTTGTCACTGTTCATCGTCGGAAGGCGCTTCCCCCATCCGAATGCCGCCTCCATTCAAGGCTGAGACACCAAAACTCAGGATCTCAATCAAACCCTCTAACAAATAGTTTTCTTCCTTACCTTCGGTAAAATTCACCAGCAGAAGGACACGAAGTTAACGAAGGCAAGAGCCGCCATTAGGAAGACGGGATCTTGATCACCCCGCCACCTCGATCGCCAGCTTGCGCGCCTTGATCGCCTCCATCACCGCCACTTCCGCTTCCATCAGGGCGTGAGCCGCAACGATGACCGCATCGCAGGCATGATCCTCCTTGCGGTCGGCATCCTTCTCAATGCGGTGGATCTCGATGTCGGTCTTGATGTCCTCCAGTTTGTCGATCACCTGATCCTTGGTCTGCTCGAACCACTGCTTGATCCGCTCACCCGCCTTCTGGGCTTCCTCTCGTTTTGAATCGCATCGCTGAAGCGCTTCGCTCAGCCCCGTTTCAATCGCCGCCAGTTCATGGTCATCATCCAGATGTCGGTGCACATGGCTTAGTGATTCTTTGACGCTGCTCAGCTCTTCGCGGATTCGGGCATGTTGACCTTGGGGTGCTTTCATCACGACTTACCAATGCACCAAAAACCCACCCCGTCGAACTCCGGAGAAAACGATTTAGACATCACCATCCGGATCGCGAAACTTGCGCCGTCCTCGATCATTTCCCAGCCTTCGTTTGAAGGTAGAGCTCGGCTTCCTTGAGGAGGCGTTGTTGGTTCTCCTTCGCGAGGATGCCCTTGATCTGACGGCCTTCCTTCACCGTCAACTCACCATCCACATAAATCTCCTCAAGCGGCCAATCGTCGCTGCGCTGGGTGGCAAGGGGAACGTCGGAAAATCCGCCGAGCTGGAGATTTCCCATCGGGCTGCGGGCCCAGGCATAGCGGTAATGGACCGGCTTCGGAACCAGTGGATTGCTCAGGACGAGCGCCTTGTTGTCCTTCTTGTCCCGGTTTTTATCGTCCTTGCCGATGATGAGATGGGCCGCGTTGGCAGGATGAAATTTCCGGTCCTCCCCGGCGATGGCAAAGCCCTCGATCGGTCCGCCGTCCGCGACCGCACTGATGGCTCCATTGAAGCGCAGGGTGATGCTGCCGTCCTTCACCGTCATCTCTTCCACCATCGGTGGCTGCCAAAGGAGATCGCGCTCAAAACCATATTCGGTGGCGAGAGCCCAACGTGCGATACGCTCACCGGCCGGAACCTTGAGTTGCGGGTGATACCAACTACGACGGAGATCGTAGGTGCTGGTGAAGCCGATGTTCTGGTCACCACCTTTGAGAAGCTCCAGATAGGTCTGATACTGTGCCTCGCGAATGTAGGGACCGGCATCCGCCATCAAGGCCGTGAAGTTTTCGAGTGACTGCCGCTCGCCTGCGGTGCACAGGGAAAGGATTCCAAACGGCATCTCGGGATCATGGAAGGCGGCGCGCCATGAGGCGATCATCTTCGGGAAGACATCGCGGTACATCATCGCGCCCCGGGTGCCGTCGAAGCAGTTGTTGAACCCTTGGTGAAAAATCGCACCCTTCACTGCGTGACCTTCCAGCTGGCCGATCATCCCGGCATAGCAATTGCCCGGCCGGTTCTGATCGAGCGCAGGGCTGGGACCAGGCCCGGTTGGTGCTGGCCGGTTCGCGGGTTTTCCCTGCTCCTTCATCCTTGCGGTCCATTGCTGGTGATTCTCAAGCTGCTTCTTGAAATCCTCCTCCGGATCAAAGGCCGCAACCTTCTCGTCCCAAGTGGCCAGAAGCTGCTTCACCGGCGCGGTATTGATCTCCCTCAGCACCGGATCCGGCGTCCAAGACTCCACGGTGGTGCCTCCTAGCGAGATATCAATCACACCGATCGGCACCTGGGTGGCCATGTGAAGGCGGCGGGCGAAGACGTAGCCGATGGCAGAAAGCTCGCGCACACTTTCCGGGGTGCAGACATCCCAATCACCCTTACGGAAGTGCTGACTCGACCATGCGCTCCACTCGTGCAGTCGTGCGAAGCTCTTCGATTTCTCCGGGGTCGTCACCTTGGGCACTGTTAGAATGCGGATTTCGGGAAAGTTGGCAGACACCATCTCCAAATTGCCGTTCTCCACCTTACTGATCGGGAACTCCATATTGCTCTGACCCCCGAGAACCCAGACATCGCCCACCAGAATGTTCTCCAAGGTGAGGGTCTCGCTCGCCCCTTTCACCGTAAGCGTCAAGGCGTCTGAGCTGGCAGGCATCGCTGGCAGGGTCACTTTCCATGCACGATCCACCGCTGCCGTCGCGCTTCCCGATGCCCCCGCCATGGACACCGTGACCAGTTCACCCGCTTCCGCCCAGCCCCAGATGGCGATCGGCTTGTCGCGCTGAATCACCATGTTCGATTGGAAAAGGTTGCTCAGGCAGAGTCCATCGCCGATCGCTGGAAATTCGACGACGTCCTCCCTTGGCATCTGATCCTTCCCCCAGGCCGGTGCGATCGCTGCAAGCACCAGCCCTACCCATACCATCGATATCATGATCTTCATGCCCGACGATACTGGCCGCAGCGCCCGGTTCGTTCAGTTTCTTCGCCCGAAAAGCGCCTCAATTTTCTCCGGAAGGATGGGCGACGGACTTTCCCATGCGGAGTATGCCCGAGACGAAGATGTGCTGTTTGTGTTCGAAACGCTTGCGCAATCGGGCAGCCAGCCTTTCGGCTCCCGTCATGCCAATGGCCCTGAAGGGAACCTGAATCGTCGTCAGGGACGGATTGGAACCAGCCCGCATGATCCCGTCGAATCCAGTCACCGTCACATCCTTGGGCACCTGCAATCCGCGTTTTCTCAAGCCACCAATCAGATCAAAGGCCTGGTGGTCCGCAGCACACACCCAGGCGGTGACTCCCCGGCGGGTTTGTTCCGCGGCTGCATCAATACTTTCGGCGAGATTTAGCGAGGGTCGCGGAAACATCCCGATGATGTCATTGGGGTCAACCTTGAGCTTCAGCCGGGTCATCTTCTCCAGGTATCCGGTGTAACGTCGGCACGACCAACTGGCCGCAATGGGATAGTCCCTCGTGTAAAACCCGATCCTTCGGTGGCCCGCATCCACAAGGTGCTCGATGAGGGTGGAGATCCCGTGGTAGTGGTCGATGTCCACGCAATCGATCGTGTTGTGCTCGAACTGGTCGACGAGCGAAACCAATGGAAAGCGAAGAGCCAGTTGATCAATGACGGCTTGAGGAAAGGGATAAATCAGCAGGATTCCCCTGTCGGACCGATCCTTCAAGGACTTGATCTTCTCGAAGACCGGGTCCTTGATACTGGAAACCTTGGGAGGGATGATTGTGACGTCCACGCTGGCACCATGGGTTTGCGCATACTCGGAAACTCCGGCGAGAATCTGTTCGCCAGGGCTCTCATACTTGCCGCAGAAGAACTCATCCTCGTCACTGCAGACAAGAACATTGAAACGGAACTTCTTTGCAGCGCGCTTCTTGGGAGACGAGCGGGTCTCCATGTGGGTGTAGCCGATTTCCGCCGCCAATAGGCGACGGTTGACCACAATCCACAAAACCATTAGCCCTGCACCCCGGTGGGTAATTCTCGTGATAGCAAAGCAGACACTGAGTCAGTGGAGACAAAGCGCCATCGCCACCCTGAATTTCGCGGCCAAGGCCGGCAACAACCTGCACCGCATCGCCGACGACACCGGCACCCTCACCGTCGAAGCCTTCCGCCAGGATCTCGACTACCGCAATCGCCCCATCGAAATCTTCGGCGCACCCTACCCCGGCACCATCGGCTTCGGAAACCTCTATCCGGAAGGCTATCAAGACCCTATTCGAAAAGCCATTCGGGCAGGGTGATTTTCGAATTTTTAGTTGAAGCGGGCGGTCTGCAGAGGGTGCCGAGGGCTTGCGGGAGGTGCGCAGCGCCTTTCACTGGGAAA
>Ga0100398_1001312_pt1 | contig 21363 bp, 18 predicted proteins | sample CryGeymeta201522_FD_81568 | JGI IMG/M metagenome (GOLD analysis project Ga0100398, IMG submission 81568) | Groundwater microbial communities from Crystal Geyser aquifers in Utah, USA - Crystal Geyser metaG 2015-22 | ecosystem: Environmental > Aquatic > Deep subsurface > Groundwater | place: USA...
AAAGGAGCATTATATGCAACTAACAATAAAAAATAGAAAATATACACATTGGATACAAAAAACAGCAACATGGCTGGCGATTATTGGACTCGTTATCCCGCTCAACCTTTTTCCACAAAGTGCGTTGGCTGTCTCCGGAACTCAATACGTTGCTACGACAGGTAACGACACTACGGGAAATGGGACATCGGGTAATCCATATTTAACAATACAAAAGGCAATTGACGTAGCATCTTCTGGCGACACAATCAGTATTGCTGCCGGAACGTATGTTGAATCACCAAACGTAACGAAGCCATTAACAGTAACTGGTGCTGGACAATCTCAAACTACGATTGCACCAACGGCTAACAGCGATGGTGTGACGATTAATTCGAGCACGGTAACTATGCAGGACTTAAAAATTCAAACGAGTAATGCACTTGCTACCCCAAATATTGCGGTCAAAATTAATGCATCTGATGGTGTAACGCTAACAAACGACACTATCGCCACAACAGGCGATAAAGCAATGGGCGTCTGGGTGGGAGGATCGTCAAATGGTATTTCTCCATCTTCAAATTTAACAATCACTAAATCAACCATAACTATTGCCGGAGTTGCGACTGGTATCTATGCGGCAGAGTCAACACCCGCGCATAGTGGTTGGACAATTGGCGGAAGCGCTATAAATGCAAATACTATTACAGCAAGTGTTGGTAACCCAATCGAGTTTTACGATGTAACTGGTTCTCAAGTAAGTTATAATACTTTAAATGCGACTACTGAATCGAGTTTAATTTGGTCCAGTGAATTATCGAATATAAGCAATCTTACAGTTAGTGGTAATACATTTAATGGGTCAGGTGGGAGCGAGTTAGCAATACTCAACGACTTTCCAACCAACACTGCTCCGGCGACAACAGTAACTACGGTCAACCTAAATAGTAATATATTCAATACTTGGGGATCACGGGCAGTTAGAATTGGTGGGAGCGTATCGGGTGTTACTTTAAGCACTAACCAATTTTTGAAATCTCCTGTCGGAGAAGCAGTCAAAAACGAAAATACATCAGCTACGATTACTGCCACTCAAAACTGGTGGGGATCAACGAGTGGACCCAACCACAGCACTAATCTAACCGGAACCGGTAACTCGGTTACCGATTTTGTAACCTTCCGACCATGGTGTAATTCTTCTGCGTGCACAAGTAACGATTCTACTGCGCCGACGGCAACGCTAACCTATTCAAAAGACGGTGGCACAACATATACTTCTTCTGTAGCGGCTAAAGATGCAGATACGTTAAGAATAAAAGCAACATTCAACGAAAACGTTGAAGACACTACCGGAGTAAGTGTAGCAATTGATAATAGCGTTCTTAGCACAATGGGTATGACAATAGTAAGTGGCACAGTTTACACATATGATTTAAATGTTCCTGTTGGCAATATTGCAACAGCCACCGTATCTCTGTCTAGTGTGTATGATACATCAGGTAATGCTCTAGCATCTGCTCCCGCAAATAATACATTTACTATTGATAATACAAACCCGGGTCTAGCAACACTCATTATAGAAGATTTAAACAGTGATTCGGCTGACGATGATATGGCTAGTTCTAAACTGGTCAGATTAAGTTGGAATGCATCAAGTGAAAGTGGATCGGGGATAAGCCATTATCTTCTCCGCGTCCGTCAAACATCATCGAATGGAACAATCGTTTCGGGGTTGGATGATTTAGACATTGGAAATGTTACCTCCTACACATTGACATCAGGACAAGGAGATTTGATTACGAGTGATGGATTCTATGTTTTCGGACTGCGGGCAGTTGACAACGCCGGGAACATGTCGGCTTCATATGCGTATTCAGATGGGATAACGATTGATACTTCTGTGCCAACAGTTAATGCAGGTAGTGATAAAACTATAAATGCAATCTTTACCCAAGACGCAACAGTCAATGGAGCCGTGGCGGGAGTTGCATCATATCAATGGAGCAAACAAACAGGACCAGGAACAATTACGTTCGGTTCATCTACCGCAGAAGACACAACAATTTCTGCAAATCAAGACGGAACATATACTATCCGTCTCACTGTTGTTGATAATGCAGGCAATACGGCATTTGATGAGATGTCGCTTATTTGGGATACAACAAAGCCAGCTTCGACGGTAACAACTTCTGGGATATACGGACCAAATACATGGGGAGGGAGCGTTGCTGGGTCAGCAAGTGATACATTAAGTGGAATCGCTTCGGTTAATGTCAAAATAATTAACCCATCCGGTGATGTATTTAATGGGACAACCTTTGTCCCATCAGGGGCAGGAGTAACTGCTTCTGGGACAACGAGTTGGACAAGCGCCATAACTTCTGCTCAACTAGCAGCCGGTGGGCAGGGAGTGTATACAATCCAGTCACGGGCAACTGATAATGCTGGCAATACTGAATCCACGGGAACATCAACGATAACTTGGGATTCCATAGTTCCAAATACACCAGTAATTAATTCCGTTACTTCTCCTGTTAATTCTGCATCTCAAACAGTAACAGGAACTGCAGAATCTGGGTCGACAGTAAATATTACCGGTGGGTCAGCTCCAGCATCGGGAACCGCAACCGGTGGTAATTATTCGATACTCGTTTCTCTCACTCAAGATGCAACCAATAATCTTTCTGTAACTGCAACAGACGGGGCAGGAAATAACACTACTTCTTCGATTCAAACCATCATCGTTACCGACAATGATGCACCGACAACACCGACAATAGGCATAAACACGGGGGCGACATATACCAATCAATTATCGTCTTCACTTGCCTTATCGGCAACTGATAATATCGGTGTAAACCAAGTTCGATTTAGTGAAGATCCAACCCTTACCGATGCTGCTTATAGTGCGATTGCATCTCCACTTGGTTATACATTATCATCCGGAGATGGAACAAAAACTGTCTATGCTCAGTTCAAGGATATAGCCGGCAATGAATCTGCTATTGCCTCTGATACGATTGTGTTAGATCGGACAACTCCAACCCTAACAGTCAGTAGTCCTATCGATGGACAAGTATTCAAAAACGATTCGCCGTCTGCTTCATACAGTGCGACTGATACCAATTCCCTGACCTACGAGGTCAGGGTGGATGATATGGTGGTTCTGGGTCATATGTCGGGATCACCGCTTGGAACCCTCACAGATGGCGACCATACGGTTATTGTTAAAGCAACTGATAGCGCAGGGAATGAAACATCGATAGCGCGCACGATCACTATCAATTCGTTGCTTACAAGTGAACCGTTGACAACCCAATTTATAGGAATACAGTCTAACCAAACTATCAATGATATCGCAAATACAGGTATCGAACTATCGGGGATAAACACTACAGGCGATGTGACGTTTAGTATCGGGGAATACGCAGGCAACCCGACATCAGAAGGTATCACTGGTATGCAAGCGTTTGGCAAATACTTTGATGTGAGTGTGTCAGACAGCACCAAAGTTACGTTTCCGATAATGGTAAAGATTTACTACACCAATGCAGATCTTGCGGGCGCCGGGATATCAGAAGATAAACTCGATGGGATTTACTTCTACAACACCGTTTCTGGTGCGTGGGAGCGATACGCAGATTCGGGTGTCCAAACATCAGATTTGGTTGCGGATGGTATCTCGTTTGCAGGGTATGTGTGGGCGAATGTTAACCACTTAACACCAATTGTTGCCGCATCGGATACAACGCCGCCAGTGGTCCCCACAAGTGTGACCACACTTACGGGGGATAGCACGCTATCGCTGTCGTGGAATGCGATTACGGGCGCATCGGGGTATACGGTTCGCTGGAGACCAACAACAACGGGTGTTGGCGGATATACGTATGCGACGACTACGGGAACAAATTATCAGATCTCCGGACTCAACAACGATTGGTCGTATGAGATAGGAGTTGCGAGCGCCGATACACACGGCAATATGAGCGATTATACTGTCGTTTCGGCGACGCCACTTGTTCCTATCACGCTAGAGCAGATAAAGCAGAGTGTTACTCCTGCGGTTGTTCTTGCATCAACACAAATAGCTGAGCCAGTTGTGCAACCACAACAGACGATATCTACCCCAACTCCAACGACGGCGACGACACCGGAGCCACAACCATCAGATGCCGATGGCGCAATAAAGGGGACAGAGACGTCACAAGAGAGCGGGTCGCAGGCGATAGTGGTCTTTGCAATTCTCTTGCTTGCACTTGCTGCCGGTATCGGTGGATATTACGGCTATGAGTGGTTTGTCCAGCGTCCATCTGCAGATGGCGGTCCCGTATTTGATGCCAAGCAAAAGAAGGGGAGTGACACCACGCCAGTGCAACCAGCGGGGCGAGGACGACCAAAAAAGAACGATACATCGCGCGATGGGCGATGGTAGAATAATCGTTTGTCAAGTAAGTAAAGTAAGTAAGTATTTTAAAATCCCTGCACGTGCAGGGATTTTAATTAAACAGGGGAGAGGTGGCGGTAGAATATAGAATATACTAGAAAGAAGCACTTGAGTCCTCAAGTGCTATGAAGGGGGTTTTAGACTCTCTGTAAAAGTATATATTCATGGGGAGGGCATCACTTTCGTGATGCCTCTCCCCTACTGTTAAAATTAAATTATCGCTATAGAGCATGTCGCAGATATTCGCCGGATCTTTTACAATTGCTGGCGATGCGCTATACTTACCTATGATGGCACATACTAAGCGCGATTCGATTCTCCAAACATTTGGCGGTCTCACGCGAGCTCTTGTAGTTCTCGCGCTTATCGTCTATGGAGCGTATGTGATAGGTAGGTCGGTGTTTGCAAACTACACTATCAACCAGCAGATAGCATCACTACGTGGACAAATCCATCAAATCGAAGTTGATATCGCAGAGCTTAAAAATCTTATCGTTTACTATAAGTCCGATAGTTTTAAAGAGATCGAGGCGCGCAGACGGCTTGGTATGCGTGCACCGGGCGAACAGGTGGTCATCCTTCCCAAACCAGAAGATAGGAAATTGCCCGATGGCACACCAGAAACCGTTATCGAAGCGCAAAAAGAAAAAGATGCTATCCCCAACCCTCAAAAGTGGATATCATATATTTTAGGAGTATAGATGCGTCAACCCTTCCTTTCAGTCTGCGCCCTCGTTGGCATTATGATGATCAGTTGGTGGTTTGGGAAGCCCGGCTCTCCCCCACCTTCTGCGGATAATCCGTTGTCGGCATCAACCAAACCACAGGTAAAGGGTGCAGTTTCTGATACGATGCCACCAACGAGCCATTGGAATGCAACCGATCAGAGTGCAGGTTTGGGAACGGTGTTAACGGGTGAAACGTCCGACCTTGGCGATGGCGTGAGCACTGTCGTGGTGCAGCTCCAGCGTGCAACCGACAAAGCAGTGTGGGATGGGTCACGGTGGCAAGCGAGCGTTGGTGCAACGTTAGATACAACGCTCCGTGGCACAACATTTTTCTACACTATCCCCGTCCCCCTCCTTATCAATACATCCTATGTTGTCCGTTCGCAAGCGATTGATGCACGCGGAAATACGCAGACAACGTGGAGCGAGATTACGCTGCGAGGGCGAGATCAGGGGGCAGCGCAACAACGCTGATACATACGATAAACAGGTAATTGTATATAAACTAAAGGAGGACAGTGGTCGAGGGTGCACTCGAAACATATTTACAACAACAACTTGGGCAGACCATATCTCAAAAAGATTTTGCCCAAGCACTGGAAACAGCGCATAGTTTTAAAGTCCCTCTTGCACATATCCTTCTTGATAAAGGGTTAGTCAACGAAGATATTCTGGGCAAAACAGTTGCAGCGTATCTTGGCGTCCCCTTTGTGTCACTCAAGGGTAAAACGATCTCACCCGATGTGCTTGCGCTCATACCAGAACAAACGGCACGTCAACAGCATGTTGTGGTATTCGAAAAACAAGGAAATGTTCTCTCCGTTGCGATGCTTGACCCCAAAAATGTGGAAACAATCGAGTTTTTAAAAAAGAAAACAGACGGGACTATCACTCCTTTTTACACATTAGAAAGTCATCTGCGAGAAGCGCTCAATCAATACAAAGTAAGTTTGCGCAAAGAGTTTGAGTCGATTATCAAAGAAAATATCGAACAAACGGGGCATTTGGAGCGGGATTTAGAGCGAGCAGCAAAAGAATTACCTGTCATTAAGGCGCTCGATACGCTACTCGAATACGCCATTGCAGAAAAAGCATCGGATATCCATATAGAAGGAATAGAAGAAAATGTGATTATCAGGTTTCGCATCGATGGGGTTTTGCACGATATGATCACGCTTTCAAAAGAACTTCACCCTGCGCTTGTCGCTCGCGTTAAAATTCTCTCAAATCTTAAAATTGATGAACACCGCCTCCCCCAAGACGGTCGGTTTAAATTTAGTATGGGTGATGCGGATATCGCATTTCGTGTATCAGTGATACCTGCTTTTTATGGAGAAAATATCGTGATGCGGTTGTTGCCAGAAAGTGAACGCCCTAAAACGCTCCCAGAACTCGGGTTTAGCGGACGTAATTTACAGGTCATCATGAACAATTTGGGCAAACCGCATGGGTTGGTTCTTGTTACCGGTCCCACGGGGTCGGGCAAAACAACGACGCTGTATAGTTTACTCAATATTGTCAACTCACCCGAAATAAAAATTTGCACAGTAGAAGATCCGATAGAATACGGTATGCGTCGTATATCGCAAATTCAGGTAAATACAAAAACGGGTTTGACGTTTGCAGAGGGGCTCCGCGCACTATTGCGCCACGACCCCGATGTGATTATGGTTGGTGAAATTCGTGATACAGAAACGGCGAACATCGCCATACATTCAGCGCTCACCGGGCATCTTGTTTTATCAACGCTCCATACCAATGATGCAATATCAGCGATCCCCCGTTTTATCGATCTCGGCGTCGAAAGTTTTTTGGTGGCGACAACGGTCAATGTGATTATCGCGCAACGGTTAGTGCGCACCATCTGCGCATCGTGTAAACAAACCATCACGCCCAAACCAGAGTTACTCGCCGAGATCGCCCAGAATGTTGGTATCGATGTAAACGAACTTTCTGCGCATCCATTTTACGCCGGTGCAGGATGTAGTGAGTGTCACCACACAGGATATTCAGGACGGATGGGGATTTATGAAGTGTTTGAGATCGACGACGATGCGCGGGCGCTTATCACTAAACAAGTATCAACGGCGCAGCTCGCAGAGCACGCACAACAAAAAGGAATGTCGACGATGATGCATGATGGGTTTGCAAAAGCAATTGCAGGTCAAACAACGCTTGATGAGGTGTATCGGGTTGCGAGGGAATAATGACTAAGAACTCATTGCACATCTCAATTGACAGATACAACAGAAGCTATTATGGCTACGAAAAAAGAATAGATTGTCAGCGTAACTCAGTTACGCTTCCTCACGAGTTCTTTTTTCTCGCCTCTAATTTCTTCAGTTTCTCTCCTAAAGGAGATGTGCAATGAGTCCATTGTATCGCTATGAAGCAGTTGATGCACGAGGACGCACGACCGAAGGCGAAATGAACGCACCGTCCGATCAGGAGATTGCAAATGTGCTCAAAAGTCGCAATCTGACTATTGTTTCTATAGAAAATGCCACCGATCGTTCGCCTATCGGGGGGCATCGACCCAAACGGATTGGTGTCAAAGAAAAAATACTTGTCACCACCTATCTTGCCACCATGATACGCGCGGGATCCCCGCTCATCGCGGGTATCGATGTGCTACTTACCGACGCACATAATACAAATTTTATCCGTATTCTCCAAGGTATCAAAGAGGGACTAGAAAAAGGACGGTTGTTGTCGGAAACGTTATCACTCTACCCCGATTCGTTTGACCAACCGTTTGTCGCCATCATAAAAGCAGGTGAGACAAGTGGGCAGTTAGAAAACGTTTTGCAGGGTTTATCGCAAAAACTCAAACGAGATCAAGAGATGACGGGTCGAGTTAAAGCGGCGCTTTCTTACCCGCTTGTTATTCTCATCGCGCTCGTCATTATCGGTGGTGTGATGATGATTTTTGTATTGCCAAAACTCATCGACATTTTTTTAAAAGTTGATATCAAACTGCCGTGGACAACGATGCTCCTTGTACGTTGGTCACAGTTTATTACAAACAATACACTGCTCGCAACAGGGTTATTTTTTGGAGGACTTGGTGCGTGTGCTCTGGTAGTGCGGACACGTGGCGCGCGGACACTCCTTATCAAAATAGGGACAATTATTCCAGTGACGCGGAACCTCTTTTATGCAATTGATATGGCGCGCCTCACCTCAACCCTGTCGATACTGCTCAAAACGGGCGTTCCCGTAGAGCGTTCACTCGCCATCGCATCCGATGTTGTCTCGAGCAATACACTTAAAAAAATATTAAAAAATAGTGTTACGCAGATTACCCAAGGGGTAAGCATCGCACAAAGTTTGCGCCAAAAAAATGGGCTTATCCCCGAGATAATGATTAAAGTGATTCAAGTGGGAGAAGAAACAGGGAGTTTAGACCAATCGCTTGATTCTCTCACCGATTCGTTTAACGAAGAGGTGCATAATCGCTTGCAAGCGTTATCGGTTATTATAGAACCGGTTTTGATGCTTATCGTCGGCGTTGTCGTCGGTGCATTTGTATTTTCTATTATCGGACCGATTTATCAAGTGGTGAGTAGAGGGGGACAATAAAAGCCGAAAGTCTATAAAGTCTATAAAGTCGAAAGTCGAAAGTCCGTAAAGTCGAAAGTCAGAAAACAAATAACAGATTACAAATAACAAATTACAAAAATAAAAGTGAAAAAAAATACAAAACGTGGGACTGCATATATCGAGATACTTATTGCGACGCTTATTATCAGTGCGTATGCTATTCCGCTGTATACGTGGATAGGGCGTATCGATGGCATTCAGTCAAAAATAGAACAGCGCGCGGTCGCCCGTTCGCTTTTGGAATCAGCGGTGGCAACCTACCGTGCAACGCCCAAAGATCAACGAGCTCCGCTCACACAGACGACACCCGTGAGCGAACTACCATCCGGGCAGATAGCGGTAACCGTTACGGAGAACGATAGTGCGCAACCATCGCTTCTATCATATACCGCAACACTAACATGGCAGAGCGTTGGAGGCACCCAAACAATGCATATTGCAACATATATCAACAACGGAGGATGATGCGCAGGCGTGGATTTACCCTTATCGAATTGATGGTCACCACCGCGCTTCTTGGCGGTATACTCATCGTGCTCGGTATTATTTTAAGTGGGAGTTATCAACAGACTGCATTTCTCACCGGGCGCGGAGCGATGACAGGCAGTGTTACCAACGCACTCGAAACAATAACAAGCTATGCACTCCTTGGAGCAGACATGCCCGCAACGTATACATATAGCTCAACAACGTATACGCGCAGTCCGTCAACGCTCATCATGGCGATCCCCTCTCTCGATGCACAGGGGGCTACTATCCCATCGAGTAGTGATACCGTTATTTTTAATTACGTTTCAGCAACAGGTGAGTGCACACTCTTTATTTACCCTGCAAATGGGAGTAATCGATCACAAACGCAACGAGTTATTGTGAATGGGTTATCAAACGCAACATTTACGTATGGACTTACGCAGGGGCAAAAACAAGTTACCGTTACGCTCACTGGCAAACAAGATAGTCATGGAAATACCATCACATTTCCCATAACGCAGACAACCTATCTACTCAACCAAGCACTATGATATACACACGCAAACAAAAAGGATTTACCGTCGTCTTTGCCGTCATCGTCATCGCGTCGCTCGCGGTGTTGGTGCTGGGATTATATTCTCTTAACTCAACGATGTATGGAAACACGGGTCGCCTTGTCGCTCTTTCTCAAGCGCGGTCGCTTGCGCAGGGTGGGATCGATAGAGCGGTCCACGCACTTTCATACGATCAGTCATATACAGGGGAATCGGATCTTGCGCTTCCTCCTGTCGATGGAGTTCTCGATATAGTAGTCTCTGCGCCCGATGCAACGACACGGATAATCACGGCAACAGCATATATACCAAACAAAGTATTACCGCTCATAACCTATACCACGTCAGCGCAAGGAGTCGCATCACTTGGGTCGCAAGGGAATGTATTTTCATTTGCATTGCAAGTTGGTCAAGGAGGGTTTTACGCATCTAATAATGTGCATATAAATGGGAATATCTATTCAAACGCGGATATTGCAATAGAAGGATCGGGTTCATCGGTTTCAGGTGATGCAAGCGCAGTCGGTGAGGTAGAGATTAATGGACATGTAGGCACGATGCATGAGGGTGTGCCGGTCGTCCCCATGACACAGGTTGATTTTTCTGCGTGGCACAATGAAGCCCAAGCGCATGGGACAACGCATGTAGGCGATCTGGCAATCAGTTCTAACTCTCCACTCACACTTGGTGGTGATGGTAATATATCGGTCATTACGGGTCGATTGTTAATCAGCTCAAGTCCACAGATCACCCTTGCCGGTCCTGTTTGGATTAAGGGGATTGGGGGTAGTTCTTTAGAAATATCGGGTAATGCAAAGTTCACCATCCCATCATCATTTGCACAGTCGACAACAGCGATTATTGCAGACCAAAAAATTACTATTTCTGGTAACGCACAGTTTTCCACAGATAAAATGGGGGCGTATATGATGATCGTATCAGATTATCCGGGGACGTTAACACCAGATACTCCTGCTATCGATATCGCAGCAAACGCAAAGTTCGACGCTGCAACTCTTTTTGCCCCCAACGGAAAACTGACATTTACCAGTGCAACATCGGGTGTATCTGCGATTGCGTTTGAAGCGCAAAAAATACATATTGATAGCAATCTAACCCTAAATTATCAGCAGGGGCTTGCATCATTATCGTTCAAACAACCCAACACTCCATCTGGTGGCGGGTTTACTATCACCCCGGGATCGTATAGTGTGCCCACTCCATAATTATATTAATAAAGATACCCAAACCCTGACCTACGAGGTCAGGGTTTACGGTCCAAAGGTGATTTGATACTATTGGTGTATGAGAAAAACATCTTTGATGCGTAATGAGTATTACCATATATTTAATCGCAGTATCGCAGGGTTTAATATATATAATAAAAAGCGAGACTATCTTCGCTTCATTAATCTTGCCGAGTATTATAGATTTTCTAACCCGCCAATGAATTTTGCTGAATTCGATAGGTTAAACACGCAAACGCAAATATCTTTTCTGAGTAAAAGAAGAAACAACGAACAGCTTGTCGATATTGTTTGCTATTGTATCATGCCAACTCACTTCCATTTTCTACTTAGACAGAATGTCGATGGAGGTATCACCGACTATATTCGACTGCTTGAAAATAGTTATAGTAGATATTTCAATATTTCTCATAGTCGTAAAGGTCCATTATGGGAGGGACGGTTTAACGGCGTGCACGTAGAAACAACAGAACAACTACTCCATCTCACACGTTACATACATTTAAATCCGACTTCTGCGGGGCTAACTGAAAAACCCGAAGAGTGGAAGTATAGTTCTTATCATGAGTATATTGATAATAATCAAAATGAAAGTATTTGTAAGTTTAGAGATGTTGTCAATATGCAAGTTAAGGATTATACGGAGTTTGTGAATGACCGCAAGCACTTTCAAAGAGAATTATCTATCATTAAATCACAACTTATTGACAACTACTCCGGTTAACCTTATATACCAAACCCTGACCTACGAGGTCAGGGTTTGGTATATAAGGTATTTATTAATTATATATTTCTGGTATACTATATATATTGTAGGGAGGGAAAACGCGCACTGATTTCTTTACATTAGTATACGGTGATTCATACTGCCGGGTCCTTGCCCGCACGGGGCGAGAGTCGCTTTTGTATGGAGAAGAAACACTCGAGCCGGGGACGGTGGTTGGTGGGAAGATTGTCCAACCAGAAATATTTGCACGCCACCTCACCACAGTTCTGGACAGCGCACATGGAGGGGCGATACGATCACGTCGTGTAATCGTTGCGATCCCCGAAGAAAAAGTATTTATCCAAATCGTTACCATACCCAAGGTAGACAGTGACAAAATTGCAGATGTTATCCGATGGCAATCAGAAAAATTGATATCATTTGCCATCGATAGCGTGTCCATGGATTTTACGGTCATCGAAGAAAAGAAAACGACAATGGAAGTGTGTATCACTGCTTCGCCCAAAGACGTTGTCGATTCTATCATCGTTGCGTTAGAACGAGTGGGGTGTCGCGTTATTGCGCTCGATACTCATTCCGATGCGCTCGCCCGCTTATTCGCCGTCAAACCACATATACTTTCTTTGTTGGTGAGCGTTGAGCCACACAAAGCGACACTGGTGATCGCAAAAAATAATGTTGCTCGGCTTGCAACAGTTATCCCATTTGAAGGCGATGCGCGCGTGCTCGAAGAAAAAATTCGTGAAACGATGCAGTTTTACCACGAACGGAAAGAATCTGATAAAAAAATACAAGAGATTATATTATTCGGCGATATTAAATCGTTAATTACTGGTGGAGCGCCCGAACGGTTAGGGGTTCCTATGCGATGGGCACAGTTTAATGAATTTATGAAAAGTGCACCCAGCGACCTACTTAATCCATATAGTATTAACGCGGGGCTTGGGTCAAAACATCAAAGTGGGATCAATCTACTTCCTTATGATATTAAAAAAACGATCAAAAAAGAAGATCTCTATTATTTTTTAAATACGAACATACGCGCTGCTGTTTGTATATGTATTATATGTGGTATTACATTGGGATTATTTATACTCTGGCAAAAGCAAACGATCACGTCACTCTCTTTGCAGAGAACAGAGCAAACATCAGTTCCCGATACAGCCGACAGAGTTACATTAGAAAAAAATGTAACACTTCTAAACGCTCGGCTCCAAACAATGAAAAAAGTAACACTCGAAGCTTCGCCAAGTGGTGGTTATATTGAGCAGATTATCTCACGTATCCCTGCAACAGGCACGCTGACATCGCTCGAATATATACGATCGACACAAACGATTGTTATCGAAGGGTTGGTCCCCGATAGGACAACACTGCTTGCGCTTCGTAGTGCGATAAAAGAAATCAAAGGAGTAAAAACAGTCTCTCTCCCCCTCACCAATTACGATTCATCGACAAATATACCGTTTAATATGACCATCACGCTATGAACAAAAACAACTCTTCGACAATCATAGGTATCCTTATCATATGCATCATCGGCATCGGCGTTTTGGATGTCGTTAGCTCCCGATTAGCCAAAGAAAGCACACGTATTGCGGGCGAGGTGCAGTCCGGTGAGCAACGCGATGAACATTATACACGGCTTACCAATGATTGGGAAAAAATTGCATCTCAAGTGCAAGCGGTACAGTCGTTACTTCCCGATGAAACGTCATTTCCGCTGTTTGTCGATTTCCTCGAATCGTCAGCAAAGTCCGCTGATGTCACACTACAACCTGACTTTGATAACTCATCAACCCATGCATTGCCTAAATCGACAGCGCTGCAGAAATCAAAAAGTGATGATGCAGCGCAGACTCAACCAAAAACATCGTCATCTACGGATGTGCCGACCATAACATTTGTGCTTGACGTGACTGGACCGGTAAGCGGGATAGAAACTTTCTACAACGCGCTAGAATCGAGCCCCTATTTTTTACGTATTGATTCTGCCATACTTAAAACAGCAGACGGGTTAGATAAACCCGCAATGCTCACCACAACACTTACATTATATGTCGATACATCACTCAAACAATAATTTTCTTCTCATTCTTAAAATACTTTGCATAAGTGGCTGCGTTGTTTTAGTTTTATTTCAGCTTTGGTTTATGTATACCCGATTTACAGAGTCGATAACACCCTCACCGGATGCACAAAAAGTAAGCACAGTGGGATTAGATAGTGCAACCTTTAACGCAATGGCGAAGCGGTTAGGAGAACAGTGATATGAACACATTGCACAACTCCACATTTGGTCTTTTGTTTGCTCTTTTGGCTGCAAGAGTCTTATCGCTCGTCATCGTAATATCTATTACGCTTCCTCACGCTTCGCCTCTTTCGCCTAAAATATCAACCAAAATCCTTCAAAAGCGAGGTGTGCAATGAGTTCTATGAATCTATATTTCTTAAAGCGTGGTTTTACGCTTATGGAGATCCTTGTTGTTATTGCAATAATGGGGATTTTGGCAACGGTTGTCTATACAAGCATCAACCCTGCACGCCAGTATGCACAGTCGCGCAATGCGCAACGACACATTGATGTGGCAGGTGCCGGTAATGCACTTGCGCAGTATCGAGTCGAACATAGTGGGAGTTTACCTGCGGGTATTACGCAAACCCCAGCATCACTTGCAACAGTTTCATCGGCTCTTGTGCCAACCTATCTTCCCACGCTCCCTGTTGATCCAAAAGGCGGTGAGTATCTTGTTAGTATCGATGCGCAAAATCGTGTTGTCGTAAATGCACCGCAAGCAGAACTCGGAGTCGTTATATCTGCGATTCAATAAGGTTCAGTTTGTGTGCAAATCCAACCCACAATACTAAAAAACCACCCTACGGGTGATTTTCTACTATCTTGGTTGCGGGGGTAGGATTTGCACCTACGACCTCAAGGTTATGAGCCTCGCGAGCTACTACTGCTCCACCCCGCGTTATTAAACTCTAAATGGATCGTATCAGTTCTTGATAAATAAGTCAATGTAGCGTATACTGTAAGTCAGTCTGTCTGTTGTTATTCGGATTCTGCCTCCCCGCTTTTTGGCTTTGTAGACTTTTGACTTTGCAAACTTTACAGACTTTACGGACTTTTGACTTTATTGACTATCTTCCGCCAGCGTAGCTCAGCGGCAGAGCAGCAGACTCATAAGCTGTTGGTCGGTGGTTCGATTCCACCCGCTGGCACCAAAAATAGATACTGTATCATAGATAAAAACCCATACTACATAATACATACTACAAATTATATGAACGAACGCATTCGCAGAACACTTTATCTCATCATCGCACTATTTATTATTGTGATGTTTTACCAATACTATCTCCCGGGGACACCCCCACCAAAAGATGTCACCATTTCTGATATAACAACGTTGGTCAGTAACCAAGAAATTGACAAAATAACTATCGATGGCAATACCGTTACCGCTCAAAAAAAGGACGGATCATCGGTCAAATCATTTAAAGAATCGGATGCAAAACTGAGCGATTATGGTATTACACCTGACAAAGTTCCTATCACCGTCGTAGACCCCGACAAAGGGACACTTTTGCCGATGCTTATTTCTGTTATTCTCCCGTTTGGACTTATCCTCATTGTCATCTATATAATGTTTCGCAGCGCGCAAGGCGCAAATATGCGCGCAATGAGTTTTGGTAAATCATCCGCGCGACTCTATGAGGGTAAGAAAAAAACAACCTTTGCCGATGTTGCGGGTAACGACGAAGCAAAACAAGAACTTATAGAAGTTGTTGAGTTCTTGCGTTACCCAGAAAAGTTTAAACGTCTGGGCGCAGAGATACCCAAGGGCGTATTGCTCGTCGGACCACCGGGCACGGGTAAAACGCTTATGGCTCGTGCCGTTGCTGGCGAAGCAGGCGTTCCCTTTTTTAGTATCTCCGCATCAGAATTTGTTGAGATGTTTGTGGGAGTTGGCGCAGCACGCGTGCGCGATCTGTTTTCTAAAGCAAAAAAAAATGCACCTGCAATTTTGTTTATCGATGAGATGGATGCGATCGGTCGCCATCGGGGGACCGGTTTGGGCGGGAGCCACGATGAACGGGAACAAACACTCAACCAAATCTTAGTAGAAATGGACGGGTTCGAAACAGAAACACGTGTCATCGTTATGGCAGCGACCAACCGTCCTGATGTGCTTGACCCTGCGCTTCTGCGCCCGGGGCGCTTTGACCGACGGGTTGTGTTAGATCTCCCCGATAAAAAAGCGCGCCATGCCATACTGGGCATCCACATTACAGGGAAGCCGGTGCAAAAAACGGTTGATATGGAACGTATTGCCCAAACAACTGCAGGGTTTTCTGGAGCAGATTTAAAAAATGCGGTCAACGAAGCAGCGATATTTGCCGCGCGCGCCGACCGTAAAGAAATTATTGCAGATGACTTTAACCAAGCGATAGAAAAGGTGATGCTTGGTCCGGAACGTAAAAGTAAAATTATGAGTCAGTATGAAAAAGAGGTAACTGCATATCATGAATCGGGACATGCGCTTATTGCAGCGGTCCTCAAACATACCGATACCGTGCATAAAATATCTATCATTTCGCGCGGGATGGCGCTTGGCTACACATGGACATGCCCTGAAGAAGACAAACATTTACATACCAAAGAAAAGTTTGAAGATGAGATTGCACAATTTCTCGGCGGTCGTGTGGCAGAAAAAATGATCTTTAACCAACTGTCTACTGGTGCGAGTAACGACCTGCAACGCGCGACAAAACTGGCACATGATATGGTAACGCGCTATGGCATGAGCGACAAAATTGGACCGATAACATTTGGCGACCAAGAAGAAGCAGTCTTTTTGGGGAAAAACTTTAATGACCGCAAAGTCTATTCAGACAAAATAGCAAATGTTATCGACGATGAAGTCGAACATATTATCCGCGGTCAAGAAAAACGAGCAACAGCACTTCTGACAAAACATAAAGCAAAACTTAAAAAACTTGCACTACGATTACTACAAGTAGAAACGATCGAGCAAGATGAGTTCGAAAAGCTCATTGCATAACAATGAAACCAAAAAATCTCTACGCATTTTTTGATCATATCGGCGTTGTTGTATTTGCGTTTTTGACTATCAATTCGATTGCATATATCATGCAGGATGGTGGTGATCTGCGCACCTTCATCCGCCTTGGCATCGGCATCGCAGGGGTTATCATCGATGGATATTTAGTTTTTTTCTATTCAAAAAAGTAAGGTATCCTCTCATACCAAAATATGTATTCGGAGTGTCTATGAAAAAACTCGAAAAAGCGTTATGTGTATTAAAGGAATCAGCAAAAATTGCGGGTTTAGAATCAGTCATCCCATTTTTATCGTCGCCTCAAAGGAGTGTTGACGTTAATTTTACTATTGCGACACACGAAGGGGACAAACAGTTTACCGGCTACCGTGTCCAGTGGAATAATGCACTTGGTCCATATAAAGGTGGTATTCGTTACCATCAAAATGTTGATAAAGACGAAGTATTTACCCTTGCGCTGTTAATGACAATTAAAAATGCTGTCGTTGGCATTCCGTTAGGCGGTGCAAAAGGTGGGATCGCGTTTGATCCGACGCAGTATTTGGTCCGTGATCTCGAAAAAATTACTCGTGCATATACCCGTGCAATTACACCGATTATCGGTCCGACCGTTGACATTCCCGCGCCCGACGTGAATACGAACGCCCAAACAATGGGATGGATAATGGATGAATATTCAAAAATTGTTGGTAAAAAAAGTTTAGCTGTTGTCACGGGTAAACCCATAGATAAAGGTGGGTCGCAGGGTCGCGAAGAAGCGACAGGACGGGGCGGTTTAGAGATTTTACTCAAAGTATGCGCACAACTTAAACGCACACACGAAAAACCCATGACCGTTGCAATACAGGGTTTTGGCAATGTCGGCTCGCACATTGCACGTCTTTGTGCGAACGCAGGATTTACTATCACCGCACTTGCCGATGTCGCTGGTGGTATACACCATGACGATGGGCTCGATATCGATAGGACGCTTAAAGCAAAAGAACGTCGTGAACTTCTTAAAAAATCTTGTTTTTGCACGGGCAATTTGTGCAATCTCAAAAAGTGTAAATTTGTCGGTTCAACTGCGGTGCTCTATGGGGATGTCGATATTTTAGTCCCCGCAGCGTTAGAACATCAAATTACCAAACACAATGCGCATCGCATTAACGCAAAAATAATTTTAGAGATGGCAAATGGTGCGATTACGCCAGAGGCAGAAACAATACTTACTGGGCGCGGTATAACTGTTATCCCCGATGTTCTGGCAAACGCTGGCGGGGTAGTCGTCTCATATTTTGAATGGTTACAAAACATGCACGGGGAGTCGTGGACAAAAGAAAAAGTTGATTCCAAGCTTCATACTATTATGGTTACTGCGTATACAGATGTTGTATCAACTGCTAAAAAATATAAAACATCACTGCGTATAGGCGCATATATTGTCGCCCTTCGTCGCATCACATCGGCGCCTACTCCCCAACCCCTAATACTTAATACTTAATACTTAATACTTAATACTTAATACTATTATGTCCATTCTCGTCCTCACCGATATCCATGGTCAACGAACGGTGGCTTCTCTCATCGATGAGCATTGTGGTCATCATTCGTATGGTGGGGTTTTTATGCTCGGCGATCTGTGCAATAGAAACGATGAAAATGCACTGCATTTTGCGAATACTTTTATCGATACCATAGTAAATAAACAACATTGTCCATTATATTGTATTCATGGGAATAACGAACCGCAGAGCGTCAAACGTCTCTATGAGCAAAGAGATGTATCCGTCCACTTCAACCCAAAACCACTGTCCACCTACCTGCCCGCTCGTGCCTCACAGTGGCAGGCGGGCGCGGTGGACAGTAAAGTTGTTGGTATCGGGTATGGCGATGATATACCCACGGATCCCCATTTTGCCGCAGGGAAGATACTTCTTACTCACGAACCACCACACGTCGCAACACTCCGAAATATGCAGACCATCGACTTTCCCAATGCGCCGATAATCCATTTTGCCGGTCATCTACATTCTTTGGCAAAGATATGGCGACTTAAAAATTCGGTTATGGTCCAAGTCCCCAGTGCGATGTATAAAAAAGCGGCGATACTTACACTCCCCAGTCTGCATGTTTCGTTTATTTCACTTTAAATGAATGGCTAATCATGCTACGATAGATAAAATGAAACTTATATCTCTTACTAAAGAAAATACGATAAAAACAGCAACGGCGATACTGGTCACTACCCTTGCTCTATCAAACATTCTTGGGGTTATTAGAGATCACTTCCTCGCACAAAAAATCACCACCGATCTGCTCGATACCTATTATGCGGCGTTTCGGCTCCCCGATCTTATATTTAATGTTATCATTCTTGGTGCGGTGTCGTCTGCGTTTATCCCGACATTTTCGACCTTACTTTCTCAAAACAAAAAAGATGAAGCGCATCGCCTTGCATCTGCAGTTCTCACTATCGGCATGGTAATGGTTTTGGGAGCAATTGCGGTACTCTATATTTTATTGCCGTGGCTAACGCAGTATCTTGTTCCTGATTTTTCTCCAGAAAAACGACAGATGACGTATCAACTATCGCGGCTTTTACTCGTGCCCCCTATCTTTTTTGCCCTATCATACTTTTTTTCCGCGGTGCTCAACTCCTACAAACGGTTTATGGCATCTTCTCTTGCTCCCCTTATTTACAATATCAGTATCATCGGTGCAACGTATCTCTTTGCCGATAGATATGGCGTATATGCCGTTGCGTGGGGGGTGAATATCGGTGCAGCTCTGCATATGTGTATCCAACTCATACCTCTGCGGACATTTAGTCTCAAACTCAAAGTGGCGTGGGATACCAAGTCATCGTCGGTTCGTCAAGTCGGTCGGCTTATGATCCCCCGTTCTATTGGGCTTGGTGCCCTGCAGATAATGTTTGTCAGTTTTACATCTATGGCATCGGGTCTTGGTATGGGCGCGGTTGCAATCTTGAGTCTTGCAGATAATATTCAGACAATGCCGACCGTTGTGTTTGGCGCATCGGTCGCGACAGCACTCTTTCCCACCCTTGCCCAAAAGTTTTCGCTAGGAAAAATGGACGATTTTAGTAAGCATATAGAAAAGGCAACGACGACGATTCTCTACTATCTTGTGCCCACGGCGATCGCGGTTATACTCCTGCGCATTCAGATCGTTCGTCTTGTGCTCGGGTCGGGTCACTTTGGGTGGGATCAAACAGTGCTTACCGCACAAACACTTGGATTTTTTGCGCTCTCTATGGTATTTTCTGGGCTTATCCCGCTCTTTACTCGGTCATTTTATGCACTCCACAATACCCGATCCCCAACGCTCTATGCCATAGTGAGTATCATTGTCAGTATCATTAGTGCATTATTATTTAAACAGTGGCTTGGGGTCACCGGGCTTGCGCTTGCGTTTTCTTTAGGGAGTTTAGTCAATTTTACTCTTCTCTACAGTTCGCTCAAAAAACATATACCTGATTTTAATGAAGATGCTATCTGGGCAAAAATCCCGCCAATTATTTTTGGGACAATAGGTATGGGGATCGCCATTCAGATAACAAAATTTGCACTCGGAACCGTTTTTGATCTCGACAGATTTTACGAAGTTGCGCTCCAGGCAGGGTTGGCGAGTGTATTTGGCGCGGCAGTATATTTTGCAACCACCTATTGGCTCGGGTTTAAAGATTCCGAACTACTTGGGTTTGGTCGGATTATAGGGTTTTTTACAGGAGGGCGTAGTGGCACACGACACAAAACATAACGACGATTTCTATTCTGAACTTGATAGTGCAAAGCACAAGGATTCGTGTAGTTGTAGCAGTTTGATATTCTTTCTTGTTTTTTTGCTTTTGTCAGGTTCTTATATTGTATGGTGGGGAATAGGGCAGATACGCGATCGCATAGACACGTCGCCAATCCCCTCGTCAAGCGCACTCTATTCTAGTGCATATGGGAAGGTCCAAACCTTTTTGCAAGGGAAACAATCAACACCAGATAATCCTAAAATTACCGTTTCGCTGACCGATAGCGAACTTACCTCACTGCTCACCGGTGTCTCATCGGCGAGCAGTAATGGGAAATACGTATTATCAAAGCCAAACGTAAGCATTACATCAGATTCTATGACGATAGCGGGCGATCTGACAAAACCGATAGCAACGCAACTTACCGTGGTGGGCAAACCGGTTATACAAGGTGGAGAACTGCATTTTATGACGCAAGAAGCACATGTGGGCAAACTTGCGGTCCCCCAGTTTATGCGTTCTGGCGTTGACGAATTGGTCGATTCGCTCGTGTCCGGGCAATTAAATAGTCAGAATATAGTCTATGAACAAGTCGCATTATCAGACGGTTCGATCGCCTTGACAGGGGTAAAACAATAGGAGTAAAGTAGAATAAAATTTAGGGTATAGTCAAATTTTTGCCACCAAATTTAATAAATAATTCGTCTGTTCTTTAACATTTAAGCTTCTGTGATTGTAACGCCAGACATATTCACCAAGATAGTAATGTAACCGTGAT
>Ga0100398_1001332_pt1 | contig 21212 bp, 20 predicted proteins | sample CryGeymeta201522_FD_81568 | JGI IMG/M metagenome (GOLD analysis project Ga0100398, IMG submission 81568) | Groundwater microbial communities from Crystal Geyser aquifers in Utah, USA - Crystal Geyser metaG 2015-22 | ecosystem: Environmental > Aquatic > Deep subsurface > Groundwater | place: USA...
ATGGCGGCTCGTCGGTCCATCGGCAACACCACGGCACCGGTTGGGCGAGTCTTATCGGATGGGGGACCTTATCGAAGGAGGGACGGTTATGTTCGAACAAACCAGCGTGGCCACGGCCATTCACAAACTGTACCCGGATATCAAGAAGTTCGGGATATTTATAAAGGTTAAGAAGGATCGGTTGGTCGGGGCTCGGAATTACGAACTCACCCTGGAAAAGGACACCCGCAACGCCAAGATCAACCTCAACCTGGATGAAGTGAAACAGTGCATGGCCGGCGACCGCTGCAGCCTGATAACCCTGGAACTCGAGCGTTTCGTTCGCCAGTTCATCGACGAATCCTACGCCGTTTCCGCAGCGGGTTAGGCCGGCCTCGGACACTCTTAAGGATCCCGAAGCCGGCCCAGTGGCTAAAATGACATTGGAAGCCGGGCGTTGATAGGGATCGGAAAAGCTGATAATAACGGATTTGGGGGGGCACCTTTGATTAAACGGGAGTTGCATCAGTGCCGCGGAATTCCTTCACGCCGCAGGCTTGATTGCGATCCGTTCCATGTAGATCCGCACCCATCGGCAATCGTGAGTCGGATCGGTATCGCTATCGTGAATCGTGAGGCTGCGCAGTGGCTCAGGCGCGAAGCGGTTGCGCCCAATCGAGCGGCAGCGGTGCGGTGAATGTAAGGGCCGCGCCGCTGATCGGGTGGGTCAACCGCAGGCGGTAGGCGTGGAGCATCAGGCGACCCGGTAGATGTGAACCGTAGCGCTGGTCGCCGACCACGGGATGGCCGAGGGCCGCCAGGTGCAGCCGGATCTGATGGGTCCGACCGGTGCGCGGGCGCGCCCAGATGAGGCTCGCCGCAATCCCCTCCAGCAGCACCCAGTATTCGGTTTGGGCCGGTTTACCGGTCCCCGGTGGTCCCGCCCGGTAAGCCCCGCGGTCGCGGCCGATGTCCCAGTCGAGCAAACCATGGGCGGCGGCCGGGCAGCCTTCGACCCAGGCCAGGTAGTCTTTGTGCACCCGGTGCTCCTGAAATGCAGCGCCCAGTTGCCGATTGGCCCGCCGATCCAGGCTGAACAGCAGCACCCCGCTGGTCCCCAGGTCCAACCGGTGATGCAAGGCGACATACCGGGCCGCGGCGCGGTCCGCCCGGAGCAGTCGTTTCAGCCCTTCATAGATGTTGTTGTAGCCGTCGCTTGGAGTCTGCTGGCTGGGGATGCCGGCTTCCTTGTTGTAGGCGAGAAGGGTGCGGTCACGATAGATGATCCGGCCGGGATCGATGGAATAATAGCGACGCACGCCGTCCCAGGGCCAGAACACCTGAAGGGTTTGGCCCGCGCCCAGGGGCGTGTCCGGGTCCCGGTGCTGGCGCCCGTCCAGATGGACCGACCCGAAGTCGATCAAATCGCGTGCCGCCGCCGGTTCCAGCAGGCATTCTCGGCTGAGGACCACCGCCAGGCTTTGACCGGCCGCGGCGGCCGGCACCGTCAGGCGGTAATCGGCCGGGTTCGGCCCCCGGGCCGATCCGGACGAACCCCGCGACCGGTTCACAGGTCGTCGTCCGCACCGGCATCGCCGGCCGCCGCCCCACCGCCCCCGGCTTCCTCTTCCATGGCTTCTTCCACCATGGCGTCGACGTCTCCGCCGAAATCTTCGCCCATTTCGTGGCTCATGGCTTTCATCATCCGGGCCACGCTTTTCGGGTCGTTTTCATCGATCGCCCCCAGTCGCGCCGGGTCGGCCAGCCGTTCCAGGCGGGTTTCTTCGGACATTCGCACCCGCACCCGCGACGGGATCCGGGTGAGCCCTTCGCGGCCGCAGAACCGGCACGCCGTCGGGACCGGTTCGTTGACCCGGAAGGTGATGAATTCATTGCGTTTGCCGCATTGGCCACAGCGAAATTCATAAATCGGCATGGGATCAACCACCTCGCATCACTTGGGGTTGTTCGGAACAGCCGGCGCCGCCGCACTCATTGCCGCCGGCCCGACCTCGGCGCCGCTTCGCGTCTTCGCGTCTTCGCGTGAGCCGCCTGTTCGAGGATTGCGCGAACCCGGTCCAGCGGATGAACGAATCCTCGGTCGGCGCCGGCAGTCGGGTATTTCACCGCCTGTTCGAGACCGCCGGGGAGGTCGCGAAGCCGGAATGAATCATTGCCATGACGCATCGCTGCGCTGGTATGGATCAGGGTTTGTGTTTCAACTCAAGGGATGGAATGTCCAGGACCCCGCGTTTGATATCCACCACCGACAGGTTCTTCGCCTCGAACTGCTCTTTCAGGAAGTGCAGCGCCAGGTCGGCATCGATGAGATCGCCGCAGGTGAAGATATCCACCGCACAGTAACCATATTCCGGCCAGGTGTGGATGGTGAAATGGGACTCGGCGATGACCACCACGCCGCTCACTCCATGCGGGGAAAATTGGTGGAAAACGGGCTGGATTATTGTGGCTTTTGAAAACTTGACGGCTTCGACCAGGATCCTTTCCACCTGGGCCACATCGTTGATGCGTACCCGGTCACAGTCATAAAGTTCCACGATCAGGTGTTTTCCTAATGATTTCATTTCTTCTCTGCGCCCTCAGGTCATAATGAACCCTTCACTTCCGGGTTAACAAACGAAAATGCCTCCACTCTATGGGGGCCTTGCACGACATCACCCAGCCAGGTGCCATAAATGGAGGCAGTTAAAGCGCCCGCATTATACGCACAATCGCTCGACTGGCAAGCAAAAAATGAAGCCCGGCGCGGACCTTGAAATGGGTTGACAAACCCGGCCGCTCAAGACAAGCTGACCGCGGCCCTGGGGGAGCTGTCGAGCCGCCCGCCGCAGCGTGATGATCTTGAGACCAGCAGATTAAGGAGGATGTTGATGCGGAGCATTCTGGTGTTTGATACCACCCTGCACGACGGCGAAAAGGCCCCGGGCACGATCCTGACCGTTCCGGAAAAATTCCGCATTGCCAAAGCGTTGGAAAGGCTTCGGGTGGATGTGTTGGAAGCCGGCTTTCCGGCGGCATCCGAAGAGCAATTTCAGATTGTGGAACGGGTCGCCCGCGAGGTTCGCGAAGTGCGGGTGGCGGCCCTGGCCCGGGCAACCCATCCGAAGGATTTCGAAGTCGCCTGGGAAGCACTGCGCGCGGCCGAACAGCCCCGCCTGCACACCTTTGTGCCCATTTCTCCCTACTATCGCAGTCATTTTCTGAACAAGGACATCGATGCGCTGGTCGAACTGGCCGGGGCCGCGGTGAGCCTGGCCGCCGGCCACACCAGCGATGTGGAATTCAGCCTGGTGGACGCGCTCCGGGCCGATCCGGACGAAGTGGCTCGGGTGGCGGAAGCCGCTATTCAAGCCGGGGCCCGCACCATCAACATCGCCGACACGGTGGGCTACGCCACCCCGCGGGAAATCACCGCGCTCTTCGAACACCTGCAAAACCGGGTGGCGAGCTTTGACAAAGCGCTGTTCAGCATTCACTGCCACAACGATCTCGGCCTGGCGGTGGCCAATTCGCTGGCCGCCGTCGGCGCCGGCGCCGGTCAGGTGCATTGCACCGTTAACGGCATCGGCGAACGCGCCGGCAACGCCGCTCTGGAAGAGATCGTGGTGGCCCTGGCGGCACGCGGGACCCATTACCAGGCCGAGACCGGGGTTCAGTTGAAGCATATCTGCCCCGCATCGCGGCTGGTCCGGCGCCTGACCGGAAACACCCTGCAGCCGAACAAACCGGTGGTGGGCAGCAACGCCTTCCTGTTCGATCCCCTGGTGCCGCAACTGGCGGACGCGGTGGGCCCCCCGCCGTACCGGTTCATCGAACCGAAGGAACTCGGCTGCGATGAGGACGGAGACGCGCTGGCCGCCGCCGCGAGTCTCGATCAATTCAGCGAACGCGCCGCCGAACTCGGCTACCCGCTGGACCAAACCGGGCTGGAGGCGGGTTACCAGCGCTTTCTGAAACTGGCTGAAGAACGTGAACTGGTTGCCGACAGCGATCTCGAACTGCTCTTGAACGATCACGTGGACCCGAACCTCGGCCGCTACCGGCTGCGCTACCTCAATGTCTCGGCCGGCAGCATCGCGGTCCCGAACGCCACCGTGCAACTGGAAGTGGACGGGGTCAACCTCCAGGATGCCGGGTTCGGACGTGGCCCGGTGGATGCCGCGTTCAAAACCATTTTCAAGATGGTCAACCGCTCGCCCAAGCTGGTGCGCTATGAAGTGAGCGCGGTCACCGCGGGCACCGAAGCTCAGGGCGAAGTCTGCGTGCGCTTGGAAGACCAGGGCTGCATGGTCCAGGGCCGGGCGGTGGATACCGACGTCGTGCTGGCCAGCGCCAAGGCCCTGGTTGACGGCCTGAACAAGTTGGAATATATGCAGGGACGCCGTCCCGTCAGTGAATTCACCGACGAAGACGGCTGGTTGCCCGAGCTGTAAGGCCGGCGGCGGGGGCGCGGTCAGCCGTGACCAGGTGATCGGATCCGGACCGTGTTCGACCGCCGGGGATGAGCTTCTCATCCCCGGAGTCTTTTGTGAATCCGATCCGGCCGATGCGCTGGGACCTGGTGCCACCCGTTACGGGAGCGTAAATTGCGCGGTTGTGGAAGAGTTCTGCTTGACCGGATTGACCGGATTGACAGGACGGAAAAGTATCCGGCGTGTCGTGTCGATCCCGTCAACAAGTTCTGGTTGAGCCCGCGCAAAGCATAGCAGCAGTGGAGATTGCTCATGCCGAAACTTAAAACCGTGTCCGCCCTGGCTCTGCTCTGGATATGGCTGGTGGCCGCCGCCTACGCCCAGACGCAACCGACCGATTCGGCGCAGATGCACATCAACTCGCGCGCCGCGGTGCTGGTGGAGGTGGACACCGGCACCACCCTGTTCAGCCAGGCCCCGGATCAGGTGATTGAACCCGCTTCCTTCACCAAAATCCTCACCCTGTACCTGGTCTTCGAAGGCCTGCGGAACAACACGATCCACCTGGCCGACCCGGTATGGGTCAGCGAAACCGCCTGGCGCACCGGCGGGTCCAAGATGTTTGTGGGGGTCAACAGCCAGGTGCCGCTGGAAGAGCTGATCAAGGGCATTGCCGTGGTTTCCGGAAACGATGCCTGCATCGCCGCGGCCGAACATCTGTACGGTTCCACCGAAGCGTTCGTGGCTGCCATGAACAAAAAAGCGCGGGAACTGGGGATGAACGGGAGCCGCTTCCTCAATCCCCACGGGCTGCCGGCGGCCGGCCAGGTGACCAGCGCGGGCGACATGACCAGGCTGGCCACCGCCTATCTCAATCGTTTTCCGGAAGCGCTGCGGTTTCATTCGATGCAGGAATACACCTACAACAACATCACCCAGCGCAACCGCAATCGACTCCTGGCCAAGGACAGCTCGGTGGACGGCCTGAAGACCGGCTACGTCGAGAATGCCGGCTACCATCTGGCGGCCACCGCCAAACGCGATAACATGCGACTGCTGGCGGTGGTGATGGGAGCCAGCAAACCCAGCATCCGGGAAGCCGAATGCACCAAACTGCTCAATTGGGGCTTCCGCAATTTCGCCCTGGTGGAACCGGTTCTGGAATCCAAACCGGTGGCCACGGTAGCGGTCTGGAAGGGCAAAGCCGATTACTGTGATCTGCGCCCGGAGGTGCCGATCCGGATCCTGGTTCCGGCGGCCCAGAAAGACCAAGCCCACATCGAAGTGGACGCGCCTCGGGATGCCGTCGCTCCCATCGCTGCCGGGCAACCCTTGGGCTCGGTCAAGGTTTTTGTCGGCAACGAATTGAAGAACACCGTGCCCCTGGTGGCCGCCACCGCGATCGAACAAGCCGGCCTGCTGAAGCGAATCTGGCACACCGTGGCCCGCATCCACGCCATCGACTGGAAGTGGCTGGCGATGATTGTCGGGGGCGTGCTGGCGGTGCTCCTCCTGGTCCTGGCCGCGGTTCGGATTGTGCCGAAATTGAAGAAACGGCGGCGGATCTGACCAAGCGGCACGGTTGCCCGGACGCCCCGCCACCCCGGGAATGCGGTCCTCGCCATGGGGCCGGTCACGCTGTTGGGAGAACCCCCAATGGATTTTGACCTCTGCCTGAAGGGCGCCGGCGGCGGTGCCGGGCGTTATCCCCTGATCGATGACCGGGCGCTGCTCGCATGCGCCCAAAGCGCCGCCCGCCCGCCCTGGCAAGCCCAGCGGCTGGCCCTGGCTCAAGGGGTCATGCCGGCACGCTATGACAAGAACTTGACCGCCATCAGCTTCGCCGAACAGGCGCGGATCTGTTCCGCCCGCGTGGTCGTCTGCGGTTGCGGCGGTCTCGGCGGCACCATCCTCACGCTCCTCGCCCGACTCGGCGTCGGCCGCCTGCGCTTTGCCGACGGCGATCGATTCGCCGTTTCCAACCTCAATCGCCAGTGGTTCGCGGACACCACCCGCCTCGATCAGGCCAAGACGGATGCGGCCCGAGAGCAACTGAAACGGATCAATCCCTTTTGTGAACTCGAAGCGCGCCGGGAGTTCATCACCGCAGCCAATGTTTCCGCCCTGCTGGCCGACTGCGATCTGGTGGTGGACGCGTTCGACAACATCCCCGACCGGTTGCTCGCGGCTCGGGCGGCCCGCGACCAGCGGGTGCCGTTTGTCCATGGCGCGGTGGCCGGCTGGTGGGGGCAAATCGTGACCCTGCTGCCGGATTCGGCGGTCGGTCTGGATTCGATTTACGGGTCCCGCCGCGCGCGCGATCCGGCCGAATCGGCGCTCGGGGTGCTCGGGTCGGCAGCCGCCGTGATCGGCAGCATGGAAGCCATGGAAGCCACCCGGCTGCTGTGCGGTCGGGCGCCCGCCTACGCCGACCGGATGCTTTATTTCGACGGTGAAACCGGCACCACCGAACTGGTGCCGCTGGGTTGAACCGGCGCCCACGGCCACTGGCTCTTGCAATGAAAGGATCCTTGCGATGCAGATCGAAACCCAAATCGGGCCGGCCTCGACCTGGCGGGCCGACGCCCTGGTGCTGGCGGCGTTTGAAGCCGCTGCCGGCGAACGCCCCCCATTCGTTGCCGGTCTGAACGCCGCTCTGCCCTGGCTGGCGCTGTGCCCGGCGGTCGATGATTTCAGCGGCCGCGCGAAACAGGTGATGGTCGCCTACGGGCCCCGAAGCTGGTCCATTCCCCGCGCCATTCTGGTGGGGCTGGGGAAATTCGAACAATGGGACCTCGACCGCTGGCGCGAAGCCCTGAGCGCGGCCTTCAAAACTGCCCGCGAACTGAAAATCGAACGGCTGGCGCTGGCTTTCCCCCTGTTCCAAGGCCTGCCGGCGACACCGGCGGCGGCCCTGGACGAGGGACTGGCGGCGGGTTCGCTCGCCCTTTACCGCTACCGGGAACACCAGACCCGCGACCGGGACGAAGCCGAAACCGGCCGCCAACCCACCCTGGTGCTGTGCGGCGAGGCCCCGCTGGAACCCGCCGACGCCGAAGCGCTCCGGGATCTTCCGGCGGAAGTGGCGGGAGTGGAACTGGCGCGTGATCTGGTGAGCGGCCCATCCAACCAGGTGACCCCCTCGTATCTCCGCGCCCGCGCCCAGGATCTCGCCGATACTTATGGGTTCCGACTGGAAGTGATCGATCGTGAACAGGCCGAAGCCCTGGGCATGGGGGCCTTTGCCGCGGTCGCTCGCGGCAGTCGCGAACCGGCCTGCTGCATCATCCTCGAATACGCCCCCTCGGCCCGGGCCGCCGATCCCCCCCTGGTGCTGGTGGGTAAGGGCATCACCTTTGATAGCGGCGGCATTTCACTCAAACCCAGCGCCAAGCTGGAAGCCATGAAGATGGACATGGCCGGGGCCGCGGCGGTGCTCGGGACCTTCCACGTCATCGGCCGACTGCGGCCGGATCGGCGCATCATCGGGATCATGCCCTGCACCGAAAACATGCCCGACGGCAAGGCCTACAAGCCGGGGGATATCATCCGCTCGCTGTCCGGGCAAACCATCGAAGTGATCAGCACCGACGCCGAAGGCCGCATGATCCTCTGCGATGCCCTCACTTATGCGCTGCGCTTCGAACCGGCCGCGATCATCGATCTCGCCACCCTGACCGGGGCCTGCGTCGTGGCCCTGGGGGAGCGGGTGGCGGGAGTGATGGGCAACCGCGACGACCTGGTGAAACAGGTGGCCGAATTGGGATCTGCCGTGGGGGAAAAATTTTGGCCCCTGCCCTTGTGGGATTTTTACTTCGAAGACCTCAAGAGCGATGCCGCCGACTTCAAGAACGTGGGCGAACGCAAGGCCGGAAGCATCATCGGCGGGGTGTTTCTGAAACAATTCGTTCCCGATCGCATCCCCTGGGTCCATCTGGATATCGCCGGACCGGCCTGGACCGATCGCGATCTGCCGGGCATCCCCAAGGGCGCCTCGGGCTTCGGCGTGCGCACCCTGTGGCGGCTGATCCGTCAATCGCTCACGGATGCCCCGTTAAATAGATCATGACGAACACAATTTCCGCGAGGGTTCGCGCTCAGTGCCCACAATCAAGAACATCGCCGGCCCTTATCGGTTCTTCTTCTTCAGTTTTGACTGTAATGAGCCCAAACACGTGCATGTTCAGCGTGGCAGGCGTGTCTGCAAATTTTGGTTAGAGCCCTTGTCTTTGAGCAGGAACCATGGATTTTCCCCGAAAGAACTCAGGGAAATTCGTCAGATCATAAGACAAGAGATGCAAGAAATAGGGGAGGCATGGAATGAGCATTGCGGTGGATACCATTGACCCCCGCGTAGTGAGCGTTGTCGTGACGGAAGACGAAATCACGGCGCGACTCGCGGACGGGCGAACCCTGAGCGTACCGCTCGTCTGGTCATGGAGGCTGTCGGAAGCAAGCCCTGAGCAACGGCGGAAGTTCGAAATCATTGGAGACGGGATCGGGATCCACTGGCCGGACCTTGACGAAGATATCAGCATTGCCGGGATGCTCGGGGGCACTCCCGCCCGCCGTCCAAACCTCGCGTCGGCCTGGCAACAGCGACCTGGAGGCGAGGCAAAAAGAGCCACTTGACTCTGGGACCTCCGTGGTTGATCTTTATTCAAATCGGCCGAAACGATGATCAAGGCCGGATTCATGAAGGTCCGGGTGATCGTGTTGATCCGGTCAAAAAGCTCAAACCATCGGCTGGCAAAGCACTGAATAGAGCAGCGCCGGTTGGGAATTTCAGGCGATACCTAGCAGTTGGTCCGGTGTCCGTTTGAATGTCTGGTTGCGGCAACAAGAGCGGCCAACCGGCAGGCGGCAACATCGTGTTCGGAGCTATGCGCTGCTCTCAAGACCACAGTTGGTGACCTTGAAGGCTTGTCCCATGGGCTGAAAGTCTTTAGTATCGTGGCGCTTCAGCTTGGCTCTGATTCGTTCGAAGCATCTGACCACATCTTGTGAATACAATCGTTCGCCACACCGCAAACACACTTCCGCCGGGACTCTCAGGATTGCGGTATTGACCCCGCCACGAAGCAGTTTCTCCACTTCCTTCCCCACCATCTCGCCACCACAGACGGGACACTTTTCAAACGGCATCATGATCTCTTCCTCTCACGCCAATCGATCCATCGATCCGGATTGGGCCGATACACCGTAACCAGCACCGCCCACTGGATTTGTTCATTATAAGCCCAAACGGAATGGACAGGATCGCCACTGGAAGTCATACCGTGGATTAAACAGCTTGGGTACGGCCTGTCATCCGGATAATCTTCAATGATCTCTCCATGCAGAACCGAGTAATAGATCTCGTCAAAGGAAAGCTCATCGGATTCTGACTCTTCGTCGGCATGGTCACTGATCCGCACGAAATTCTTCCGGATTGCATCAACTAGGTGATCAATTTTCATATATCTTTATGCTGATGCACGGGACCGCCGCTGCCGCCGACCCCGCCGGCGTCGGCCCGGACCGCGGCGGTAAAGGCCTTCAGTTCTTCCCCGTCAAGCACTTCGCGCTCGAGCAAAATCTCCGCCAGACGGTTCAGGTGCTCGCGCTTTTCCAGCAGGATGAAGCGCACCCGCTGATGCGCCTGGCCGATCAATTCACCCATTTCCTCGTCGATCTGCTGCTGGGTCTGTTCACTGAACTCGCGAGCGCCGGTGGCGCCGGTTTGTAGATAGGGGGAACGCGGTTCGCGGGTGTAGGTGAGCAGCCCCAGCCGGCTGCTCATGCCGTATTCCATCACCATGCTGCGGGCGATATCGGTGGCCCGCTGGAGATCGTTCTGAGCGCCGGTGGAACTGTCCTCGAACACGATTTCCTCGGCCACCCGGCCGCCCAGGAGCACCTGCAGCCGGTCCAGCAGTTCTTCCCGGGTCATCAGGTAGCGGTCTTCGGTCGGCAGTTGTTGGGTGTAGCCGAGCGCGGCGATGCCCCTTGGAATGATGGTGATCTTGTTGACCGGATCGGCGTTGGCGACACTCATGGCGACCAGGGCATGGCCGGCTTCGTGATAGGCCACAATGCGTTTTTCCTTGGGATTGATGGCCCGGTTCTTCTTTTCCAGACCGCCGATGATCCGATCGATGGCTTCCTGAAACTCGCTCAAGCCGACATCCTCGCGGCCCCGCCGCGCCGCCAGCAGCGCCGCTTCATTCACCAGATTGGCGAGGTCGGCGCCGACGAATCCCGGGGTCATGGCGGCGATTTTCTGCAAGTCCAGGTCCGCGACCAGCTTCACCGAGCGGCTGTGAATCTTGAGAATCGCCTCGCGCCCACGGATGTCCGGCCGATCAATGGCCACATGGCGATCGAAGCGCCCGGCCCGGAGCAGCGCCGGATCGAGGATCTCGGGCCGATTGGTGGCCGCCATGATGATCACCCCGGAGTTGGCTTCGAAGCCGTCCATTTCCACCAGCAACTGATTGAGGGTCTGTTCGCGTTCGTCATGACCGCCCATGGGGTTGAGACCGCGGGCCTTACCCAGCGCGTCCAGTTCATCGAGAAAGATGATGCAGGGCGCATTCTGCTTGGCCTGGCCAAAGAGATCCCGGACCCGAGCGGCGCCCACCCCGACAAACATCTCGACGAAATCGGAGCCGCTCATGCTGAAAAAGGGCACCCCGGCTTCGCCAGCCACCGCCTTGGCAAGCAGCGTCTTGCCGGTACCGGGAGCGCCCACCAGGAGCACGCCCTTGGGGATCTTGCCGCCCAGTTTCTGGAATTTTTCCGGAAATTTCAGAAATTCCACAATCTCCTGGAGTTCGGCCTTGGCCTCGTCGATTCCGGCCACATCATCGAAGCCCACCCCCACTTCTCGTTCGGCGTAAATCTTGACCCGAGCCTTGCCCACCGACAGCACCCCTTGCGCGCCGCCGCCCATGCGCCGCATGAGAAAGCTCCAAAACAGGATGAGCAGGGCCATCGGCATCAACCAGGACAACACCAGGACCACCCACTTGTTTTCCTGAAGGCCGGTGTACTTCACTTCCTTCTCGTCCAGGGTGCGCACCAGGTCCGGATCTTCCACCCGAACGGTGACAAAGGCGCGCTTGTCTTTCCCCTCCTGCTTGAATTCGCCGCGGATCCGGTCCGGTTCCAGAACCACGCTCTCCACCTGGTGGTCTCGCACCATCTGCTTGAACTGTGAGTAGGGGAGCTTTTCCAGTTGCTGTTCGAACAGATGCCCCTGGAGCCAGGAAATCATCAGCATGGCCAGGAGGAAATACCAGAGCGAAAAGTGCATCTTGCGCTTGGACGGATCGGGGCCGTCCGCGCCTTCGACCCGCTGCTTCAAGCGATTCATGATATCCTTCAAGGGATTGGGTTGCGGCGTCTGGTTTCTGGCCATGATCAGCTCCTGGACAATTGCTTTACCGATATCGATCCATTATTATACGAATGTTTCAGTGCCCGCTGCCGGCGCCGGCAAAATTCCAGCTCATCCTCATCGAGGCACGCGTTCCGCTGCGAGGTTTCAATTCCCCGGGCTCTGGGAAGCCACCTGAGCGGGTATTTTACTTCCTGATATTGCAGGAAGCAAGCCGCGCTTGCGCGCCCCTTCGGCGGCGGATTATACCGGATTAAGGTAAAAAGTTTCGTTTCGTGTGCGCGCTTTCCCGGGAGCGCGGGCATCTTGCCCGCTTTTTGGAATGAAGTCAGCAATCGTTCAATCCAACCAAGGAGGCTATTCATGGGAAAGAAACTGGCATGGGTGTTTTTGGCGGTTTCACTGGCCCTGACCGGATCGGTGCTGGCGGCTACGCCGAAGACCGGGGGCACCCTGGTGTTCGGGCGCGGCGGCGATTCCGTGGGTCTGGACCCGGCGTTTGAAACCGACGGCAATTCGTTCATGATCGCCGACAACGTGTTCGATGAACTGGTGCTGTACGCCGACGAAACCACCGACATTGTACCGGGCCTGGCCACTTCCTGGGACATTTCTCCGGACGGCCTGATCTATACCTTTCATCTGCGCAAGGGGGTGAAATTCCATGACGGCACCGATTTCGACGCCGATGCCGTGGTGTTTTCCCTGGGCCGCCAGATGAAGGAAAAGAAAGTCAAGTTCTTCAAGGCCACCTGGGAATTCCCAAAGGAACAGCCGCCGGCCGAATACTGGCTGAGCATGGAAATGGATAAAATCGTCGAGGGGATTGAAGCGACGGACGCCGCCACCGTGGTGTTCAAGCTGAAACGCCCGGAAGCTCCGTTCATCGCCAACATGGGCATGGATTTCGCCGCGATCGTGAGCCCCACCGCGGTGACCAAGCTGGGACCGGATTTCAAGAGCAACCCGGTGGGCACCGGTCCCTTCAAGTTCGTTAAATGGGTGAAGGACGATCGCATCATTCTGGAAGCCAGCAAGGATTATTGGGGCGGCCGGCCCTACCTGGATCAGGCGATCTTCCGCTCGATTCCGGACAACTCGGTGCGGTTTCTCGAACTGAAGACCGGCAACATCGACGTCTGCCAGTTCCCCAACCCGGAAGACATCGATCTGGCCAAGAAGGATTCGTCCATGAAGCTGGTGAGCCAACCGGGGATGAACATCGGCTACGTCGGCTTCAACCACACCAAACCGCTGTGGCAGGACGTCCGGGTGCGCCAGGCCTTTGCCTACGCCGTCAACAAGAAGGCGATTGTGGACAACATCTACTACGGGCTGGGCCAGGTGGCGAAAAACACCATTCCGCCGACCCTGTGGAGCTACAACGACGATATCAAGGACTACCCGTACGACCCGGAAAAGGCCAAACAGCTCCTGACCGAAGCCAAGTTCTTCGATCTGCTCAAAGCCGCCGGCCAGGACAAGATCACGCTGTGGAGCATGCCGGTGCCGCGCCCCTATAACCCCAACGGCATGAAGGTGGGCGAAGCGATCCAGGCGGACCTCAAAAAAGTCGGGGTCAACGTCGAACTGGTGACCTTCGAATGGGGCACCTATCTCAAGAAGCAACGCACCCAGGACCCGACCATGGATCTGTTCCAGTTGGGCTGGACCGGTGATAACGGCGACCCGGACAACTTCCTGGCGGTGCTGCTCGATGGCCTGGCTGATCCCAACGTGCGCACCCAATGGAAGAACGAGGATTACCACAACACCATGCAGAAAGCCAAACAGGCCGCCGGCAAGGACGAACGGATCAAACTCTACCGCCACGCCCAGGAACTGATCCACCAGGAAGTGCCGCTGATCAATATCGCTCATTCCCTGGCGGTGTGGCCGATGAAAACCCGGGTGCGGAATTTCAAGCTGCACCCGACGGCGAGCGTTCGGCTCCATCAGGTGTGGGTGGAATAAGGCGCGAGGCAAAAATAGAGCATCCGCCGCCGCCCTTACATCGACGTTCCCGCATGCTTGTAGCGGGAATCCAGAAATGAACACCGGCCTGGATTCCCGCTTAAACACCGCGGGAATGACGGGGGTTATGTTATACCTGTTGAGCTTGAGAAGTTACGTTTTGGATTCGCGCGGAGGCGCGGAGAGCGCAGCGAAGACCCCTGCAATCAACCTCCGCGTCTCTGCGTCTCCGCGCGGAAATGAAGCTTTTGAGCCTTCACGAGTAAGGACACCAAATCCTGAACAACGGTTTATTGCCTGGCGCCTGAGTCCGGTCCCTGCCGTGGGTTGGCCCCACGCCCCAACCGATGACAACGCCAGGCAAATCGTTGGCGCCGGAGCGCCACGTCCGCTCCCACCGCCGGTCCGACCCGAGGCTGAAGCGTGTCACGATTCATTCTCCACCGCCTGCTTTCGCTGATCCCCACCGTGCTTGGGATCTCGCTACTGGTGTTTCTCATGGTCCAACTGGTGCCCGGAGATCCGGCTGAAATGATGCTGGGCGAACGGGCTTCCGAACAGGCCATCCAGGATCTGCGCCAACAACTGGGGCTCGATCAGCCGCTCTACATCCAATACGGCATGTTCCTCTCGCGGCTGGTCCGAGGCGACCTGGGGCGAGCGCTGCGCACCAATGAAAAGATCACGGTGGAAATTGCCGAACGGTTCCCGGCCACCATCGAACTATCGCTGATGGCCATGCTGTTCGCGGTCACCCTCGGCATGCTGGCCGGAATCATCTCAGCCACCCGCCAGTATTCCCTGTTCGATTACGCCAGCATGATCCTGTCCCTGGTGGGGGTATCCATGCCGATCTTTTGGCTGGGCCTGGTGCTGATGATCATCTTTTCGGTGAATCTCGGCTGGCTGCCCCTGTCCGGGCGCATGAGCTACAACATCCAGCTGCAATCGGTGACCCATTTTTACCTGCTCGACAGTGTGCTGGCCGGGGACTGGAAGGCGCTGCGCGACGTGCTCTGGCACCTGGTGCTGCCGGCCTTTACGCTCAGCACCATCCCGATGGCGATCATCGCCCGGATCACCCGTTCCAGCATGCTCGAAGTGCTCCGCCAGGATTACATCCGCACCGCCCGGGCCAAGGGCCTATCGAGGTTCGCGGTGCATTACCAGCACGCGCTGAAAAACGCCTTGATTCCGGTGATCACGGTGATCGGCTTGCAGTTCGGGATCCTGCTGGGCGGCGCGATTTTAACCGAAACCATCTTCGCTTGGCCGGGCATCGGGCTGTGGCTCCTGAACGCGGTCTACGCCCGCGATTTCAATGCGGTCCAGGGCGGCACCATGCTGGTGGCGACCACTTTCGTCTCCATCAATATGATCGTGGATGTGCTCTACGCCTGGGTCAACCCGCGCATCAAGGTGAACTGAATGAAGGTCCGCGCCGACCGTTCCGCCCCCGATCCCGTTGCCTCTCCCGCCGCGGTGGCCGCCCGCGCCGCTTTGCCGCCGAAACCGCGCAGTCCCTTCCGGGAAGGGATCGGGCGCCTGGTCCGCAACCGCACCGCGGTGGCCGGCCTCATCATCATCACGGTGTTTCTCTTGATGGCCCTGCTGGCGCCCTGGCTGGCGCCGCGCGATCCCCTGGCGCAGGCGCTTTACGCCAAACTGAAACCGCCGTTCTGGGACCCGGCGGGGAGCTTCGATCACCTGCTGGGAACCGACGATTTCGGTCGCGATCTGCTCAGTCGGATCATCTACGGCTCGCGCATTTCCATGCTGGTGGGTCTGGTTTCGGTCACCATTTCGCTCTTTTTCGGCACCTTCGCCGGAGCGGTCGCGGGCTTCTACGGTGGCCGCCTGGACAATCTCATCATGCGGTTCATGGACCTGCTGCTGGCCTTCCCGAGCATTCTACTGGCCATCGTCATCGTGGCTTTTCTCGGGCCGAGCTTGAGAAACGCCATGCTCGCCATCGGCGTGGTCAGCATTCCGCGCTATGCCCGGATCGTGCGCGGTTCGGTGCTGGAAGAATACAACAAGGACTACGTGCAGGGGGCACGAGCCCTGGGCGCCGGCGACGGCCGCCTGATCTTTCACCACATCCTGCCCAATTGTCTCGCGCCGCTCATCGTTCAGACCACGCTCGGATTTGCGTCCGCCATTCTGGAAGCGGCGGCCTTGAGTTTCCTCGGCCTCGGCGCCCAGCCGCCGACCCCGGAATGGGGCGCCATGCTGGCCAACGGCCGGGCGCTGATTCTCCGGGCCTGGTGGGCGGTAACCTTTCCCGGCCTAATGATTCTGTTTGCCGTACTCGGCTTCAATCTCCTCGGCGACGGCATGAGAGATGCGCTCGATCCCAGGCTCCGCGACTAGCGGCGGCTAACCCCCGTTCGCTCCGCACAAGGAACACCCGCATGGCGCAACCCTTGCTCATGGTAGACCAGCTCGAAACCCACTTCATCACCGAACGCGGCGTGGTGCGCGCCGTCGATCGGGTCAGCTTCCAACTGGAAGCCGGGCAAACCCTCGGCATCGTCGGCGAATCGGGATGCGGCAAGAGCGTGACCGCGCTGTCCATCATGCGGCTCATTCCGCAGCCGCCGGGCAAAATCGTCGGCGGCCGGATCCTGTTCGCAGGCAAGGATCTGGTGGCGATCCCGGAACACGAAATGCGCAGGATCCGCGGCAATCAGATTTCCATGATCTTCCAGGAACCCATGACCTCGCTCAATCCGGTGTTTCGGATCGGGGATCAAATCGCCGAAGTGCTCGAGCTTCACGAAAAATTGTCCAAAAAGGAAGCCCTGGCACGTTCGGTGGACCTGCTCCAGCAGGTGGGGATCCCGTCGCCGCAGAGCCGCATCGCCGATTATCCGCACCAGATGAGCGGCGGCATGCGCCAGCGGGTGATGATCGCCATGGCACTGGCCTGCAACCCGCGGCTCATCATCGCCGACGAACCCACCACCGCGCTCGATGTGACCATCCAGGCCCAGATCCTGGAACTGATGGAGCAACTCAGCGCCACCACCGGTACCGCGGTGCTGCTGATCACCCATGACCTGGGGGTGGTGGCGGAAACCGCCCGGCAGGTGGTGGTGATGTACGCCGGTCGAGTGGTGGAAGCGGCCCCGGTGCGGGAATTGTTCCATGCGCCGCTGCACCCGTACACGCGCGGCTTGATGCGCTCCATCCCCAGTCTGGCCGGAGATGAAGCGCGCCGGCGCCTGGAAACCATCCCCGGAGTGGTGCCGAGTCTGGTCGCGCTGCCGCCCGGGTGCAAGTTCCACGACCGTTGCCGGCATGCGTTCGCGCCCTGTTTCGAACGGGAACCGGAACTGGCGACCCCCGCCGGTGGCCACCCGGTCCGCTGCTGGCTCCACGAGGAGGCATGAAGGTGGTTCAAGGCTCGATGGCGAACGATCTGGTGGTGCTCGAAGGCTTGAAAAAATACTATCCGATGACCGGCGGCGTGTTCCGCCGCCAGGTGGGGACGGTGAAGGCGGTGGACGGCATCGATCTGGCCATCCGGCGCGGAGAAACGCTGGGCCTGGTGGGCGAATCGGGCTGCGGCAAATCGACTCTCGGGCGGCTCATTCTGCGGCTCGAACCGCCCACCGCGGGGACCGTGGAATTCGATGGGCAGAATGTTTTGAAGCTCTCGGCGCGAGCCATGCGGCCGCTTCGAAAGCGGCTCCAGATCATTTTCCAGGACCCCTATTCATCGCTCAATCCGCGCCAGACCATCGGCCGCATCATCGGTGAAGGGCTGGTGATTCACCGGGTCGGAAGCCCCGCCGAACGCCGGGAACGGGTGCGCGAACTGATGGACCTGGTGGGGCTCAGGCCGGAACAGATCAACCGTTATCCGCATGAATTCAGCGGTGGTCAGAGGCAACGGATCGGGGTGGCGCGAGCCCTGGCGCTGAACCCGGACCTGATCATCTGCGATGAGCCGGTATCGGCCCTGGATGTCTCGATCCAGGCCCAGGTGCTGAACCTGCTGATGGATCTCCAGGATCAGTTTCAACTGACCTATCTGTTCGTGTCCCACGATCTTTCGGTGGTGCGCCATATCAGCGACCGGGTAGCGGTCATGTACCTGGGGCGACTGGTGGAATTGGCGGCGAAACAACAACTTTACTCCCAACCGCTCCACCCCTACACCCAGGCGCTGCTGGCGGCGGCCCCGAAGCCCGATCCGGACAGCCCGAAACAGCGCGAGCATCTTGCCGGGGACCTGCCGAGTCCTCTTTCGCCCCCGACCGGCTGCCACTTCCACCCGCGCTGCCCGCGGGTCATGCCGATCTGCCGGGACCAGATCCCGGCCTTCAAAGAGCAGCAACCCCACCACTGGGTGCGCTGCTTTCTGCACCGCCAGGACACCCAGAGCGAATGATCCGCCCCACCCTCCTCATTTCGGTATCGGTATCGGGGTCGCTATCGGGGTCGGTATCGGAATCGCTATCGGGGTCGCCATCGCTATCCCTACCGGTATCGGCACTCCCGCATGGCACTACCAGCAATGACGGCGGCACCCGTTACCCAAGAACAAGGGAAGTCTGAACCATGCCCCGATTAGGCTTGCCGCGTCCCGATGCCCGATACCGATGCCGATACCGATACCGATTCACGACTCACGCCTAAAACCGCCAGGTCACCCAGAAATCCAAACTATTTTCGCTCAGTTCCGATTCCAGCGTGACCGGACGACCGGTTAAATCGGTGCCGCTTTCCGTGATGGTGTTGCCGAAGGCGTGCATGTAGCCGAGGTTGATTTCAAACTTCGGGGTGAAGGCGTAGCCGACGCCGAGCGTCAGGTGGTGTTCGGCGATGGCCGGAAAACCGATGATGCGGAAGGTTTCACAATAGTAGCCGGGGAGCGATTTGCCCTGGACGCTGGTCATCTGCATGCCGTTGAATCCGTCGTGCTCGTTCACCGGGTTCTTGGCGTAGTTGTAACCGGCGCGGAGCTTCAGCTTGGAAGTGAGAGCGTACTGGCCGCCGACCGCGAACACCCACTGGTCGTCCCAGTCGAAGTCATCGTAGCCGTTGGCGTTGGACCAGTTGACCCATTTCACATTGGCTTCCACCAGGAACTTCGGGGTCAACGGCACTGCTTCAGTTTCATGGAAACAGTTTCTCATCACCAACCAACCAGTTACGATAGTTGGAGATAAAGAAGGTCTCGCCACGAGATCCGTGACTCAAGCACACCCAAGGACACAACAGGAACCTCCTTTGTTGTATGATGAACCCGCGGGAAATTGTGAACCGCCCAATAGACATTCAGGGCTCGTTGCAGACCTCCTTCTGACTTGGCGGATGTGTTAGTTTTTCTTCTGAAAGCGGAGCATTTCCGTAGCAATGCAGCATTTTGTCCTTCGACGTGATCTGCATGTATATCACTTTGTTCAATATCTCCTGTTGCTTCAGGATGTTCAGGACAAGGCGCCTCATACTTTGGTCGTTTGCGGCCTTTTTTGTGAGATTGCGATCCTTTGTTCTTGATTCCAACCTTTACTCCTTTCATTAGAGTTCGCTTTGGCCGTCCTGGTTTACCATTCATTTGATGCCATGGTACTCATCGGCATGGCTGATGTCTCCCATTGCTTTGGCTACCACGGGCCGTTGGCATGTAAGGATGGTGAGGAAATCCGAGCTGACCACCAGCCGGGTCTCGGCCCGGCTTGAGCGTTTGATCGAGCAAGGTGTTCACTGACACAAATGGTTTGGAGGAGGTGCGACCATGGCTGTTTCCATGCAAGAGAGCCGACCCTACCGGAAGATGGCGACCAGCTGCCGGACGCGGCCCGTCACCGAAAAGAGGATCGTTTGGCCGAGGCTGGATCCGGTCTTGCCGACCGCCGGGAAATACCGGGTGACGGTGCTCAGGCGGGATCTGGTTGAAGCGGCGGCGCGGCCGTGGCGTCTAGGATACCCGGAACTCCATGGGTCGCCTCATGAATTCCTGCTGGACCCCGACCTCTACCCTGGCTGGGTGGCCCTTTGGGACCGCTGGGAGGAGGACGCGGCCGCCAGCGTTTATTGCATGAGCGTGCTGGAGGAGGTGGCAACCGGGGAAGTCCTCGGCGCTTCGGTGCTCGCCAAGTTCGAAAGAAACCTCCAGGTGGAATTTTCCCTGGTGGCCACCCTGCCCGATTTTCGCTTGAAGAATCTGACGGCCGAACTACGTCGGTTCGTGATAAAAATCGCCGCCGGCACCGGCGCCGAGTACTTCGCCACCTTCTGTGAAACCTGGCATGACATCACTCAAAGGTGGTGCCTCCAGGGCGGCTGGAAGATCGCCGGGGTGTTTCCCGGCAACTTCGTTCGCTGGAACGGCGATGACCAGGAATACCGTGGCTGCACGGTGCACTTCCACCAGTTTGTCCGAAACGCGCGGGAACTCGTCACCCGCCCGGAAGAATGGCACCTGGCGCCGGAGGTAAAAAAGGTCTGGGAGGTCCTCGACGAGGCAACCAGGGCGTCTAGATTGGATAAGATGTCCCAAAATTCACCGGTATCGCGTCCTGGAACCGGCCCTCCGGCCTCGGTCAGCCTTCCCAGCCGCCCCCGAGGGCTTTGTAGAGCGCCAGCAGATCGACGGAAAGCGCGCGCGTGCTCTGGACCAGCGCGTCTTCCGAAGTGAACAGGGCGCCCTGAGCCGAAAGCACATTCAGGAAGTCGGTCTGACCGGCCGTGTAAAGTTGCATGGCCAGTTGCACCGCTTTGGAGTTTTGCCTCACGGCCTCTTCCAGCAGCATGCGGTGTTCCTGCTCGCGGGCAAAGGCGACCAGAGCGGTTTCCACCTCCTTCAGCGCGGTCAGAACAGTCTGCTGATAGGTCAAGACCGCCTGCTCCTGGAGCGCGTTCCGCACCTCGATGTTCCAGCGGATCCGGCCGGCATCGAAGATCCGCCACTGGACGCCGGGACCCAACGACCAGGCGCGGCTGTTCCAGTTGGCCGCGGAACTCAGGGTGTCGCCGGCAAAGTTGACCGATCCGGTCAGGGAAAACTTGGGGAAAAGGTCGGCCGTGGCGACGCCGATCCGCGCCGTGGCCGCATGGATCTGGGCTTCGGCGCGGCGGATGTCCGGCCGCCGACGCAGGAGCTCCGAGGGCAGCCCCACCGGTACCGCGGGCGGTACCGGGGCGATGGGAGCGGCAATCTGGAGTTCGTCCAGCAGCGCATTGGGTTCGGCTCCTAACAGCACGCTCAGGGTATGAATGGCTTCGCGCGCGGCCGAGTCCAGCACCGGGATGCGCGACGCGGTGGAAGCCGCCTGGGCCGAGGCGTTGGCCACATCGAGACCGCTCACGAATCCGGTTTCGAAGCGGGTCCGGGTGATGTCCACGGTCTTTTTCTGGGAAGCGAGATTGCCCTCGGCAATGACGATTTGTTGCTGCAGCCCCCGCAGGGTGAAGTAATTGAGACCGACCTC
>Ga0100398_1001336_pt1 | contig 21163 bp, 24 predicted proteins | sample CryGeymeta201522_FD_81568 | JGI IMG/M metagenome (GOLD analysis project Ga0100398, IMG submission 81568) | Groundwater microbial communities from Crystal Geyser aquifers in Utah, USA - Crystal Geyser metaG 2015-22 | ecosystem: Environmental > Aquatic > Deep subsurface > Groundwater | place: USA...
AGTTTGTTTTAAATAGTTTTTATTATATAAAATAATAACATTATGAAACATTTTTTTAGAAAAATAGTTGTTTTGTTGTTGGTTATAACTCTCGCATGATGAGTAATTACAACATATGCAAAAAATGGTTCTAATAAAGAGAAAAAAGTAATTTTAAGTGAAAAATATAATTATAAAAAAATGAAAGTATTTCAGTTCCAGCTATAACATAATGAGAATCGTTAATATGAACTGAAACACCAATAGAAAAATATATATTTCCAAGTCAAACAATAAGCTATGATAACTGATAACAAACAGCAATATCATCATATCGTACAATAGTATGAAACTATGAATGATTTACATGGTGAGAAGATATATCATTTATTACATGATGAGAATGAAATCCAAGAATACAAACAATAAATGGAACAAGAGCAAGTAGTTGAAACTTCAGATGATGACTTAATATTTTGATGGATGTGCCACCAAGATGAGAAAGTTATACATGATATGTAGATATAAGATGAGTTAGATTAGAATTTACAGTAACAAGAGATCCATTACCAACACTTGATGTGTGAATAAAAACTGTAAAAAAAATAAGTTACACTAAAGTAACTTATTTTTTTTGAAATAAAAACTATATTTGTCTAGTTAAAATATATACTGTTTAATACAAATTTAATGTGTGGTTAATATAATTTATATAATTTATATATTTATAACATTTAAATAATGTTTAAAAAAATACTGATATTAATAATACTATTTATTATCTTTTGACCTCTATTTGAAATAGTGACAAGGTCTATATTTTGATTAATTACTTGATGTAAAAATGATTGTTATTTTGATGGTTTAATTTCTATATGTATATGATTATTTATTGAACTTGTATTATTAATAATATTATGTTTTTGATTTGACTACATAAGTTATAAGATTTGAAAATACAGCAACGCTTCAAAAATATTAACTATTTTTTTAATATTGATATGATTATATTTTATATATAATTATAATTATAGTATTTTAATTGATAAATTTATATAAAATGAAATTCTTCATCTTGTCAACCTTAAATGTATATTAAAATTTGAAAAAGTATATAAAGTATATATTATTTATATACAAGTTATATACTAATCAAAGAATTATGACAAAATTAACAAAGCACATAAACTGAAGCATATCATTGGAGAGAAACAATACTATTATAAATTTAGTATATAAAAATAAATCTATCTATCTAACAAAAAAAGATATCTGAGAATTATTTAATACTAAAAAATCAGTAATTAAAGATATAATTAAAGATTTACAAATAGAAAATAGCTTTGCTATTTTCAACAAATCTAAAAATAAAAATTCTAAATTATACAATCTAGAATCAGTACTTGTAATCGGGTATAAACTTAAAAAGTTTAATGATACTAAGTTGCTGATTAAAACTAATAGAATCATCAAAAACTCATACTTAGATTGAGCTACTATTTTAGAAATAGTTAAAAATAAATACAGAGAAATTAAAACAAAATTCAGTTTATTAGAAATATAAAAAAAGACTTTAAAAAGTCTTTTTTTATATTTCTTTTTTTATAATTAGCTCTTGAGTAGGGAAAGCCATATCAATCTTTGCTTTCAAAAAAAGCTTTTTTATTTCTAGATTTATATTTTCTTTTTGTTTTAAAAACAATACATAATCATCATTTATAAGTGAAAAATATGTAACTTGAATATTTAATGAAAACGCATCAAACATTTCAAAATTTACTCTATATGATTCAATAGTATTTTCAAGCTTATAAGTTTCCAATATATTTTCTATGATTTTTACTCATTCTTGCATTTTTGTTAAACTTGTTCAATACACAACTCAAATTGAAAAATCTGCTCTTCTGTTTGTTCTTATAGAAAAATTTTCTATATTTGTAGAAATAATAGTTTCATTTGGAATCATAACTTGATGTCACATCCTATCAATTATAGTTATATATGACAATCATAAATCTTTTACAGTTCAATTAACTCAATTTATAGTTACATAATCTCATATCTTAAATGGTTTATTTAAAAGAATTGTAAGTGCTCAAAATACATTACTTATACTTTTTTGTGCAGCAAATGCGATTGCTAAACCTCAAATTCAAGCTCAAGCAAGAAGTGCAGCTATATTGTAACCTAGATTATCAAAAATAGTTATAAAAGCTATAACCCATATAAAAACAACTATTATTTTGTTTAAAAATGGCAAAAGAGTTTTACTATGAGTTTTAATCTTAGATTTTTTTTCTAAATTTTGAAAAAAGAATCAATTTATAAATTTAGTTACATAATAAACAAGTATTATAATAACAGCAATTGAATAAAACTTATTTAAATAAAATTCAAAAAATCATGGTAATATTGCAAAAAATGAAAAAGTATATAATGCCAAAAAATACCTAGTTAAGGATATGAATCAAAATAATAAATCTAAAAAAAATATTTCATTTATAGTTGTAAACTTTTTATATAATACATTTTTATATATGTATTTAACAGTACCAATTAATCAAAAGACAAGTATAAATCAAACTATTCAAGTTATATATGATAATATATATTCTCAATCTCAAAAATTAGATAAAAAGTATGATTTAATATTTATTTTATCAAAAAAATAATATAAATAAAAATATATAATTCATATTATAAAAAACAAAAAATTTCTACTTATTTTCATAAAAAAAAATTATTAGATAACTATAAGTAATCTAATAATTTTTTTAATTTTTTCAAGATTTATATATTTTTAATGTCGTTTGAAACTTTTTCCAAAACTTTTTCAAGTATTGAAAGTCATTTATCAAGTTGTTCGTAAGTTATAACTATTGGTGGTTCTATACGAGAAGTAACAGAACTATTTAGTGTTCATGCAATTAATAATCAATTTTTAAATAATTCAGAAGTTACTTTATATCAAATATCAGCACTTTTAAAATGTTGTCATATCAAAAGACCTTTTCAACTTATACTTTCATAAATTTCTGGGTATTTTTCTACAAGTGGATAAAGTCTATCCATAAGATATTTTCATTTTTTTTCTGCCATTCAAGCATAATCATCACGAAGTGCAACATTTATTGCAGAAATAGCAGCACTACAAGCAAGAGCTCATCATCATGTTGTAGTAGTATGAATAAATGGATTTGGACTCATCATACATTGCCAAATTTCTTCAGTTGATACAAATGCAGATATTGGCATAACTCAACCTCAAAGAGCTTTTGCCATAGTCATAATATCTGGAACTACATCCCAATGATCTACTCACCATAATTTACCAGTTCTTCACAGTCATGTTTGTACTTCATCAGCTATAAGTAAAACTCAGTGTTTTTTTGTAGCAGTACGAATTCTAGGCCAAAAATCATCTGGTGGAACAATTGCTCCAGCTTCTCATTGAACTGGTTCCATCATAACCGCAGCAATTCAAATTCAAACAGTATCACATATTTCTAATTGTTTTTCTACAGCTTCTTCATCACCAAATGGTACATGAAAAACTGGTCAACCGTATAATTGTCAAACAGGCTCACGATAATCTTTTTTTCAAATAAGTGAAAGTGATCACATAGTTTTTCAATGAAATCCCTTTACAGCAACTATAAATCAACTTTTTTTAGTATACATTTTTGCTAATTTAATAGCTCATTCATTTGCTTCAGTTCAACTTCATGCGAAAAATGAATATTTTAAATCTCATGGTGTAATATCAGCTATAATACGAGCTAAAACTCAACGAAGTGGGTCTATTAACTCTTGAGAAGGCATAGGTGTATGTAAAAGTTGTGCTTGAACAGCAGCCACAACATCTGGATTTGACCAACCATGACTCATCATTCAATATCAACCTAACCAATCAATATATTCTCTTCAAAGTATATCTTGAAAAATTGCTCATTTTCATTTCCATTCAACTGCGACACATTCACCTGGAATAAGTCAACAATAATCAGCAAGTGTAACTGATTTTCTATAATCAAGCCATCATGAGTTAAAATGATTTTTAAAATTACTAACTGACTCTTTTATCATCCAATCTGCTTCATTAATATTTGGATTTTCTTTATTTTTAATAATTTCTAACCATTTGTTAGAATATTCTAATGCAAATTCTTTTTGCTTTTCCATAAAAATGTATTTAATATTTAATATATAATATATAGTACTATATTATTTTTATTAAATCAAAAAACTCACAAAAAAAGTTTAGATTCATCTAAACTTTTTTTGTTTTATATTTCTTTTCTAATTAAACTAAAATCTTCTGGTTTAGTTTCCATATTTATCCAAACTTCATATCAACCTCAATGTGCAATTTCTATACTTTCAGCTCTCACGCTATCAAATTTATATTCATATTCAGTAAAAGTTGTTGTAGTTTTATGAACTCAATGATTTAAATTTGTTTTATAAATTTTTTCTATCTTCATAGTTGTAACTCAACTTGGGCTTACAATTTCAATTTCATTTCATAATTCAAATCTGTTTTTAACTTCTACTCTAACCATCTTGTGTTCACTATCATAATCTCTAAGTATTCATAAAAATGCTTTAGTTCCATAACTACCATTTCTTTCATAAAATTGTGCATTTGCATTTGGATTTCAAGCTAAAAATCCTGGAATATAACCTCTATTTGCAATAGAAAATAATTCTTTTGCTAATTCTTGACTATCATATTTTTCACCTTTTTCAATTGCATCAACCGCAGCTCTATAAGCAAGTCAAACACTTGCAATATAATTAACTGTTTTATTTCTACCTTCAACTTTAAAACTTATAATTCAAGCATCAGTTAATTCTTCCATATAATCAATAGCACAAAGATCTCTAGAATTCATAAGATAAGTACCATATGAATCTTCATCAATTTCCATAATATCACCTGGTCTTTCTTTTTCTTCTAAGTAAAAATTACCTGTTAATTCTTCATAATCTTCTGGTCTACCAGTCACAGTTTCTAATTCTGCTTCTGATTTTTCATCTTTAAATACTTTAAATTCCCATCTACAAGAGTGTGAACAAGTACCTTGATTTGGATCTCTATTACTTAAATAATTTGAAATCAAACATCTACCACTGTAAGCCATACAAATAGCACCATGAACAAAAGCTTCAAGTTCCATAGTAGGAACATGTTCATGAATTTCTTTCATTTCTTTTATAGAAATTTCTCTACTTAATATAATTCTTTTAATTCCCATAGTTTCCCAAAATTCAGCTTGAGCCCAATTTGTGTTATTTGCTTGAACTGATAAGTGAATTTCTACATCTGGAAATTCTTTTCTAACTAGATATATTAAACCAGGATCAGCCATAATAAAAGCATCTGGTTTCATTTCAACCATTTTTTTAAATTGAGCTAAAAATGGTTTTATTTTCATATTGTGAGCATATATATTTGCAGTAAAATATATTTTTTTACCTAGATTATGTGCATAATCTGTTGCTTCTTTTAATGTTTCCATTGTAAAAGCATTTGTTCTAGCTCTAAGAGAGAACATTGGAGCACCAACATAAGTTGCATCAGCTCAATAAGCATATGCAAATTTAAGTTTTTCCATATCTCAAGCTGGCATAAGTAGCTCTAATTTTTTATTCATATTCTAAAAATATTTTATAAGATAAAATACTAATTATAAATTAAATAATCAGTATAAATAAAGTCAACAAACAGTATTATTTTTATAATATTTGTTATCTTATATTTAACTAGTTCCAAACTAGCCCTTTTTAGTTTTCTAAAAAGTTAGTCAATTATATGGAAAATAAGATTATTTCAAGTAATAATAATAATTTTTTAAAATACATTTCCAATTTGATTTTTTTATATATAATATATTTCTATATTAAATTTATAAGTAAATAATTTTATGGAAACTCCTTCAGATTTAGAAATAGAAAAATGTAAAAATATAATTTTATCTTGGGATACAGATGGAAATTCTGAAAAAAAACTAGTACCTGAAAAAATAACAAATATCTCAATAAAAGATTGAATGATTACTTACATGTATGATTGAGTTTTATGTGTATGTGAAAATATGACACAAAAAGAATCAAGTGATAGAGCATTATTTGCAAGAATAGAAGAAAACAAGTTAAATGTAAGAGAAAGAGTTTTATCTTTACAATAAAAAATACTCTAAATATAAACAAAAAAATTGACTATAAAATAAAAACCATATAATCTTTTTGTAATTTAATTTTTAAATAAAAAGGTATGCAAACTACTTTAATATTATTAAAACCAGATACAATTGAAAGAGGATTAATTGGTGAAGTTATTTCTAGAATTGAAGCAAAAGGATTAAAAATCAGTGGATTAAAAATGATGCAATTAGACGAAGCTGTAATTGAAGAACATTATGATTTTCTAAAAGATAAACCATTTTTTCCTGGAATTAAAAAATATATGACTAGAACTCCAGTTGTTGCTATTGCTGCTACTTGAGTAAATGCTATTTTAACTGTTAGAATGTTAACTGGTGCTACAAACCCAGCTGAAGCTATTCCAGGTTCAATTAGAGGTGATTTTGGTTTAACTATTGATGCAAATATTATTCACGCATCTGATACTCCAGAAAATGCTGCAATTGAATTAAACAGATTTTTTAAATGACAAGATGTTTTTAACTATACAAGAGTTATTGACCAAGTAATTTCATAATTTTAAAAAAGACTAAAATATTTAGTCTTTTTTTGTTTTTTAAATATAATTTAAAAAATATTTTCTAAATCAAAATAATGGCTAGATTTTATGACACTATGTTAGCTGAATATATAAAAAATCCTTGAATAAGATGAATAGGTTTAGATAAGCTTTCTACAAAAGAATTTAATTATATGATGATAAGTTATGATAGTGTAACTGATAAATCAAAGATAAATTTTAAAGATGTAGATTTGAAAGTTGCATCAATATACAGTTGAGAAGATGTCTATATAACAAATAAACTTTATGAAAAGCAAATAGCAGATTGAGATAGTTCAAACTTTGTTTTAAATAATATAGAACTTCCATTAATGCAAGTTCTGAAAAAAATGGAAATTAACTGAGTTAAAATCCATAGAGATAAATTAAAGGAAATATGAACATTACTTGAAAATGAGATTTTAAGACTTGAAAAAAATATATATGTTTTAGCTGATACTACTTTCAATATAAATTCACCAAAACAAGTTTGAGATATACTTTTTGAAAAATTAGCTCTGCCAAAATGAAAAAAGACTAAAACAGGATATAGTGTAAATGCTGAAGTTTTATGAGATTTAGCTCATGAATTTGAAATTGCTCAAATGATTGTTGATTACAGACATTATTCAAAATTACTTTCAACATATATAAATTGATTATCTGAATTATTAGATGATAATGATCTTTTACATACAAATTATAATCAAACTATTGCTGCAACTGGTAGATTATCAAGTGTAAACCCAAATCTACAAAATATACCTAATTCTAGTTGAATTGCTTGAACTATAAGAGAAGCATTTATATCAAGATTTGAAAACTGAAATATATTAACAATAGATTATTCACAAGTTGAAGTTAGAATACTTGCTATATTATCTGAAGATAAAAATCTATTAAGTGCTTTTAAAAATAATGAAGATATTCATCACAAAACTGCACAATTCTTATTTCCAGACAAAGTGATAACAAGTAGTGAAAGAAAGACAGCAAAAGCTGTAAATTTCTGAGTTATTTATGGAATAAGTTCATTTTGATTATCAAAAATGATTGGTATACCTATGTGAGATAGTAAAACTTACATAAATAAATTTTTTGAATCGTACCCAAAAGTTAGAATATACTTAGATAAAATAATAAAAGATTGTGAAACTAATAAATATGTAGAAACTTATTTTTGAAGAAAAAGATATATAAATGGAATAAATGATTTAAATAAAATCATAAAAAGTGCAGCAGAAAGAGAAGCAACAAATATGCCAATCCAATGAACAAGTGCTGATATAATCAAACTTGCAATGATTAAAACTCAAACTTTTATAGAAAAAAATAATTTAAAAAGTTTGATGATTATGCAAGTACACGATGAACTTGTTTTTGATATCTTCCCATGAGAAGAAGAAATATTTGAAAAAAAAATTCCAATTATTATGGAAAATGTATTAGAAAACAAAGCTATAAAATTAAAAGTAGATTATTGAATTTGAAAAAACTGGAGGGAAGCTAAATAATATTTTTAAGATAAAAAAATGGAAAACTTACAACTAAGTCAGGAAGAAAAAATAGATTATATTTTTAAAACTTTACAAAAACAAGAAAAAAGAGAAATTCGTAAACTTATATTAAAAACTTTTTTTAGAATATTTATAGTAATATATTTAATATATTTTTACATGTTTTGATTTTCAAAAATTTTAAATATTATAAATGAGCAAATAAAAGAAAATTTTAAAGTAGAAATTGACAGTAAAGAAATATTAAATAATTTAAAAGATAAAATAATTAATAATTATTAAAATATGTATATACTTGTAAAAATTTTTTATTCTATTTTTTTTATATCTATATGATGAGGTATAATAAAATATAGAAAACAACTACATTGATGGACATGAAATTTTGCATGGGCAGAGCAATATGTATGAAGAGGATGAACATATCTGATACTAATATTAATATGATTATCGTGTATATTTTATTGAGCCATATATCCATTTTGAGGTAAAGAATTATTATTTAGATAATAATATTGCAAATAATCAAGTTATTATTATTTAATTTTTTATAAATATATAAAAAATATATAAAATACATGCATTCTAATTTTAAAAATAACAATAAATAATGAAAAAAATAAACAAATTATTATCTATTTTAACTATATTATTAATTACAACTAATATAGTTTCAGCCTGAATAAATACACAAGAAATAAATCAAGAAAACATAACAATAAAAACAACTAGTACACAAATAACAATAGTTGATGAAAAAATTGAAGATTTTATAAATAGAGAACAAATATTTAATTATTTTTGAAATTATTTTAATGAGATTCCATTTTCATACAAATATATAAATTTAAATTTTATAGCTATAAATAAAAATACTGAAATAGAAAAATCATTAAAAAAATTGGTATATATTAATAAAATATGAAATTTAAATAAAAATCTATATTTAAATAAAACTATGAGTGCTTATAGTTTTTATTCATTAGCAAAAGACATTTTATGACTTGATATAGTTATAGACAAAGAAGTTTTAAATAAAAGAAATGTAACTAATGATGATTTAAAAACTGTAAAAGATTTCTATGATTATATAAAGGCAAATAATAGAGTTGAAAATACAAAAGAAAATGTATTAGATGACAAAGAAGAAATATTTAATGATGTATATAATACAATAATTACATGACATTATAATAATAAAAATATTAATAAAGAAGATTTGCTATACTGAGCAATTTCATGATTAGCAAAATGAACTAATGATATACATACTGTTTATTTTCCACCTGTTGAAAGTAAAAGTTTTGAGGATAGTTTATCATGAGAATATGAATGAATTTGATCATATGTTGATATGACAAATCCTTGAGTTATGAAAATAACATCTCCAATTCCAGGTGGTCCAGCAGAAAAAGCAGGATTGAAATGATGAGATATAGTAATAAAAGTTGATTGAAAAGAAATAACTAGAGATAATTCTTTAAATGAAGTTGTCTCATGGATTAAATGACCAGCATGAACTATAGTAGAATTAACAATAAACAGAAATTGAAATGAGCTTAAAATAGAAGTAAAAAGAGAAAAAATTATAATTAAAAATTTAGAAACTAGTAAACTAGACTTAAATACTTATAAAATTCAAATTAAAACATTTGGTTCATGAGTATCAAATGAATTTAGAGATGTATTAGAAAAAATAAAAAAAGATAATAGTACTAAAAAAATAATAATTGACCTGAGAAATAATGGTGGGTGATACTTAAATGAAGTAACTGATATGCTTTGATTTTTAGTACCACAATCAGAAAAAACTGCAGTTGTTAAATATATTGATTGAGATAATAATTTTTATTCAGCTTGACTAAATCTAATTAACTTAAATACTTATAAAGTAATAATTTTGCAAAATTCAGGTACAGCATCAGCTTCTGAAATAATGATTTGAACACTTAAAGACTATTTTCCAAATATAATTACTATTTGAGAAAATACTTATTGAAAATGATCAGTGCAAACTATGAAAGATTATTCTGACTGATCTAGTTTTAAGTATACTATTGCAAAATGGTTTACATGAAAAACTCAAACAGGAATTGATTGAATTTGATTTAAACCAGATATAGAATTAGAATATGATTTTGATTTATTTAAAAATGAATGAAAAGATAATCAATTAGAAAAAGCTATTATTAATTAAATTGTTAAAAATGAAATTATTAAAGATATGAATATTTATAACTACTTTCTTTTTTAGTTTTCAAACTCATTGAGAATTTCAAGCATATTGAAATCATCAAGTAATAAATGAAAGCACAAAGCAGTCTTATAATAAATTTTATTCTGTAGTTAAATCAAAATATAAATATGATAATTGATTATCATATTTATATTTATTAGATAATACTTTAAATAATCTACATAATTCTCCTAAAATAACTGACAATAATAGAGTTATAATTTATGATTTACAAAAATTAAATAATGAAAAAATATTTAATTTAGAATTAGATAATAAAGAAAAAATTAATCAAATTATTTTAAAAAACATACCTATACTTAATAATTTTTCAAGATTCTATTATAATTCTGATGCAATTATAATGGAAAATTGAATATGGTATACTTATAATTTTTCAAAAAAATATTTTTTTGAAAAATTATCAGAAGTTGACATATCGACTTTATCATATAATTGATTATATTGAAAAGATATTTTAGTATATTATGAAAATTGAAATGTAAATTTTGTTAAAGATTTTGAAAAAGTAAAATTAATAAGTGATGATATTATATATGGTTTTCCAAATAAATATGAATTATTAAAAACTATTAAAAATAATAAACTTTTTGATGCAAAAAATGATGATGATGCAAATCTATTGAATTTAGAAAAAATATCACTTGAACTAACAAAATGACTAAAAAATGATGATGCCAAAATTAAAATAATTTATGACTATATTTTAAAAAATGTAAATTATTCAGTTAATTTTTCAATGGAAGACTATGAAATATTTTCTTGAATAGATACTTTTAAAAATAAAAATTGAGTTTGTGAATGATATGTTGAATTATTCAACCTAATGCTTTGATTTAATGGTATAAAATCAAAAATATTAATATGAGATGTTATTGATGCTGCAGATTTTCCTTTAATTTGACATGCATGGGTTCAAATTTGAGATTATTATTATGATATAACTTTTGATGATCCAGTATGATCGTCTGAAACTAAAGTTTTTGAAAAATATTCTTATTATAAATTACCAAAAGATTTATTTTATACTAACAGATTTGATAAATGACAAACTCCCGAAACACTAAAAAATACAACAATTGATTATAGAAAAGCAATAATAAAAGTAAATTTATCTAAATTAGTAAACAAGTATAAAGACAGTAATTATAATCTATTAAAATTATTTAAATTCAAAGAAAAATATAATATAGCATCAACTAGAAATATAACTACTAATGATATGATAAATATATTATGAGTAAAAAATATGGAAAATTTTTGAATATATATTGATTGAAAACTAAAATACATAAAAAATTTAAATTATATTGAATTAGAAGATAATATAATAGAAACATTTTTAGAACAAAATAACTATGATTTAAGTTGATATAGTATACTTAAATGGGTAAAAGATGACTGAAGTTTTTCATTTATTTTATCAAAAGATATAACTTACTATAATTAAATCTTGATTTTAAATAACTTACAATTAAAATGCGACAAGTTTTTATTTATAATTAAAAAAATGAAACAAGTAAACTTTTCAGCAATAAACTTAGGTTGTAACAAAAATATGGTAGATACTGAATTTACAATATGAGAAATATTAAAATTAAATAGTAAAGAAGTAGAAATAAATTTTTATCCAAATCCAGAAGATGAAATAGTAGAATATGTAATAATAAATACATGTTGATTTTTATCTAGTTCTCGTGATGAAGCCGAAGAAACAATTTGGTATTATGATAATATATGAAAAAAAGTTATTTTAATTGGTTGTTATGTACCAGTAAAAGATGATTCTTTTTTATCTAGTTTAAAAAACTTAGAAGCAGTAATTCCTTATGAAGATGTAAAAAATACTAGTAGTATACTTTTAAATAATACAAAACTGACTAAATTACAAAGTGGTTTATCAAAACTTAGAAAAGATAAACTAAAAGATTATTTATCAAGTATTGGTTGAGACCAAATTAGGATAAAAGCACATATTTATGGAACAGAATCAGTAAGAGCATTTTTACATAGTTATAAATGATATGAATACCTAAAAATAGCTGAATGATGTAATAATAAATGTAGTTTTTGTATTATTCCAAATATCAGATGAAAACAAAGATCTAGAACAATAGAAGATATTCTTGAAGAAGTAAAAATTATGGTGAAAAGTGGTATAAAAGAAATAGAAATTATTTCTCAAGATACAACTAGATATGGAGTTGATTTATATAACGCACCATATTTACTAGAATTATTAGAAGAAATTGATAAGGTAGAATGAGATTTCAAAATCAGATTATTTTATATGTATCCAGATATACTTAGCCTTATTCATATTGATAGATTAGCAAATCTTAAAAAACTACTTCCATATTTTGATTTTCCATTTCAACATATAAGTCCAAATGTTTTAAAAAATATGAATAGATTTTATGATGATAGTCACATATCAAAAATCATAGATTATATAAAAATAAAATTCCCTAATAATTTCTTTCATACAAATTTTATAGTATGATTTCCAGGGGAAACTGAAAGTGATTTCAATATGCTTTTGGATTTCGCAAAAAAATATGAATTTGATAGTGTTTCAGTTTTTGGTTATCATGATGAGCCTTTAGCTGATAGTAGTAAATTGCCAAACAAAATTGATGCAAAAACTATAAAAACAAGAGTAAAAACAATAAAAACTCTATTAAATGAGATATACGATAAAAAAGATAAAGCTAGATTAGACACTAAACAAGTTTGATATATAGAAGAATTATATGATAAATATACTATAATTAGACCAGAAATAAAGGCTCCAGATATAGATGATTTAGATAAAGTAGATTTTGCAGATATAGACTGAAATTTTGACTTGGATTTATGAATGAAAGTAAATTATACTTTTAGATGAGAATTGAAAGAATAAAAAATATTTTTTTATTGACTATTATTATATTTAGATTATAAATAAATTATTAGTAATAATTATTTATTTATGAGAAGGTCAAAAGAAGGCTATAGTTTATTAAATGATGTAATAAATCAATCTAAATCACCTAATTTTAATAAACAATTAATATCTACAGAAGAATTTTTAAACCTTAAGAATTCACTAGAAAATTTCATCAATTGAAGTTATGATATAATTGATTTTGATAAAACAGAATTACTTTTAATAATTGTAAATCATCCTTTTTGGGATAATATAATGCTAAATGGAAACAAATATCAAAAAGAATATTTAGATTATTTTTTAGGGATTGCATTGGATGTAGCTAAATTTATTGAAAAAAAATGATATTACACAAATAAAGGTATTAAAAACTTACAAGAATGGGTAGATTTTATACATGAACCAAATTTAAGTAACTTATCAATAATAACAAAATTAATATATAAAATTATATCCGAAGAAACAAAAAATAGTGTTGAAGAAATTTTAAAAGATGAATAAATTAATTTAAAAAAGTAAAAAATATATGTATATATTTCGTATATAATTTTGACATTATAAAATAAAAATATAAAATGGATTTAGATTAATGACTAAATCCATTTTTTATGAATGAAATAAATTTTGAAACAGAATATAACAAGTTAAATAAAGCACAAAAAGAAGCTGTTGATTCTATATATTGACCAGTTATGGTTGTAGCATGACCTGGTAGTTGAAAAACTCAAATAATATGACTTAGAACAGCAAATATTATACTAAAAGCTGGGATTAGACCAGAAAATATACTAATCACTACTTTTACTGAAGCTTGAGTTATAGCTATAAAAGAAAGATTAGTTAAATTTTTATGACAAGATTGATACAAGGTAAAAGTGTCAACTTTTCATGCTTTTTCATCTGAAGTTATATCAGATTTTCCAGAAAAATTTTTAGACCAAAGAGCTAAAAAAGTAATTGACGATATAGAATCATATGAGATACTTAGTGAAATCATAGACGATAACATAAAAAATTGAGAGATTAAAGAACTTTTTAATACAATGGATAGATTTGCTTACCTAAGAGATATAAAAGATAGGATAAGTAAATTAAAAACAGAATGATTAAATCCAGAATGATTTAGTATAGTGATTGAAAAACAAAGACAAGAATACGAAGAAAAATTACTTGATTTAGAAAATAATAAAAAAATAAGAGATTTAGAAAAAAGAAGAGCAAAAGATAAAGAATGATATGATAAACATATAAATAAATTAAGAGAATTAAACCTAGTTTACAGAGAATACAACAATACAATAAGAGAAAAATGATTGTATGATTTTGCTGATATGATAAATTTTGTAACTGAAAAATTTAGAACAGATGAAGAAATACTAGCATACTATGCTGAAAAATTTCAATTTATGATGATTGATGAATTTCAAGATACAAATAATAGTCAAAATGAAGTTATAAATCTGATTTTAAATTATTTTCCAGAAGAACAAAATATAATGGTAGTTTGAGATGACGATCAATCAATCTACCGTTTTCAAGGTGCAAATATAGAAAATATGCTTGATTTTGCAAGTAAATATACAGATACAAAACTTGTAGTTTTGGAACAAAATTATAGATCAAGTCAAGATATACTAGATTTATCACAAAACTTAATCAAAAACAATACTCAAAGAATTTCAAATAGACTAAAATGATTAAACAAAAATCTAACTGCAGCAGGTATAAATAAAGATTTAAAAGAAAATAAGTTTATCATGCTTGAAAATGACATGGTAGAAAAAGAGTTTGTATATAGAGAGATAGTAAAAAATAACAATGAAAATACTACCTTTGCAATTATAGTAAAAAGTAATAAGCAAATAGGAGAGTGGTCAGATTTTTTAACTTGAAAATGATTAAAAGTTAGCTCAAAAAAAAGTTCAAATATATTAAATAATCATATATGTAATTTTTTACTAGATTTTCTAAAATTTATAGAAAATCCATATTTTTATGATGTAAATTTACTTAATTTACTTAGAAGTGATTTAATAGATATAGAAAATATAGATGCAATTTATATGAGTAGAAACCTTTATCAAAGAAACTATTCTAGAGATAAATTTAAACTTTGATTATGGGATATAATAAAAGATGTAGAAGATGATGTTTTCGCAAGAGAAAATCTAAAAGATATAGAAAAAGTAGTGAAATTTAGAGATTTAGTATTAAAACTAAATTCTAGTATTTGAAATTCTTGAATAACTTCGCTTTTGAGAGATGTATTAGAAGAGTTAAAAATATTTGATTTTGTAGAGAAAAATGGTAGTTTTGATGATTTACAAGACATATTTTCACTTGTAAATAAGATTAAAACATTTATAGAAAACAATAAGGAAATCAAACTTGCAAATATACTAAATAAATTTGATTTATACAAAAAATTTGGAGTTTCTATTTCAAGAGAAAACTTAAAAGCAAACAATTCTAACATAGAAATTTTAACTGCTCATGGCTCAAAATGACTTGAGTATGACTATGTATTTATACCAGAAGTTTATGAGTGAAATTGGAATAAAAAAACACTTCCAGATAAACTAAAACTTCCTATTTGAATTATATGAAATGGTTTACAATATAGCGATTTAGATGAAAAAGAATTCAAAGAATTAGAAAAACAAATAAGTATAGAAGAAGAGAGAAGATTGTTCTTCGTAGCCATTACAAGAGCAAAAAAATCACTTATTTTTACATTTGCATGAGCAAAAGAAAACAAAGTATTGATAAAATCTAGTTTTATAGAAGAGACAGAAATAGAAGTTGAAAAAGTAGATTTAGAAATAAATGAGACAGAATTAAAAGAGATTTTAATTTCATCAATGCTTGATACAAAACTTATAAACACAAACGAAGATGAGATTAATTTTATCGCAAAATTTTTAGAAACATACAAGTTAAGTCCTACTGATTTAAATAAATTTTTAGAAAATCCAAAGAAATTTCTAAATGAAGTTATTTTTAAATATCCATTTTTATCAAATGAAAATCTGGTTTTTTGAAGTGCATATCATAAAGTTTTGGAATTAATATCAATTGAAAGATCTAAAAAATGACTTTTGATGAGTTTAGATGAAATCAAAAAAATATTTATAGATGAAATCAAAAAATACGATTTAACACCTGAAGAATACGAAAGATTATTAGAAAGATGAAATGAATGACTTGCATGATATTATGAAATATTTAAACAAAATAATAGGGAATTAGTAGCAACGGAGTATAACTTTAGATCAAAAAATATAATTTTTGAATGAGTTCCACTAACAGGAAAAATAGATAAAATAGAGATTTGTAATTCTAGTTCAAATATTGAAAATCAAATTAAAGAGTGACAATGAGCTCTTTTTACAGAAAATGTAGCACTTGTAGATTACAAAACTTGAAGTGTAAAAGCAATTTGAATGATAAAATGAACAGATAGATACGGAGAAAAAAAGCCTTGAGAATGAGCTTATTTAAGACAATTATTATTTTATAAACTTATGTTTGAAAATAATTCTGAATTAAATTCAAAATACAACATGTGAGAACTAGCTCTTGATTTCGTAGAAGGAAAAAATAAACAATACAAATACACTGCAATTGACCATACCTTTGAAGAATATGAAGATTTTAAATCTGAATTAAAAGATGCACGGGGAAAGATAGTTGATATAGAGTTTTGGAAAGAATTATTGACAAATTAACCAATAAAATTAATATATTTTTAGGAGTTTTTTAATATAAAAATTATAAATAAATATGTTTGAGGAAATAGAATTATTTGATATTTTGAAAAAGATTCTTTTATAACAATTTCTCAAATTAAAACAATTGATAAAAAAAGATTTATAGAAAAAATATGAAAAATAGATGTAGATGAATTTTTAGAAATAAAAAATAGGATTAAAAATACTTTTTAATCCTACCATTATTCTCCCACATAAATGTGGTGAGGATCTAGGAATGCCTAGACTTTGTACGAGTATTATATAACTTTTACTAAGATTTATCAAAAGTTTTTCCCAACATGTAATATACAAAAAAATATCATGATCAATAATTTTTTAACATAAAAAGTTATGTTCATATTGATAATTATGAGAATAATATTATATTAACATATATATTATAATTATTCTTTTAAATAATGTCTACACAAACTATTACATTCTTTGATATTCAGAGTTTAAAGTACTCAATAAAGTTTAATTTAGAATATTAAAAAAAATGAACTTAAATTTCAATAAATCACTTGCAACTTCCTATACAAACAATTCACAAAAAATAAGAGCAATGTCTGAACCCTGGACAGAACAAAATATTTTTTGTCCGAATTGTGGGAGTAAATTATCAGAACTTGAAAATAATAAAAAAGTTTCTGATTTTTTATGTGAAAATTGTTTAGAAAACTATGAACAAAAAGCATCAAAACATAAATTTAAAGATAAAACTTTATCATCAGAATATTATACTTTGATTAATAGATTAAATTCTATTGATAAACCTAATTTTTTCTTTTTACATTATTTAGACTGAATATTTTCTGTAAATGATTTTTTTGTAGTACCAAAATACTTTTTTATTTCAGAAATAATAGAGAAAAGAAAACCTTTATCAATTACAGCAAGAAGAGCAGGATGGACTGGTTCAAATATTTTGTTTTCAAAAATACCAAATTCAGGGAAGATATATTATATAGAAAACTGAAAAGAAATTTCAAAAGAAAAAGTATTAGAAAAATGGCAAAAAACAGCATTTTTAAAAGATATAAAAAAAGATAGTTTTAAAGGTTGGATTTTAGATATTATTAATTGTGTAGAATCATTAAATAAAAATGATTTTTCTCTAAATGAAATATATGCTTTTGAAAAAGATTTAGAAATTTTACATCCAGAAAATAAAAATATTAAACCAAAAATTAGACAACAATTACAATTTTTGAGAGATAAATGATATTTGGAGTTTTTAGAAAAAGGGAAGTATAGAGTTTTATAAAATAATTTAAATAATATGAAAAAGTATATTTTTCTTACTTTTGAATGAACAACATATCAACCAAATAGTGAATCATCTGAACCAGATATTGAAAATATACAAATGATATGAACCATTAATTGAAATTCTAAAGAAGATGCATTTGAAAACTTAAAAAAAGAAAATGAGTGGCTTTTAAATACTTCATTTAACGAAATCTATTGTCATGAATTAAAAGATAATGATTTTACATATTTTAATTTAAAAAATTAATAGAAACTCTAAACTAATAAATTCCTTACTTCGTAAGGAATTTATTGCGTGAAAAAACCCAGCCTTCGGCTGGTTTTTTTAAAATAAAATCTTTTATAAAAAATAAAATAAATTTGTAATAATAATTAAAGATAATATAATCAAAAAGTAAAGTATCTCCTAACTTTAAAAATATGTGAGCAGTTTTATGACAATGAAAATTTCCTGAACATTGACAAATAAATCCTGAAAATGTAGATTTTGCGGTATTATGACAAAATATTACAGTAATTAAAACATTAAATTATACTAAAAAAATCAATAATTTTGTAGATGAAATAACAGAAAGAATCAACTTAGTTATAAAATTATCTATTAATGATTTCACTACACAAGTATCTGAATCTCGTGATAATTATGTAAATTTATCAAGTAGAGAAGAAATATTATTATCAGAAGAAACAACTAAATTATTCAATGAAATGCTTCTTAGTGCACTTTTATTTGATGAAGGATTTACTGAAAAAATGCAAGATAAAAAAATAGATATTTCAAAAGAAGTTAGATTATTATATATAACCGATTCGCTAACTCCATACAAAGAAAAGATTTTAGACTTACTTACTAAAACATTTGTACAAAAAAGATATAAGTTTTTTTAAATATTAAAAATATATAAAAATATGTGAGAATTAATTTGAGTATGAAAGTTTCAAACTAAACCAGTAATAAACACTCATTCATGAATATTAGATATTAAAAACTGTGGTGATAATATAGTATCTATTGATACTCAACTAAATTTAGAACAAAGAGCTTTAAGTGAAAATGAAGAAGAAGAAGAAAAAATAATTTGAATAATAGACAATATAATAAATTTGTGAATATGAGACTACGAGGAACATATAAAAGAAAATTGAAGAAATAGTTGAAAAAGAAATTTACTAAATGAAACACTTCCTTTATGGGATGAAATGTATATAAAAACTCAAGCAATAGAAGAAACACTAGATTTTATTGCAGATAATGATTGAGATGTAGAAATATATGACTGATTCTTATTTTGAGCTATAGAATGAGTATTAGAAAATTATAGAGATAGAGTTTTTGATGCATTAATTGAAAATGAAATAAAAATAACATTAAAAAAATAAAACATGAAAATAGTAGTTATATGAGCATCAAATGATAGAGAAAAATTTGGGAATAAAATAGTTAGAGATTTAGTAAAAAAATGACATACAGTAGTTCCTGTAAATCCAAAAGAAAAAGAAATAGAGGGGATTAGAGCACACAATAGTATAAGTAATATAAAATTTAATTACGATATAGTAAATTTTGTAGTACAACCTGAAATAACTCTTCAAATATTAGAAAAAAATATAGATATACTTAAAAGTAAAACTATATGGTGCCAACCAGGTTCTAGTAACGAAAAAGTAAAAATATTTCTTGAAAATAATTTTACAAATTTCATTATTGATAGCTGTATAATGATAGAAGATATAACAAAAAAAGACTAATAAAACTAGTCTTTTTTTTGGTTTTAAATTATATTTATGATATAGTAAAAGTAATAATTATAAATATAGTATATGAATAATAATGATATATTAAAAATCGGAAAAGAAATTATATTTTTCGCAGCAACTTATGAGTATAATAAAGAAAAAATTGATTATAAAGAAACATTAGAAAAGATTAAAAAATATAAATTAAAACTAAATAATGATGATAAATATTCAAAAATAGTTTTATGATTTTTAAATGACATAGAAGATGATATAATTTCTGGTAGAAAAATAAATATAGATTCATCAAAAAGTGATAATTATTTAGAAAACTATTTTCTAACTAAAAATGAAATAAATATTTATAATAATTTAATACTAAAAGATAAATATAGAGAATTTTTTGATATATTACAAAAAGACAATATTGATCTTGAAAAAGTAAAAAAAATCATAATAGAAATAAATAATAACTTTTTAAAAACTATTAATCAATTAGATAGTAAAATTATAGCTAAAAATCTACTTATATTTACTTTATTTACTAGAAATATTCCTAGTGAAGCATTTATTAGATTAGATGCAATAATATCTAAATTTAGCGAATTAAAAGAAGAAAAGAAAAAACTATCTACTATGTCAAAAAAATACAATCTATTTTTAAAACAAGTAGTTAGTGATTGAATAAATTTCTATAAATCTAAAACTTATAATTATAATTTTTTGAATTATAAGTTTATATCTTGAGAATTAGAAATAAATAATAATTCATCAGATGCTTCAAAAATATGATTTAGAAGTGGTAATCCAGATTATGAATATAAAAAAATACTTTTTAGTATAACGAAAAAACGGCTTAATTGTAAAAAGTGTGTGGCTAAAATAAGGAATATTTGGTATAATAAAGCCAAATACTCCTTTATTTTTAACTATGTTAAATAAAAATAGCCATAAAATCTGTAAAAAATGTAA
>Ga0100398_1001339_pt1 | contig 21150 bp, 17 predicted proteins | sample CryGeymeta201522_FD_81568 | JGI IMG/M metagenome (GOLD analysis project Ga0100398, IMG submission 81568) | Groundwater microbial communities from Crystal Geyser aquifers in Utah, USA - Crystal Geyser metaG 2015-22 | ecosystem: Environmental > Aquatic > Deep subsurface > Groundwater | place: USA...
CTTCAACCGCTCCGCCGCCGAATACGGGGAGAGGCTGCCCGGCGGCATCGTCGGGCGTAGCCGAGCCGGAGAAGAACAGAAGGAAGAAGAGGAGACCGGCGGCGGCCATGAGAACGGTCAGCGCCTTCCGGCTGCGTTCGAAATTCAGGGCGAAGGCGAGCAGGACCGTTGCCGCGAAGGCCAGGCAGTATTGGCAATAGACACCGCTCCGCACCTGGTAGCCGATCAGGAAGAGCTCCCCGCCCGCGCCGAAGGCGAGGAGCAGGAGGCAGAGGACGGGTTTCCGGAACCACGCGAGGAGCAGAACGATGACCATGTATAAGATCCCGAGGTATTTGAGGTCGATCCCCAGGATATCGCCTTTCAGAGAACTGCACGCGCCTGGGCAGAAGGCGTAGGCGACGGCGATGGCGATGCCGGTCAGCGCAAGCAGGATGGTCAGAAAGCGTTTCTTCGGCGACAAGAATTTCTTCATGAAATCCAGGCTCCCCCTTCGAATTTGATGTGCCGGAGTTTTTATCCCTTTCCGCCCGGCGGGGTCAAGAATTTTCGCTTCGATCCCTGACCGCCCTCTAACAACGGAAACATCCGTTTTCGTAGATCACGACCTTTTCCCCCGTCGTAAGGTGGGCCGTGACCGTTTTGGCCTCCGTGTTCACCAGGTCCCAGTGGAGGGCCGAGTCGTTGAAGCCCAACTTCCGCTTGAGCGTTCCGGTCATCGCGGCGGGATCGCCGGCGTAGGTGTCGGTGTAGGAGGCCCCGACGGCGATGTGGCAGTTTCCGTTCTCCCCGCCGAAGTTTTCGTCAAAGAGGGTGTCGGCCATGAACCGGTCGATCCGCGAGAAGCGTCGGTCGGTCAGCGAAAACTCGCCGATCCGTTTCGCGCCCCTGTCCATCGCAAGTTGACGGACGGTGAACGCCTCGCCGGTCTCCGCGTGGATCTCGACGGCGTTCCCTTTTTCAAAGGTCAGTTTCACCCCCTCGACGTAGTTGCCGCTCCGGTAGGAGGGGAGATTCGCGTAGTAGCTCCCCTCGGTTCCGCGCCAGTCCGGGGAGACGAAGAGTTCGAAACTGGGGATGTTGTGGCCGGATACCCCCGCCCATTTCCGCTCAGCGCCCGGCGTGATCCGGAGGTCGCAATGGGCGGACTCGATGTGGAAATAGGCCGCCTTCAGCCCTCCCAGCCACTTCTTGATAGCGGTCGCATCGCGTCGGATTTCTTCCCATTTGCCGACCGGATCTTTACGGTCCAGGTAACAGGCCCGGATGATCTGTTTCGCGTAAACCTCCGGCGTCGTCCGGGCCTGCGCCGCAAGCTCCGCGGTCGGCAGCGTGCAGAGCGTCCAGCCGTAAGCCCCCTCCTGCTCGCGCCGTTCGAGGATGTCGCGGAGCGGCTTGCGGGCGACCAGGACCTTGCCGATCCGGGCCGGGTTGACCTCTTTGAGATGGGTCAGTGAATCGGGTGCATGGAGGTAGATCCGCCCGTGGAGATTTCCGCAGAGTTCCTTCTCGCCCGGGGGCTGGAAAACGAGCTGACGTCCGCCGGATTTCCCGTAGAACGAACGCTCCATGTCAACGGTGAGCCCCATCCGCTGGAGCGGGTTCATCCCCGCGGCGATCACCCTGTCATAGAGAATCTCGGCGAGGCGGAGGGCGGCGCGGTCGTACTGAATGAGGATCACGTCCCGCTTCCGGAAACGCTCCCGCCGGGCCGTCTTCAGCCCCCAGAGCAGGACCTCCGCGTATCGTTCAAGGTGCCTTTCGTTCAACATTTTTATTTATCTCACTTTTTGGCGCTGAGGATCTTTTCCATCAGCGGGATGTCGGCCCCTGTGACCACCTGTCCGTCGATCAGAAAAAGGGGGGTTCCCGTGACCCCGATCCGGGCGACAATCCCTTTATGGGCCCTCAGAAGCTCCTCCGTCGCGTCGTTCCGGACCGGTTTGAATTTCATGTCGTCTAATTTTCCGGTCATTGCCTCCTCATAGGCCTTAACCCGGTCGGCGGCGCCGAGGACAAAGCGGATCTTCGCCTCGGCGTTCGGGTGGCTTGGGAGCGCAAGGAAGAAGACATGCCTTGTCAGGTCTTTCCTTTGCGAAAGATAGGCCGAGGCCTGCCGGCAGTACGGGCAGTCCGGATCGGTGATTTCGACTACCGTGTGGGGACCGTCGCCGATCTTGAGGGCCTTTTCGAGAGGGGTCTCCCTGAGTCTCCGGGCAAGGATCTCCCGCACCCGCTCTTCGGTGAGGTTCCTCCCGTCGCGGTTGATGAGCGACCCGGTGATGAGGTACTCCGGCCCCGGGGCGTAGTAGGCGATCCTCCCCCCGGAGACGATCTCGTAGATGCCGGCGATGGCGGTCGGGGAGACGCTCTCGGCAGGGATGTTGGGAAAACTCTTCCGGAAGGACTCTTCCGGCGTCGCCGCCCAAACGGGGGTGCTGACGATGATCAGCAGCACACAGAGGATGAAGGGTGTTTTATGAATATTCATGGCCTGTTTGCCTCTTTCTCCAGTGAACATGGTGAACCGCGATGACGTTGGCTCCCCGGCATGGCCCCGGAAAGAGGGCGCCGGGGGCGGGAAGGCGGGCGGAACATCCTCACTCGGCCGATCGATTCTGCGCCCCGGCCTTGAGACGGTTACAGCCGTCTGTCGAGGATGTAGTCCGCGATGGTCAGGAGCGCGGTTTTGGCCTCCGAGTCGTCAAAGGGGGAGAGAAACCCCCGCGCCCCGTCGATGCATTTTCTGGCCTTCCTCAGGGCATAGGGGATCCCGTCGTAATGATTAATCAAGTCCATGATCCCGGCGGTTGCTTCCCCATCCTTTTTCTCGATCCCCGTCCGGATGAAGGTCTTTTCTTCCGGGGTGCACTTTTTTATGGTCCGGATGAGCGGGAGCGTCAGCTTCCCCTCCCGGAGATCCTGGCCGATCGCCTTGCCGAATTCTTCCTCCCTGGCGACGTAGTCGAGGGTGTCGTCCGTGATCTGGAAGGCGGTTCCGATCCTCATGCCGAAGCGGGTCAGCGCCTCGATCTGCCCGTCCGTCGCGTTTCCGAGGATGCCGCCGATGGCGCAGGCCGCGGAAATCAGGATCGAGGTCTTTTTCTCCACGATCGACAGATATTCCTTTTCTGTGGTGTTGACGTCGCCCGCCTTCATCAATTGAAAGACCTCGCCCTCCGACATCGTGTTCGTCGTGGTGGCGATCAGTTTGAGGATGGCCATGCTTCCGTCGTCGATCATCAGCTTGAAGGATTTGGAGTAGAGGAAATCCCCGACGAGGACGCTTGCGGCATTGCCCCAGACGCTGTTTGCGGAAACCTTCCCCCGCCGGGTCTCCGCATGGTCGATGACGTCGTCGTGGAACAGGGTGGCGGTATGGATGAACTCGATGACCGCCGACAGGGGGTAACGGCGCTCCCCCCGGTAGCCGCAGAGTTCGGCGGTGGCCAGAAGCAAAAGCGGCCGGAAACGCTTGCCGCCGCTGCCGATCAGGTGGTGAATGATCTCCGGGATGAGCCGAACCTCCGAACGGAGGTATATCTCCATGTATTCCTCGACCTTTTTCAGATCGTTTCCGAAGTAATGAAATACCTCCTGTATCTGCATGGCCTTACCCCGATGGTTGCGGAAATCCCGGCCTCAAGAGAGGCGCGATTTCGACTACCCTATTGAAAGCACATATAACGGATGCCCGGAGAAATGTCAAACAACCGATCGGCATCGGCATAACTCAACCTTTGACGACTCCGCAAAAAGTCGTCATTCCCGCCCCCGTCTTCACGAGGGTAAACTCCGGCGGGAATCCAGAGAGCATGGAGCTAGTTGAAATAACTGGATTCCCGTTTTCACGGGAATGACAGAATAGGGGGTTTTCAGACTTTTTATGGGGTTGTCATATTTGCATTTGACGGAGGTGTCGATCCGTATTATGAAAGGCGCGAAACGGACCGGACTCCGGCCTGCTCTGCAGGGCATCCCGGTGATGCCGGATAGCGAAAAATTCCGCGGAGGGGAGGCGGGTTCACGCCGGATCGGCAAGCAATCGGAGGAACGTTATGAGCGAAAAGGTTGAGGCGGCGGTGGCCTGTTTCCGGGACGCCGCCGAGATCCTTGAAGATGTCCTGTAGGGAGAGGAAAGAAGGGATCATGGGCGGGATGGCGCAATGAACAAAACAGCCCTGGTCATCGTCCTTGCCTCCGCCTTTCTGCATGCGGGCTGGAACTACCTTCTCAAGAAAAGCGACCGGAAGATCGTCTTCATCTGGTGGTTCCTGCTGCTGTCCGCGATCATCTATATTCCGATGTTGCTGTACTTCTTGCCGGGGGTTTCCATTTTGCCGGGAGGATGGTTCTGCATCGTTGCCAGCGGCCTCATCCACGGGGCCTATTTTTGGTTCATGGGGGGCGCCTATCAGCGAGGCGACCTTTCCTTAGTCTATCCGCTGGCCCGGGGATCGGGCCCCCTGTTTGTCCCCATGCTTGCCGTGGTCCTGCTGGGGGAGGAGATTGCCCCGCTCGGCGGGATCGGGATCCTGCTCATCATCGGCGGCATCTACTGCGTCCATCTCCGTTCCTTCACCGTCGCCGCCTTTCTGGAGCCTTTTCGCGCCCTCCGGGGCGGGGCCTCCCTCTGGGCGCTCTTCACGGGACTTGCCATCGCCTTCTATTCGCTTGTGGACAAGGTCGGCGTGGGGCTGGTCTATCCGCCGGTCTATATCTACATCATGTTGCTGATCACCTGGCTGGTGATCACCCCCTGGGTTCTGATCCGGGAAAGGCAGGGGTTGAAGTCGGAATGGCAGCGCCACAAAGGTCCCATTGTGGTCGTTGGGTTCCTCTGCGGATTCACTTACCTGATGATCCTCTTCGCCCTCACGATGAGCAAGGTCAGCTATGTCGCGGCGGTTCGCGAGGTCAGCATCGTCCTGTCGGCCTACTTCGGGATCGTCTATCTGGGGGAAAAACATGGGAGGCAAAAACTGTTGGGCGCTGTACTCATCGCCCTGGGCGTCATCGCCATCGGCCTGAGCCGGTAGCGGCGCCCGGTTGGGAAACGGGCCATAAAATAATCAATAGTTATCAAAAATATGATTATTATTAGTTTGACTTATATTGAATGCGTTTTCTATACTGCCGATCGGTTCTTCGCCCGTTTTGCGAAATGGACGGAACGGGTTTGCAGGGCATAGGCCATCGTAAAAAATACTGGAGGAATTTAGAATGGATAGACAACCTTTGTTTAAGAGAAAGACGGCCATTTCCTACAAGACGGAGGAGAAGACCGTCGTGCGCGGCTACAACGTGAGCGACCTGGCGGAGGCGGGCTACACGCTTTACGACATGCTCTTCATCCTCTTCCAGAACCGGATCCCTGCGGAGAACGAGGCGGACATGCTGCGGTATGAAACGGGCGAGTTTCTGGAGCACTCCATGTCGCCGTCGGCGGCGTCGGCGATCGCCGTGATCGGCGGCCGGCCCAACCTCCCCGCCGCCATCTCCGCGGCGGTCATGACCTTCGGGTCAGCCCACGGCCCGGGGGCGGCGCACGGCTACATGATGCACAAGTACATCGAGCGCGCCCGGGTGGAGGGGAAGAGCATCGAGGAGATGGGCAAGATCCTCGTCGACGAGTATATGGATGCAGGCCTCGCCGTCATGGGGATGGGGCAGCCGCAGCATATAGACGGCGACCCCCGCGCGGAACCGACCCACATCAAGCATGAGCAGCTCTGCCGCGGCGTCTATCTCGCCCTCCAGCGTTCCATCGAGAAGCACTTCAACGCGCGCCGGAAAAAGGAGGGCAAGGCATACGTGGCGGTGAACATGATCGGCGCCGGCAATACGGCCCTTGCGGAGCTGGGCTTCTCCCCCAACGCCGCCTGGTGCATCGGTTGCGTTTGCCGCGGTTTCAGTTGCGCGGCCCACGCCACCTACACGATGAAGAAGGGGCGGGCCTGGGCGGCCTCGAAGCGGGAGCCGATGGTCCAGATGCTCGATCTTTCCATGATCAAATACCAGGGTCCCGCCGACCGGGAAGTGCCGAGCCAGGCCGAGCGACAGGCGTACGCCCGCAAGCAGAAAGAGGAAGGAGAATACAAGAAATGGGTAATTTAGACGATCCGAGACTCAATTTCAATTACCGTACCCGGGAGCGCGGCACGGTCCCGATGGACACAAAGCGCGACCGCTTCCAGTGGGTGTCCGAGGTCGCATACAAGAATGTTCACCGCATCGTAACCCGGGGATACGACACGACGGAGCTTGTGGAAGCCGGTTATGGCCTTACGGACGTTCTCTTCGTCGATTTCCAGGCGCGAATTCCTCTGGTCGAGGAAGAGAAGATGCTCAACTACGTCATGGTCTGCATGCTGGAGGACGGGCTCTCCTCGCCGGCGAACATCGCGCGGATCGTTGCGAGCGGAAAGACGCTGCTGACCCAGGCCGCCGGCGCCTCCATCCTCGCCTTCGGCCACGCCTACGGCGCCTACCAGGAGATCGGGAAGCTGATGGACGGCATTCTGGCCCGCCAGGAGAAAGAAGGCAAACCGCTTTCCGAGGTGGTCGAGGCGGTGGTCGGGAAGAAACTGAACGACCCCGCGCTTGGGGTGTCGGGTCTGATGCTGAAGGACCCGATGGCGAAGCGGATGGTCGCCCGCGCCGAAAAGTTGGGTGTGGCGGGCAAATACGTTTCCCTGATCAAGGAGATCGTGAAGGCGGCGCAGAAATTCAGCAAGGAGCCGGTCGACATCGATCTTCTGGGCGCCACGGGGGCGGTGATGTTTGACCTCGGCTTCACCCCCGAGGCGACATGGGGCATCCTTGCGGTGACCCGCGCCTTCGCCACCGGCGCCCACTACTGCGAGGAGATCGAGCGGGAGGCGCCGGTCCGCCTCGGGCAGACGCTGACGCCGAAGGAGTGGTACGACGGACCGGCAGACCGGCCGGCGCCCACCCTCGAGGAACGGAAATCGGTTGCCAAGGCGATGGAGGCCCAGACGCCCGCGGAGTGGAAACAGACCTTCCTCGAGCAGCAGAAGATCAAGGGTTCCGGATGGGCCATCGTTGAGGAGATCGACGATCCCAAACGGAAGATTTGATGAGGACAAGATTCCCTGCTCGCCCGCTTTGAAAGTGGGCAGGGAAGATCGTTTCGTCCGGGCTGGACGCTTTTCCCTTGATGAACGAAGGGACGAAAGAGGTTGCGATATGGAAGACAATGTTCGGGAAATGTACGAAAAGGCGCGGGCGGCGTTCAAGACCGTCGAATACTGGCCGCAGGAGAAGGTTGACGAGATGGTCCTGGCGGTCGGCTGGGAGCTGCAGAAGCCGGAGACGGCGGATGAGCTGGCGCGTCTGGCCGTCGAGAAGTCGGGGATCGGCGTCTATGAGGACAAGGTTCACAAGATCGGGACGAAGGTGCGTGGAACGCTCTACGACCAGATCGGCGTGAAGACCTGCGGTCTGGTGGAAGAGGACAAAGCGAAAGGCATCCGGAAGTATGCCAAGCCGATCGGCGTGATCGCGAACGTGGTTCCGTGTACGAACCCCGAGTCGACGGTTTGCTGTATCGCGCTCAGCACGCTGAAGACCCGCAATGCAATCATCTGTTCGCCGCACCCGCGCACGGAGCTGGCGACCTATGCGACGGTGGAGCACATCCGCAAGGGGCTCGCGAAGGTCGGCGCGCCGGTGGATCTGGTTCAGTGCATCCGCCACACCAGCAATGAGAAAACCCAGGAATTGATGGCGAATTGCGACTACGCGGTGGCGACCGGAGGGGCGGCGCTGGTGAAGGTCGTCTATGAGGCGGGGGTTCCCGCCCAGACCGTGGGCGCGGGAAACGTGATCTCCATCGTGGATTCGACGGTCAAGGATATTCCGGGGGTCGCCTTCCGGCTCCGAAAATCCAAGACGGCCAACAACGCGGCCTCCTGTTCCTCGGAAAACGCGATTGCTGTCGAGGAGTGCATCTTTGACAAGATGATCGCGGCCCTCAAGGCCGAGGGCGGCTATATGTGCAGCACAAAGGAGCGTGAGATCCTGCGCAAGGCGATGTGGCCGGACGGTCACACGCTCAATCGGGACATCGTAGCGAAATCCGCGGTGTTCATTGCGGATCTGGCCGGATTGAAAGTTCCCCGCGACACGAAGATCCTGATGGTCATGGGCGAGAAGATCGGTCGCGAAGACCGGTTTTCGGGCGAGAAGCTCTCTCCGGTTCTGACGGTCTGGAAGTGGGCCGATTTCGACGAGATGCTGGACCGCATGGAGAAGATCCTGAAGTTCTCCGGCGAGGGCCACTCGGTGAACATCCAGACGGCGCTCGACGAGCGGATGCACAAGCTCGGCCTCCGGGCAAACGTCAGCCGGGTCGTCTGCAACATGGGCCATACCGAGGCGAACAGCGGCGGCTGGACGAGCTGTCTGGGCTTCACGGACACGCTGGGCTGCGGAACCTGGGCCGGGAACATCAGTTGCGAGAACATCAACTGGAAACAGTTCCTCATGTACACGCGGGTGGCCGTGCCCGTTGCGAATTACCAGCCGTCGGACGAGGAACTCTTCGGCAGCTATCTGAAGAAGTATGGTAAGGATTGATGTTTTTAACATGATCCGGGCGATTGTTTTTGATTTCGGCCAGACGCTGGTCGATTCGGCGGAGGGTTTCCGGGCGGCCGAAAAGGAGGCGCAGCGGAAGGCATCTGCGGCCCTTGGCCTTCCGGAGGGGGAGGCGTTTCTCGCGGTTTACCGGGAGATCCGCTCCCGCTTCCATGCCCGTTCCGATTTTTCCCGGAAGCGAATCATAGAGGAGCTCTTCCGGCATTACGGCCGCAAGCCCGACTCCGCGCTTCTGGAACATTGGGAAACCGAGTACTGGGAGCGGATCAAGGCGATGACCCGAATTTTTCCGGAGACGGAGACGGTCCTGACGGCCCTGCGGGAGCGGTACCGCCTGGCCCTGATCACCAACGCCCAGGGGCAGACGGAGACGGGGAAGCACCGCCTCGGCCACTATCCGGAGCTGATGCGGTTCTTTGAGGTGATCGTCGTGGCCGGCGAGGGTGGAATCCCGGCGAAACCCGATCCGCTTCCCTTTCGTCTCTGTCTCGACCGATTGGGGATCGCGCCGGGGGAGGCGGTCTATGTGGGGGACGACTGGCGGATCGACGTCTGCGGTTCGGAGGCCGCGGGTATGCATCCCGTCTGGCTCCGGCACCGCTCCCTGCAGCGGAATTGGCCGCAGGTGGAGACCGCGGCGCCCGTCATCGATTCTCTGGAGCGCCTGCTCGACCTGGAACCGCTTTTTACGGGAGAAGAAAAATGACGACGAAGGTGATCATCTGCCTCGACGGTTGCGGGCCGGACTATTTGGCGGGAAGCGAGACGCCGAACCTCGATGCGGTCGCCCGGGAGGGGTTCCACACGATCGGCGAAGCCGTCGTTCCCACCGTGACCAATGTCAACAACACCTCCATCATCACGGCGAGTCTTCCGGAGACGCACGGAATTACGACTAACTACCTGCTGGATCCCGTCAGCGGCCAAGAGTGTTACATGGAATCCGCGGATTACCTGCTGACGCGCACCGCCTTCCGCCATCTCGCCGACCGGGGCCAGAAGAGCTGTCTCCTCACCGCCAAGGACAAGCTCACGAGCCTGATCCGGTGTGAGCCGGACTGACGCTTGATAATCCATCCGATAGAAATAAGTGCCGAAAGTAACTTTTTGGCTTTGACAGATGGCCACTGGGTCATACGGCCGCAAATGCAATGCTGATGGGCATCGGACTACACTCTGCCATTTCAAGGCGTTCTGCCAGAACACGTAACGCAAGAGCCTCAGCTTTCGTCATTGCTTCATCGGCAGTTGTTCCGTACGCCATAACTCCAGGCAATGTATGTACTTCGGCAATCCAACGGCCATCTTCTTCACGTTCGTATTCAATGTTATAATTCATTGCTAACCTCCATATAAATCGCGATGGTGAGCCATGATACATTATTTGCGAGAATAACGAATGAAATACGTCGATCATTATAGCGAATAAGCGTTATTCTGCAGCGAAGTTGCAGAATGACGCTTAAGCGGATTCACGGATGGCCTTGCCCGCGCTCTTGACTTTCTGCCGTGAAGGTTTCCCCCGATTTCAGACCGCTCTCCACCGCGAATACGATCGCGTCCTGTTTGCCGGCATCCGTTCGGACCTTCCCGATGCGGAGCGCGCCGCAGCGGGCGGCGACGGTGAAGCCGCCCTCATCCGACGCCAGGACCTCCCCCGGTCGGGCGTCCGGGCGGCCGGTCGGAACCAGCCGGGTCTCGAAGAAACGGACCTTCTTTCCCCGATAAAAGGAGTAGGCCCCCGGCTGGGGATCGCAGCCCCGGATGAGGTTGTGGACTTCTGCTGCGGGTTTTTCCCAGTCGATCCGGGCGACTTGGTCGTTGCAGAGCGGTTCGTAGGTGGCCGCTCCTTCGTCCTGGACCATCCGGGGCGCCCGCCCCTCCTTGATGAGCCCCACGGACTCCACGATCGCCTCGACGCCGAGGGGAAACAGGCGGTTGAAGTAAAGCGCGCCGGTCGTATCCTCCGGCCCGACCGGGACCCGCTTCCGGAGGAGAACCGGTCCCGTGTCGATCCCCGCGTCCGCCCAGAAGATCGAGAGCCCCGTCTCCCGGTCGCCCATGATCACCGCCCAGTTGATCGCGCTCCCGCCGCGGTGGCGGGGGAGAATCGAAGGATGATAGCAGATCGTCCCCTGAGTCGGGACCCCGAGAAAAGAAGACGGGATGATGTCGGTGACGAAGGCCATGATCAGCAGATCGGGGTTCGTGCTCCGGAACGCCTCGAGCGTCTCCGGGGTTCGGTAGCTGTCCGGCTGAAAGGCCGGGATCCCGCGGCCGTCGGCGGCCGTCTTCAGCGGATCGGGTTTTCCGCCCGCCTTTCCCTGGGGGAGCCAGGCGGCGATGATCTCCTCCCCCCGATCCGACAATGTTTCCAGAACCTTGGCGCCGAAGGCGGCCTGTCCCATGATGGCGATGCGCAGGCCCTGCTGCCGAGTTCGGATGGTTTTTCCAGTGCCCATGCTTTTCTTCCTCCTTCGCGTCCGTTTAGTGGATTCCCCTTTAATCGGCAACCATCGGTTGGCGACAAAAAAACAGCCTGGCTCTTCTTCTATCTGAAAACGGGGTCGGTTGTCGAGGATGATCATCCTTGACGATCCCGTAAAAAGTCTCCCTCCCCCCTCACCCTCGGGGAGAGGGAAGGGGTGAGGGGGGAGGGAGAAAATTACATTTTACGAGGCCGTCATCCTTTGGAGACGAGCGCCGGACCGCAGAGTCTCATGGTTTACAAAATAGCTACAAAATAGTTCTTGACAGGAATTTACCTTGTTGATATGAACGGACGAATTTTTAATTTTTTTAAAAACCCCAATAGATTCGATTGTTTTGGTAAGTATGCAAAATGACGGTCATAGAGGCTCGATCGTTTGTCATCCCCGCGGCAAACGTCTGATGCGTACGGACAGGGAGGCAACGGATCCCGATCGCGTTGCTCCCGGCGCCGACACGCGGTTCACCATTTTCCCGGTTGCGGAATCGACCCAGGTTCATAACTTATATTCGATGGTTGCCCCTGACAGGCTCTTGGGGCTGGAGGTATCGGTCCGGAGATGTCTTTGGCGGCGCCCTTGTCTTGGCCGGGCCGTCTGCGGAAAAAGTCATTGAAGGCGCCGGATACGGATCATTTAACGGAGGAGGGTAAACAATGAGTAAAGTAAATGATTTAGATCCAAGAAAATATGCAGATTGGCAGATTGCCGAAGAAGCAGAGAAAAATATGCCTACCCCCGACGAATGGCGGGAGAAACTGGGCCTTCAGAAGGATGAAATCATCCCGATGGGGAAGCTATGCAAACTCGATTTCATGAAAATTATTGAGCGCTTAAAAAATAGGCCCGACGGAAAGTATATTGAGGTCACGGCCATTACACCCACCCCGCTTGGAGAAGGAAAAACAACTACGGTCATGGGCTTGTTAGAGGGGCTTGGCAAAAGGGGACAGAATGTCGGCGGTTGTATCCGCCAGCCTTCGGGTGGTCCGACAATGAATGTCAAGGGTACGGCTGCCGGGGGCGGCATTTCGCTCCTCATCCCCATGACCGAATTTTCCCTCGGTCTTACCGGGGACATCAACGACATTACCAATGCCCACAACCTGGCCATGGTCGCCCTGAATGCCCGGATGCAGCACGAACGAAACTATGACGACGCTGAACTCGCCAAAAGGAATCTGAAGCGCTTGGACATCGATCCTGCCAACATCGAGATGGGCTGGGTCATGGATTTTTGCGCCCAGGGTTTACGGAATATTATCATGGGTCTTGGGGGCAGGATGGATGGTTTCCTCATGCAATCCAAATTTGGCATTACCGTGAGTTCGGAGCTTATGGCGATCCTGTCCATTGTCCGGGACCTGAAAGACCTCCGGGAGCGGTTGGGAAAGATCGTTGTGGCCTATAATAAGAAAGGCAAACCCGTCACCACCTCAGACCTCGAAGTGGCTGGCGCCATGTGCGCCTGGATGCGCAATACCATCAATCCTACCTTGATGTCTACGGTTGAACGCCAGCCCTGTATGGTGCATGCCGGCCCCTTTGCCAACATTGCCGTGGGCCAGTCCTCCATTATTGCAGACCGCATTGGTTTAAAGATGTTTGATTACCATGTAACGGAGAGCGGTTTTGCTGCTGATATCGGGTTCGAGAAGTTCTGGAATGTGAAATGCCGGGTGAGTGGTCTTACGCCCAATGTTTCCGTATTGACTTCTACGATCAGGGCTTTAAAGATGCATGGCGGCGGACCTGCCGTCGTGGCAGGACGACCCCTTCCTGAGGAATACACAAAGGAGAATCTGGCGCTTCTGGAAAAAGGGATCGTCAATATGACGCATCTCATCGGGGTCATCAAGAAGTCGGGAATCAATCCGGTCGTCTGTATCAATGCGTTCCATACGGATACCAAGGATGAAATTGCCATGGTTCGCAAGTATGCAGAGAAAGCAGGGGCTCGCTGCGCCCTTTCCGAACACTGGCTTAAAGGCGGGGATGGGGCCCTGGAGCTTGCTGACGCCGTCATGGACGCCTGCAAAGATAAAGTTGATTTTAAGTTCCTCTATCCGCTGGAGATGCCTTTGAGACAACGGGTCGAAATAATTGCCAAAGAAGTGTATGGGGCCGATGGCGTTTCCTGGACCCCGGAGGCCGAAGCCAAAGCGAAACGGTTTGAGGCTGATCCTGCATTAAAGGATTTCAACACCATGATGGTCAAGACTCACCTGAGCCTTACATACGATCCAACCAAGAAGGGGGTGCCCAAAGGTTGGATACTGCCGGTTCGCGACGTCTTGATCTTTGCCGGAGCAAAGTTCCTCTGCCCGATGACGGGCGCCATCAGTCTGATGCCCGGGACCAGTTCCGATCCCGCCTACAGAAGGGTGGACGTGGATGTAGAGACCGGCAAGGTAAAGGGATTGTTTTAAACTACTTCAAGGGGCGCGAAATATTGCGCCCCGCTTTTTTTCGGAACGTCATTGGTCATGGGGAAACACAAGGTCACGTTTCAACCGAGTGACAGACACATCTTTGTTGACGAAGGGGAGAATCTCCTCCAGGCGGCTATGGAGGCCGGCATTCACATCAACGCCTCCTGCGGCGGCAATGCGACCTGCGGGAAATGCAAGGTTAAAATCGTCGGCGGCGCGGTTGCGTCGCCGATGCACGCCGGGCTTTCCGAGGCGGAGTATGCCGACGGCTACCGCCTCGCCTGCCTCTCGACTGTCACCGGCGACGTCGATGTCGATATCCCGCTGGAATCGCAGGTGGATAAGTCCGTGCTGGCGCTGAAAGGCGATCGGCTCGCCGCCCCATATCTCCTTTCGCCGAAGGATATTTTTCAACTGGTTCAGGGGTGGGATGTCGATCCCACCGTATTCAAACGCTATGTGGAGCTCGATCCGCCGACGCTGAACGATAACGTGAGCGACCTGACCCGCCTGACCCATGCCATCTACCGGCAACACGGCATCAATGGAATCTCCAGCGATTTCCGGCTGATCATGAAATTAAGCCGGCTTCTCAGAAAGGCCGATTGGAAGGTTACCGTAACGCTGGTGCAGACCCGCAAGGGATATAAACTGATCAATGCCGAAGCGGGCGACAACCGACAACAAAACTATTCCATCGTTCTGGATATCGGCACCACGACCATTTTCGGCCAGATTCTGAATCTGAACGAGTGCAGGGTAGCCGCCTGTCCCGACGGCGCTTGTGACGGCGCGACCATCTTCGCGCTGGCCGAGGCCTCCGATTACAATCCCCAGATCAGTTACGGGGAAGACGTCATCACCCGGATTGTCTATTCCCAGAAGCCGGGCGGTCTGAAAAAGATGCAGGAGACGGTGGTCGCCTCGATCAACGGCATTATCGACGAGCTGCTGAAAATGAGCCGGATCGACCGCTCCCTGGTCTCCCATCTGGTCGTGGCGGGCAACACCACCATGACCCAGTTGCTGTTGGGGGTCGATCCCAAATATATTCGCGAGGCGCCCTATGTTCCCACCGCAAATCTGATACCGCCGGTGCGGGCCGTCCATCTGGGGATCAACGTCGGCGACCATGTCCACATTTATCTCTTCCCCTGTGTGGCCAGTTACGTGGGGGGCGATATTGTGGCCGGCATTCTGGGTTCCGGAATTTTCCAGCGCGAGGCGCTGACCCTCTACATGGATATCGGCACCAACGGGGAAATTGTGATCGGGAACAAGGATTGGCTGGCCAGCGTCTCCTGTTCCGCCGGCCCGGCGTTCGAGGGGGCGGGCATCAAATTCGGCATGCGGGCGACGCGCGGCGCCATCGAAGAGGTCAGCATCAACCCCCGTACCTGCGAACCGATGATTCTGACCATCGGCCGGGTCAAGCCGATCGGGATCTGCGGATCGGGATTGATCGACGCGGTGGCGGAGCTTTTAGAGGCGGGCGTCATCGATCAGAAGGGGAAGTTCCATCAGAATCTTCCGACGAAACGGGTCCGAAAAGGGGAGGATGGTTACGAATATGTCCTCGCCTATAAAAATGAGACGCGCATCCAGGATGACATTGTCCTCACCGAGATCGACATTGAAAATCTGATCCGCACCAAGGGGTCCATCTATGCAGGCTGCAAGGTGCTGTTGAAGAGCGTCGGTCTTGGTTTCAAGGACCTGGAGCAGATCATCATCGCCGGCGGGTTTGGCCGTCATCTGGATCTGGAAAAGGCCATTTTCATCGGGCTGCTGCCGGAAATCGACGCGCGGAAATTCATCTTTGTCGGAAACGGCTCCCTGCTGGGCGCCAGGCTGCTCTCCTTCTCCAAGGAACTCCTGAAAGAGACGGAAAGGATCGCGCTGATGATGACCAATCTGGAACTAAGCAACCATGCCGGTTTCATGGATGAATTCATCGCCGCCATGTTTCTGCCGCACACCGACGCCTCCGCCTTCCCCGGGGTGCATAAACGGCTGCGCGCCGGAAGGGAGGCGGTTTGAGGCCATGAGCTTTACGATTGCGGTTTCCGGAAAAGGGGGCACGGGGAAAACAACCTTTGCCGGCATGATCATCCGTTACCTGCTGGAAAAAAACAGGGGTCCCGTTCTGGCCGTCGATGCGGACTCCAATGCGAATCTGAATGAAGTTTTGGGGATCGAAGTTAAATCGACCATCGGAGAGATGCGGGAACTGATGCGGGAAGAGGTTCCCACGGGCATGACCAAGGATGTCTGGTTTGAATACAAGGTGCAGGAGGCCCTGACGGAGGCCAAAGGATTCGATTTGCTGGCCATGGGGCGTCCGGAGGGGGCCGGCTGCTACTGCGCCGCCAATACCCTCGCCCGCAAGTATATCGACCTGCTAACAGAAAATTATCCGTATATTGTTATTGACAATGAAGCGGGGATGGAGCATTTCAGTCGTCTGACCACGAGGGATGTGGACCTGCTTTTCGTGCTCTCCGATTCCAGCCGGCGGGGCATCATGACCGCGGCGCGGATTCGTGATCTGGTAAGGGAACTCAAGTTGAACATCAAAAAGGATCTTCTCGTTCTGAATCGGATGGCGGGTCCGCTGCAGCCGGATACCGCGGAAGAGATCAAACAGAACCGCCTCGATCTGGCAGGGGTTATCCCTTCCGACGAGGAGATCAACCGCTTTGACCGCAGCGGAACGCCGACCTTCCGGCTTCCCTTTTCGGCGCCGTCCGTGCAGGCGGCATGGCCTATTTTTGAGAAGTATATCCAATGAAACTGGGTTTTTAACAAAACATGGCTTCCGTGACAACCGAAACGGAAAGGAAAGGAGTTAGGGGAAGATGACGGCAAAATTGATCAATGGCAATGAAATCGCGCGGCAGATCCGGGAAGAGCTGAAGCAGGAGACGGCGCATCTGAAGAGCGGGCACAACGTGGTTCCGGGGCTCGTGACCATCCTGGTGGGTCAGAATCCCGCGTCGCTCAGTTACGTCACCGCAAAGCAGAAGGCCTCAAAAGAACTTGGGTTTTATTCGGTTCAAGATAACCAGCCGGAAAACATTTCGGAGGGGGAGCTGCTCAAGCTGATCGAGAAATACAACAAGGATCCCAAAATTCACGGCATCCTCGTGCAACTGCCGCTGCCCAAGCGCATCAATGAGACCAAGGTGCTCCTCGCGATCGATCCAAGCAAGGATGTGGACGGCTTTCATCCGATCAATGTGGGGAAACTGATGATCGGCGAGGCGGATTATCTCCCCTGCACACCGGCGGGCATCCAGCAACTGCTGATCCGGAGCGGCGTCGAGACGAGCGGCGCCGAGGTCGTGGTCGTCGGCCGTTCGAACATTGTCGGAAAGCCGATCGCCAATATCTTGCTGCAAAAACAAAAAGGGGCCAACGCCACCGTAACCATCTGCCATACCGGTACAAAAAACATGGCCTTCCACACGAAACGGGCGGACATCCTGATCGTTGCCGCCGGAAAACCGAAGGCCATTACCGCCGATATGGTGAAGGAGGGGGCCGTGGTGATCGATGTCGGCGTGAACCGGATCGGGGTGACAGCGGAGGGCAAGGCCAAGCTCTGCGGCGACGTCGATTTCGAAAACGTGAAGGAAAAGGCAAGCGCCATAACCCCGGTTCCCGGCGGCGTCGGCCCGATGACGATCACGATGCTGATGCTGAATACGGTAAAAGCCGCGGGAATCGCCGCCGGCGTGAAACATTGATGATGAAAACGATATCATAAAAAAATCTGCAGAAAGGAGGGGGTGGAAATGTCTCAGAAATTGGAAGAAAAGACCTCTTTTGATGGGAGCAAGGTTCAGGTGTTGGGCGAGACCTACGAAGAGGGAAAACCCGAAAAACCGGAGAACTGGCGCGAAAAATTGAAAACCCGGGAAGATATGATGGCCTATCTCAAAACAGGGGTTCGTTGATCGCAACGCTTCAAATCCAGGGGGCGGCTTTCCGGCGCTTGTCGGATGCGCCCGATGCAGGAGAGGCGATTTATGAACAGGAGGAAAAACTCATGGCATTCTCAATACCTAAAACGACCTATACGGGAAAGATCAAGGAAGTCGCACTGGGAAAAGGGCCCAAGGCGATTACGGTGGGAGGGGAAACCTCTTATCCTTTTCATCTCTTTGAAGGGGAAATGCCCCATCCCCCTCGCATCGCCATCGAGGTCTATGACACGCCGCCCGATGAATGGTCGGAGGCCGCTCTGGAACCCTACCGGGATGTTCTCGGTGATCCCGTCGCCTGGGCCAAAAAGGCGGCGGCGGTCTATGGCGCCGATCTGATTGCGCTGCAATTGGTCAGTACCGATCCCAACGGTCTGAATACCCCGAGCGATCAAGCGGCGGAAACGGCCAAAAAGGTCGTAGCGGCCGTGGATATTCCGGTGATCGTGAACGGCAGCGGCAGTCACGAAAAGGACGCCGAGCTGCTCCGCAAAGTCGCCGAGACGTGCGACGGGCTGAATCTGGTCGTCGGCCCCGTCGTGGTGGACAATTACAAGCAGATCGGCGCCGGCGCCATTGCCTACAAACATACCGTGGCGGCCAACAGCCCGATCGATATCAATCTGGCCAAGCAGCTCAACATCCTGCTGGGCAACCTCGGCGTGCCGGACGGACAGATCGTCGTTGATCCGACCACCGGCGGGCTCGGTTATGGAATTGAATATACCTACTCGGTCATGGAGCGCGATCGCATGGCCGCCCTCACGCAGCAGGATGAGAGACTCCAGTTCCCGATCATCTGCGACCTGGCGAAGGAAACCTGGAAAACGAAGGAAGCGAAAGCGGGAGACTCGCCGCTCATGGGCAATGCGGCGAAAAGAGGCGTTCTGATGGAGGCCATTACGGCGCAACTGCTTCTGCTGGCGGGGGCGGATGTATTGATCATGAGGCATCCCGAGGCCATCCGACTTGTAAGAGAGATGATTGCGGATTTAATGGCTTAAAACACTGGCCCCCGGTCGGCGTTACGAAGGAGGAGATGATGTCAGATTTGGAAAAGAAAAGTATCGATCCGGCGACGATCAAAATGATTCAAAAAGCCGCCGTCGATGGTTGCGAAACCATATTCGATCGGGCGGAGGCGATGAAACCCTGTCCGATCGGCGCGGAGGGAAGTTGCTGCAAGAACTGCGCAATGGGCCCGTGTCGCGTCCCGGCGCCGAAGAAAAAGGAGGGCCCGGCGAAGAAACGGATGGGGCTCTGCGGCGCGACCGCCGAGACGATCTCCGCCCGCAACTTTGCCCGGATGGTCGCGGCGGGAACGGCGGCGCACTCCGATCACGCCCGCGGCATCGCCAAGACGTTTCTGGCGGCGGCGAAGGGGGAGATGCCCGAGTTCAAAATCAAAGATGAGCAGAAGCTCTATCAGATTGCAATGGATCTGGACGTGGAAATCGGCGAGAAGAGTGTCCAGGAGATTGCCATTGAAGTGGGCAAGAAGGTATTGGAAGAATTCGGTCGTCAGGATGGCGAGGTCAGCTTTATAAAAAGGGCGCCTCTGAAAAGGCAGGAAATATGGAGAAAGTTAGGGGTGGCGCCGCGCGGCATCGACCGCGAGGTGGTGGAGCTGATGCATCGCACCCATATGGGCGTTGATCAGGACTACCAGAGTCTGCTGCTGTCTGCGGCGCGCTGTTCCCTGGCCGACGGCTGGGGCGGTTCCATGATTTCCACGGACCTCCAGGATGTCCTGTTCGGCAATCCGGTGCCTGTTCTTGGCCAGATCAACCTTGGCGTCCTGAAAAAAGATCAGATCAATGTGGTGGTCCATGGACATGAACCGCTTCTCCCCGAAGTGCTGGTGAGCGTGGTCAAAGATCCGGAGATACAAAAGGCGGCCCTCGCCACGGGCGCCAAGGGGATCAACCTGGTGGGCATGTGCTGTTCCGCCAATGAACTATTGATGCGTCACGGCATCCCGGTGGCGGGAAACTTCCTCCAGCAGGAGTTGGCGATTGTGACCGGGGTTGTAGCTTTGATGGCCGTGGATGTTCAGTGTGAAATGCAATCGCTGGCCCAGGTGGCCAAATGCTACCATACAAAACTGATTACCACCTCCCCCAAGGCCAAGATCGAAGGGGCCATGCATATCGAATTCGATGAACGCCATGCCAGCGAAGCGGCCAGAAAGATATTGATGGAGGCCGTCGGCAACTTCAAAAACAGGAAAGCCAACGTGGAAATACCGGATGACACGACGGATCAGGTGGTCGGATTCAGTTATGAAACGATCAACTATCTGTTGGGCGGGATGTTCCGCGCCTCCTATCGGCCGCTGAACGACAACATCATCAACGGCCGCATCCGGGGGATCGCCGGCGTCGTCGGTTGCAACAACGCCCGCGTCACCCATGACGATCCCAATTTGACGCTCATCAAGGAATTGATCAAGAACGACGTGATCGTACTGGTCACCGGATGCGCTGCGATGACCTGCGGAAAGGCGGGACTGCTGACACCGGATGCGGCCCGAAAATACGCGGGCGAGGGGTTGGCCTCCGTCTGTGAGGCCGTCGGGATTCCGCCGGTTCTGCATATGGGGTCCTGTGTCGATAACAGTCGGATTCTCCTGGCGGCCACGGCCGTGGTGAAGGCGGGCGGCTTGGGCGAGGATATCAGCGATCTGCCTGTCGCCGGCGCGGCTTTGGAATGGATGAGCGAGAAGGCCATCGCTATCGGCGAATATTTTGTCGCCTCCGGTATTTATACCGTATTCGGCGTAACATGGCCGACGACCGGCAGTGAAGAGGTGACCAAACTTCTCTTTGAAGATTATGAAAACCTGTTCAAGGGGAAATGGGGCTTTGAGCCCGATCCCCTGAAAGCGGCAAAGTCCATGATCGATCATATCGACAAGAAACGAAAAGCCCTGGGTATTGACAAAATGCGGGAAAGGGTTCTGTTCGATATGGCCAAACGTCGCGAGATCGAGGCCGCTTAAAGAAGTCAGGGGAAAGGGGTCAGGGGGTTAGGGAGCTCACGCCTCACGCCTCATGCCTCACGCAGTTACTTGAGTTGCATCCGATAGCCCAAAAGGAGGATTTAGCGTGTCAAAAATTATTGCATCCGCAGCCATCAGAGGGGCCCACAAGATTGTGGAACGGGCCGAGAAAAAATATCAGGAGGCCCTCGACAAGTGGGGGCCCGAGCAGGAGGTGGGATTTCCCGATACGGCCTATTGTCTGCCGGTGATCTATGCCATCCTGGGAATTCCCGTAAAAAAGATGTCGGACATGAAACCGGTCCTGGACAGATGTCGCACGCTGTTGCCGCCGCCGGTCAAGGAAAAGACGGCGCTTCCCTACCTGGCGCCCGCGCTGGATGCGGGCATGGCGACCTTTTTTGCCGAAGAGGTGATTGAGGCGATCCGTTATCTGGAAGATCCCAATTTTTACACCAAGCAGGAGGATATCCTGCCGGATAACCTCTGGCTCGGCGCCGCAAACGATGTCATCTTCCGCAAACGGGGCGTCGAATTTGTGGACGGGTCGGCGCCCGGCTTTGCCGCCATTGTGGGGGCGGCGCCCTCGCCGGAGATTGCGAAGAAGATCGCCACGGAAC
>Ga0100398_1001345_pt1 | contig 21114 bp, 19 predicted proteins | sample CryGeymeta201522_FD_81568 | JGI IMG/M metagenome (GOLD analysis project Ga0100398, IMG submission 81568) | Groundwater microbial communities from Crystal Geyser aquifers in Utah, USA - Crystal Geyser metaG 2015-22 | ecosystem: Environmental > Aquatic > Deep subsurface > Groundwater | place: USA...
AACACCCCCCGATAAGAAAGAAGAACATGATCACAAGCATGATGCCCCAGGGGGGGAGAGGAAGGCCCACTACCCAGCCGGACAAGGTGTTGGGGATGGTGGTCACCGCCAGGAAATGGCCGAATACCGTTGCTCCTGCGACGATCATGAGAATCATACATGTGGTTCTCGTTGAAGAATAGAGGGCCTCTCTAAATCCTTTCCATGAAAGCTGTCCGCTTACAAGGGGAATGAGCACTCCCCCTAACGCTCCTATCGCCCCTGCTTCGGTTGGCGTGAAAATACCCATGAAAAGTCCGCCCATCACCAAAATGAACAGAAGGAGCACCTCAATAAGACCGGAAATGGCCCTGATTTTCTTTTTGAAACCCTGATTTTCCACACGTGGCGCTATCTCGGGTTTCAAGGTAACCCAAATATAAATGGTCAGGATGAATAGTATGGAAAGAAGGATTCCCGGAAAGATCCCGGCCATGAAGAGCTTTCCTATGGACTGCTCGGTCATGATGCCGTAAACAATAAAGATCACGCTGGGCGGGATGAGAATGCCCAGGCTTCCTCCGGCCGCTACCGTCCCTGTTGCCAGCTCGTCGCTATACTTGAGCCTCTTCATCTCCGGCAGAGCCACCGAGGCCATGGTAGCAGCCGTTGCATTCGTGGAACCGCAAATGGCGGAAAAGCAGGCACAGGCACCTATCGTTGCTACAGCAAGGCCTCCCTTAAAATGTCCGAACCAGATGAATGCGGCGTCGTAAAGCTTGCGGCTGATTCCCGTGTAGAAGAGGATCTGTCCCATGAAGACGAACAGGGGGACAACGGTCAGGTCGTAGGAACTGAAGACCGTATAAAAATCTTTGATGATGATATTTAAAGCCGCTTCGGGTGAAACAAGAAAGCCGAAGCCCAGCAGACCCACGAGGGCCATGCAGAAGGCTACAGGAAATTTCGAAAACAGAAGTGCGATGAGGATGAGGACGCCGATTATGCCTATGTGTATTGGATTCATTAACTTGCTCTCTTCGTCCAAATGTGAAGAAGATTAGCTAGAATGGCGAAGCAGAGTAGGGAAAAACAAACCGCCATGCAGTATAGGATAGGATAGAAGGGGAGGAGCAAGGTCGGCGTGACCTCTCCGGCCGCTTTCATATCCCATGAGAGAAGAATCGCCTGCCGGACCAGCACGAGAAAAAGTGAGATGCCGAGGAGATGGGTAAAGGTTTCGACTATAAGTTGTTTGCCTCTGGATAGGCTCTGGATAAGAATCTCAACGGCTACATGCCCCTTTTTCAGCATCGTATATGGCATGGCAAAGGAGACCAGGACAGCTCCCATAAGACTCACAAGGTCATAGGCTCCGGTAATGGGGTTGTTGAAAAGGTATCTCATAAAGACATCGGCACAGGTGAGCAGCATCATCACCACAAGCGAGGCAGACGCTACCATGTTGAACAAAGAACTAAACCCCGTAACCGCTTTCTCGAAAAAGGACACTTGCATGGCGATCTGAAGCTCCTTTCTTAAGCTGCAGGATAAGCCGTCTTGCCTGGAATGTCAAAAACAAAGGGGGGCCGTTTCGGTCTGCAGGGAAAGGGGCGGACCAATCTCCTCAGGTGACCTCGTAAACGGTTATGATGACTTGATCAGGAAGCCTTTCTCCAGTGGCCACGGTGACGATCCTGTGCAACCACTGATATTTCGGCGCGCCTGTTTCGAAAACGGGCCTGGTTCTGAAATAATACTTGCTTGGATGAACCTTTTCTCCTCTGGCCAGCCGCCCCATGACTTCCTTCGATCCGCTTCTAATCCCTTGATTCAAGACATAAATCAATGCTCCGTCATCCGTCTCGAGGGTGTATCTCGCCTCCAGTTCCGCGGCGCCGTCCGTGCGAATGACCTGCCAGTCCGCACCCCCGGGCAAGATCTTTTCCGAAAGTCTGGGGCCTTCGAAGGCCCCTCCTTTAATGGGAATGATCCTTCTTTCTCCATAGGGAGTGCTTCCGACAACTAAAGGCGGACCCACCTGAACACTGGAGGTGTAGAGCAGTTGAAGGGATGGTTCAATGGAAACCTTTCTCAGTTCTTTCGGTGCCATGGATGCCTCCACTCAGGTTTATATGAAAATAGACAGTCATAGCTGCGTAGCCTGTCCCGGACCTCGATCCGGGAGCTGCTATCCAGTCCTTGTCCCGGCCTTCGCCGGAATGACGACCTGGATTCCGGATCGAGTCCGCAATGACATGCGGCATTCTCATTCTTCGTTGTGCCCCAGTTGGGCTTGAGGGTTAGATGATAAGAAATCGCTTTTTATGGAAGAGAGTATGTTGAAGCGACTTTTGGTGTCAAGAAAGAATCTACCTCAGCTTATGCGGCACTTTCGTGTTATAAAATAAAATGATGCGTAAGCATGCTATTATACCAACTCTGTTTGAATGGGGTATTGACGGGGGTCAGCTTCTGTGCCAGGAAAAAAGAAGCCTTGGAGGGTCAAGCAAATCGGCCGGGGATGGGACTTGCAGGATAACTCCTTCTGCCCCTGGCTTGCGTCTGGAAGAATGCGGCAAGAGTGAGGAGGGGATTTAAGAGAAATGCTTAACACATTGGGGGGTATCACCTTTGATGCCTACGGCACACTTGTCCAGTTGGAAAACCCTTTTGAACTACTCCGGGAAGCGCTCAAAAGGAGAGGATATGGCGTACCCCTTGAAGTGGTCAGGGAGGCTTTCGTTCAAGAGATGATCTATTATAGGGCAAATCATATGGAGGGGAAAGATACCGATAGCCTCTATGCCCTAAGAAAAAGGTGCGCTTCTTTGCTCTTCGATTCTCTGAGAGAGAGAGGGTACGAATGCGATCTCAGGGCCGATGAGCGGGTTACGGTTCTTATTGAATCCATCCGGTTCAGGCCCTTTCCGGAGGCGGCTTACGTCCTTTCCTGGTGTCATTCCCAGGGCATTAAGACGGCGGTAATATCAAACTGGGACTGCTCCCTGCCCGCGATCATTCATGGACTTTATCCGGGGAATAATTTCCAAGCCATCCTTGTGTCCGCCATCGAAGGCTTTGACAAGTCAGGCCCGGAGCTTTTTATCCGGGCATCCGAAGAATTGGACGTTCCGGCGCAGAAAATACTGCATGTAGGAGATGATCCTGAACATGACGTCGCATCTCCCTTAAAGGCAGGGTGCAAGGCGGTTCTGATTGAAAGGGATGGCGGTTTCGCGGAGGGCTTATCCAAAGAAAAGATTCGATCTCTTACAGAACTTCCGGATATCGCAAACCGTCTTTTCAACATCCCTTAGACATGCCGGATTTGGGATGTGACATAGGCTTGCCCATGGATGTCCGCTTATGCTAAATTAAAAAAGTCCTAGGTGTGACTCAAAAAAAGAGGAGATAAGCTGATGCTTGCACTAATCGCCAGATTGACGGTTAAAGAAGGAAATGAGAAGAAGTTCGAAGAGACTATGAAGGGGGTGGTTCCAAAGGTGAGGCAGGAGCCTGGCAATCTTGCCTACACCATGTGCAGGATAAAGGATAATCCCAGGATCTTTGTCTTCTATGAGGAATACAGGGATGATGCGGCCTTTTCCGCCCACAGAAAGAACCTGAAGGAACTTGGCGTTGATCTTGCGTCCATGCTGGACGGCCCCCGGTGCTGGAGTTTCTCGATAAGCTTGCCGGTTAGCTATAAAAAAGGGCATGCATAGGGCCGGTGTGAAAATGAGGCAGCGACTCTGATAGCGATACCGGCCGCGAAGCGTTTTCATGGCTGTGGGTGGTCTCTTTGCCCTAAATATTTGGCATATACCTTGCTTATCTTTTTACGATTGGGTCAGCGTACCTGCATGGAGATTATACTGTTTTCTTCGATGCTGATCCTGAATCGGGTCGAAGTAAGGGATTGAGTTTTGATGCTGAAACCCTCGGGGAAGGAGTGTTGGCAAGTCCTACGATCCTACTTGTTTTCATTCTAGGAGGAGAGAGTAATGACGTTTCTTGACAAGATTATCCTCTTTCTATTTATCGGACTTTTTTCTTTTCTTAGTCCTGTAGATGGAAATACCTACCCGTCGTTTCCTTTCCAAAATGAACTTCTGATGACTGGGGCTTACCCTGAAGTAATCGAAGAATTTTCGTCCCATTCTACGCTGGGATGGCAATTAGGCAGTCCCATACCGGAAGAAAATGGTTATCCGGATCGTTGGGCGCACTGTGGATCGGGAGTAAGCAGGGGGCTCCTGTGGCTTTTTGGCGGCAGGACGGATGCTGACTGGAAATTTTTGGCCAGGGTTGGGACCTATGATCCGTTCGAGGGCCTCTGGAGTCTTGATTATCCCGCCCTTGGAACAGGAAGGGCCTATCTTGCCGGAGCGGCAAATGAAGCGGCCATCTATGCGCTTGGCGGCACAGATGAATCCAATGTTTATATCGAAAATGCCTTTGAGGGGCTGGATGTCAGCGGTGGCAACAACTGGATATCCATGGCCCACCTTCCGGAGGAGAGGAGTGACGGCGCGGCGGTAATCTACGGCGATAGCCTTTACTATATCGGAGGGACGAAAAGCATTTGGACTCCGGATGCCGCCTCCCCGGTGATAGCGGAAACTAATTTATGGCGTTACAATATGGTCTCCGGGAAGTGGATTACCAATCTAAAACCTTCACCTATAGGCCTTGTCTATATCTCGGCTGCTGTTGTCAAGGGGAAGATATATATACCTGGAAATGATCTGGGTTCAAAGACTTATATTTATGATATCGCTAGTGATACATGGCTTCCTGAGATAGCTGCTCCTGAGTCTATGCTGCCCTCCATATACTATCAGTGTATAGCGGTGGGAGACCAGATATGGAGGATAGGGGGGCTTGTCATGGAGGGAGGCTTCGCAGTTACTAATGAGGTCTGGGTTTTGGACACTGTGACTGGGTTATGGAGCAAGAATCCTTCTTCCATGAACATACCCAGAATGAGTTTCGCAGCAGGTATTGTGGGTACAAGGGTTGTTGTCGCGGGGGGTATAAAGGAGATCGTGGTTCAAGAGGATACTCATGTTGACTTTATTTCTACAAACACAACGGAGTTTCTTGAACTTGCGGACGCTGACTCAGATGGTATCCCCGACCTGGTCGAGCAGGCCGGATGCACTGACCCAAACGATGCTGACAGCGACGATGACGGCATACCAGACGGGGTTGAGGATGCTAACAGAAACGGGACTGTTGACCAGGGAGAAACAGACCCATGTGACAGGGATTCGGATGGAGACGGTATCAAGGACGGTACAGAGCTGGGCTACAGCCTTGCCATGGTCGGATCCGATACGGATTTGATTAAATTTCAGCCTGATCTAGACCCTGCGACCAAAACAGATCCTCTTAAGTCTGACACTGACGGAGACGGCCTTACAGACGGTCAGGAGGATTTCAACAAGGACGGAAGGGTTGATTATGGCGAATTTGATCCTAATGCCTGGAGCGTCTATTATGTGGAGCAGGGCGCTACCTGTGGGGGAAGAGAACACTGTTTTTCTGACATTCCATCGGCCATAACCGAGGCGGTTACCCACGTTCTGATAAAGGTAAGAGAAGGACAATTCAACAAGCCCGTTACCGTGGCTGCCGGCAAACAAATTACCCTTTCAGGGGGGTACAATTCGGCTTTTTCTGCCAACCCGGGCGAGACCGTGATACCCATGTTAACTTGCGAGGGAGGCCTGGCAGGCCTTGATAAGATTACAATAGGCACGCTTTCCAAGTGATCATCCTTAGAGCCAATTGCAAAACCATGACTACGCTTAATTATGGCGAAGCCTTTCCCGGACCCCGATCCGGGAGGCGGAATCGATAACGCATTGATTTACAGATAGACTGGATTCCCCGATCAAGTAGGGGAATGCCGAAACTGTGAATTTTGCAGTTGCTGATTTTCCACTCCTCCCTGTGATCTGAGCAAAGACTGGTACCAAAATGAAAAATTTCTCCTTGCAATTTATTTTAGTGCAATTAATATGACTGGCATGTCAGTCAGTGAACAAAAAGAGACGACCAGGGACCTTATAGTGGAGGCGGCAGTTGAGGTGTTCGGCCGGAGCGGCTTCCAGAAGGCAAGGGTATCGGATATTGTGAGCTTCGCCGGAGTAGCGCAGGGGACGTTCTATCTCTACTTTCCATCCAAGGAGGCGATCTTCAGGCATATATGCTCCGTCTTCATGGAGAAGTTTAGTGAGGTTTTTCATAGTACCGCTGAACTCTTCGAGGGTGCGACAGCAAAGGAGATAGAGTCGAAGGTGGCAGGCTTTATAAGTGAGCTTCTCGCCATCTACAAGGAAAACAGAAGGGTTGCCGAGATCCTCTTTCGTGAAGGGGTTGGGCACGGAGGCATTTTTAAGGAGATATACGAGGACATATACCTCCATTTCCTCAAACTTATAGAGGAAAGGGTAAAGGTGGGGCTTGCCCGCGGAATACTCGGATTTGAGGATGCAAAAAAGGCCGCGGTATTCATGCTGGGCCTCTTTGAAAGAAGCGTGTTCTATTTTCTATCTCTCAAGCAGGACATAGATGAAAAAGGACTTTCAAAGGCAATGGCGTCATTTATATTGCACGGGCTCTCCCTGGGCAGGAGTGAGGTCTAACGCCTTTAAAAGAATGCCTTCTTCGATGTTATTCCGCTCATTCGACTTTTATATGAAAATCCCCCTTCGCTTCACTCCTCCCCCTCGACGGGGGAGGGAGGGGTGGGGGTGATTTTCATCTTTCGTTGTGCCCCATTTGGGCATGGCTGGTAGAGAAAAGGATTGAGCAATCTACATATTTCGTTGTGCCCTTCACAGACATGGGGGGTTAGGCAGGCTACTTCTGAAGCCCTTGATTAGGTCATAAGCTTAAACTGCTAATGACTGACGCGTCAGTCTTAAGCTAAGAGGTTAATAGTATATATGGATTTCATTGGAAGACTTATAATGCCGATTTCCAGACGCTGGATGCTTGTAGTTTCGGTTGTTGCCTTGCTCAGCATACTAGCGGCCTGGTCTCTTTCGCGCCTTCGTATAGAAAACGATCTCATGTTCATGCTCCCTGATGATAACAGGGTGAAGGTCTTCTATCAGGATATGGAGGAAAGGTTCGGAAGTTCCGCAGGCATTGCCATCGCCATTTCATCCTCAGGTTCGATATACAATTACGATCTTCTTAAAAGGATCGGAATTGCTGGAGATCGCATTAAACAGGCAAATCTTCGCATACCCGCGGACAAAATCCGCTTGATCCTGGATTCCGGAATTGAGCAGGCCCTTCTAGTGGCATCCTATCTTAACTCAAGAATTCTTGAGGGGGCTTCGGCCTCTGAGTTGGGTTCGGAGTTCCTGGACGCTGCAAGCCTCTCGCAGTCACTCACAGATGCATTTCCATTTTTTCTGGATCAGTCCCAAATGGAGTCCATTTGCAGCGAGACTGCCCGCCTCGTATCAGACAAGGCTGCTTCAGACGGCAGGCTGGCTTCACGGCTGATTGAGGCCGTCACTTCTCCAAAAGACAGGCGTGGCCGGATAAGGGGTTTGTGGGTTGAAGATGTTGTGTCAATTGCTGAAACAGACACAGTTTGGCCTGAATTAGAGAGTAAGGCATCCCTCCACTGCCTGTTCAGGGACTATCATCTTAAGATTACCCCAGATTTGGATGCCTTTCTGGATCATCTTGTTGAAAGGGGCTTCAGAAGCGCTGAAGGGCTCCTCAGTATCCTTGCTCCTGAAAGCAGGGAATTGGAGGAAGCGGGATTTCCTCTGGATTTCATAGAAACGCTAAGAAGTTTGATTGATATCAATTCGGCTGAAGAGATCATCAAAGAGATAAGAATCGCGCCCAAACAGATCAGGGTCGGGCCTCTCATGCAGCGTGCGGATGCACTTGATAAAAGGGCTCTTTCTTTTCTGAGAGAGCGCCTTAAAGCCTGGCCCATTTTTGATGGTATCCTTCGCTCATCGGATGAAAAAAGTACCCTGATCCTTGTAAGGACCGCTCCTAATCTCGACAAGGAAAACAGGGCTCTTCTCCTCCTGGAGATAAAAAGGATCATCAGCGATGTCTTCGGGGGATCAGGCTTCGAGGTTCACATAGCCGGAGAGCCGGTGATTGATGAAGAGGTCGCAGATCTCATGACAAGGGATGTGAAAAGGCTTCTTCCAATAGTAATTGCTATTGTCACGCTTATTCTGGCTGCCTCCTTCAGGTCTGTTGCGGGTGTGGCATACCCGATGATAACCGTGTTACTTTCTCTCCTCTGGTGTCTTGGGACCATGGCATGGCTTGATGCGCCCATTTCCGTGGTGTCAACGGTGCTTCCGGTCCTAATGGTGGCAGTAGGTTCCGCTTACGGCATCCACATAGTCCATGAGACGATTAGAGAAAGCCTTCATGAGCCGGACAGGGTATCTGCCGTATCCGCGGCTCTCAGGATCGTAGGCAGGGGGGTGCTTGTAGCCGGGGCAACAACCATAGCCGGATTTGCATCCCTCGGATTCAACCCCATAGTTCCTCTAAGGGATTTCGGGATCTTTATTGCGGCGGGTATCCTCTTTGCCCTCCTCATATCCTTTTATCTTATCCCCTCGCTCTTGGTCAGGTTCGGCGGGAAAGTAACCGGTGAGAGAACCGCCAGAACAGGCTCTATGGACAGAATCTCCGGCAGACTTCTTGACGGGATAGTGGGTGCCTCGTCCAGGCATCCGTGGATCGTGCTTCTTTCAGCCCTGTTTCTTTTCGGGGCGGGAGCCGCAGGCATTGCCTCTCTAAAGGTTGAGGTAAACAACATAACCTTTTTCAAGAAGGATGCCCCCATCAGGAAGGCCGATTCTTTCATAAACGAGAACTTCTCCGGTACGGTAAGCCTGAATGTCGTCTTTGAGGGGAAAAAGCGGTACGCAGTTCTTGATGAATCTGTTCTAAAAGTGTTTGACACCCTTTCAGATGAGATAAAAAGTTCAAATCCAGAGGTGGGTAAGGCCATCTCCGTCACGGACTTCATCAAGAAGATGAACAAGACCTTCAATTTCAATGATCCTTCCTTCTATCGGCTTTCCGCAGCAAGTGATCTCGAGGGTGAAAAGGGAGAGCATGCGCTTATAAGGCACTATGCCTCCTATCTTGACAAGTATCCCAGGAAAGACATCAGGCCTTACATAGACGAGGAAAAGAAAACAGCCGTGTTGCAGTTCCAGGAGATATCTTGAGAACCGGTTCCCATACGCTCTGCCAGCTTGAACCATTGAATACAGAGAGCCTTGGGCATCCTGGATCGCGATTGACTCATGGGCATTAGAAATTATATGTATAGGTATATATGCAGTTGACATGTGCAGGTCTGAAGCGTAGGCTGATCCATAGGAAAGTCCAGGAGAGCCATTATGGAAGAAGTTAATGCACTGAAACTGAGGAACAATTTGGGGGAGATACTGGATCGCTTAAATTCCGCAGGTAGTCCCATTCTAATAAGCAAGGGAAGGAAGATAAGGGCTGTTCTTGTTACTCCGGAGGACTTTGAGAGAAGATTCCTTGATGTCAAGGCCAATGAGGAAAAGGAGCTCTTCCTTAAGGTAGTCAGGTCATTACGCAGGAAGAAGAAAGGGAATATAGAGAGCGGGGAAGCGTTGAGGCTTCTGAGGGGATATAGACAATGATCTGGGTCTTGGATGCCTCTGTGGCCCTTAGATGGCTGATAGAAGATGAGGCCCATGTCAACGCCGATGAAGTACTCAGGCGCATTGTTGCTGAACCATACCGATTCGCGGTCCCTGAGCTTTTCGCTTTCGAGGTTTTTTCAGTGCTGAATCGTATCCATCCTCAGGCAGTCAAGGCTTACACGATGGGTATAATTCCTATTCTGCAAGGTGGCATCTTGAGACAGCCTATGACTGAAGGACTGGCTATCAAGGCAGGCCGCTTCGTCAGAATGGGGCTAACCGGATATGATGCCTGCTATGCGGCCCTTGCCTTAGATATTGGAGGTTGCTGGCTGACCTTTGACCGGAAGGCCCACCACCTCATTGAAAAGGAGAATATGTCATGGCTCATATCGGACTCCCTGCCATACGGATGGTGAGGGGCATTTCATTTAAAACAAGGGACTCAGAAGCGAGGATATGAAGCCTGAAGCCGAAAAGTCCGCTAAGGCCTATATACTGGTCATTGACGATGACCCTGTGACCCTCAAAAACATCCGGCGAATACTTGAAAACGATGGTTACTCGGTTTCCACCTTCAGCGATCCGGAACGGGCTCTCAAGAGGATGGATGAGAAGGTTTATGACCTTGTCGTAAGCGATGTCAGGATGCCGGGCCTTGACGGCCTTTCCGTCGTGGAGAAGGTCAAGGGCCGTTTTCCCCTTACTGAGATAATCCTAATTACAGGATACGCCAGTCTTGAGGGAGCCGTGGAGGCGACCAAGAGAGGGGCATATCATTATCTGGCAAAGCCTTTTACACCCGAAGGTCTCAGAAAGGTTGTCGCGAAGGCCCTTGAAGAAAAGCGCGTCAGGGATGAGGCTGAAAAATCCATAAGCAGCGGCCGCGTGCTTATAGGCAAAAGTGTGAAAATAAGGGAGGTGGAGCAACTCATAGAAAAGATAGCCCCCCTTGACTGTAATATCCTGATTACGGGGGATTCGGGGACCGGAAAGGAGCTTGCTGCCAAATCCATCCACAGCCACAGCAGCCGGGCGGAAGGGCCTTTCGTTGCTTTTAACTGCGGGGGATTCAGCGAGGAGCTGATAGCCAACGAACTATTCGGCCATGAAAGGGATGCGTTCACAGGAGCCAGGACTAGAAAGATAGGTATCATAGAGACGGCCAACGGCGGGACCCTTTTTCTGGATGAGGTAGGAGAGATGCCGGTTTCCATGCAGGTAAAACTTCTCCGGGTCATACAGGAAAGGGAGCTTATGCGTGTAGGAGGCTTAAGCCCAGTTCCGCTCGATATAAGGGTAATAGCTGCAACTTCGAGGGACTTAAAAACCGCCGTAACGGAGGGGACATTCAGGCAGGACCTCTATTTCAGGCTTAATGTAGTTAACATTAACCTCCCGAGTCTCGCTGACAGAAAAGAAGACGTAGCTCTTCTGGCCTACCATTTTCTAGCTAAATTCCAGCGCAGGACCGGAAAAACCGTGAAGGCAATAGCCTCGGATGCCTTGAATATCCTAGTAAATTATGCCTATCCGGGCAATGTCAGGGAACTTGAAAACATTATGGAGAGGGCTCTGGCCCTCTGCGACGGCCACACGATCCGTGTGCGAGATTTACCGGAAGACCTTGGGCGGGTTGATCTCCACATCTTCGAGCGCCCCGATTCCCATCTCATGACTCTTGAGGAGCTGGAGCGTGATTACATAAGGCATGTGCTCCATCTGAGCGGCGGAGTGAAAGGAGACGCCGCAAGGGTACTGGGCATTGATCGTGCGTCCCTGTGGAGGAGAATGAAAAAATACGATCTGGAGTGATCCTTTCGCTAATGCAACATCCATGTTCGATTATGAAACATATTGATTTATCCTTTATTGATGCGATTTTAGCGCATTTTTATCTCAAAACTCATCTAGCCTGAAACAACATCTTCTCCTTTTCATAGCCTTTAGAGTCTTCAATCTTAATAATAACACAATAAAGTCAAGTTAGTACCTACAGGGAATGCCTTTTGCAGCGCGGCTTGCAGAGGAGGGAGTTCGCTGCCATGTTTCAAAGGCTTCTCGTCGTTTTCGAAAATGAAAAGATCTGCCCTGAGGCGCTTGATTTTGCAAGGGGTCTCGCCCTGCGGATGGATTCCGAGGTGACCCTTCTCATGCTTATTGAGATGCCCTTTCAGGAGAGGTCTCTTTTGGGAACCAAGCGGGCGGCCTTAATGGAGATAGAAAAGCGCATATCAAGAGAGCTGTCTCAAAGGGGAAGCGAGTTTCTAAAGAAGGGCATTACCCTTGGAACGGCAATCAGGGTAGGGAGCCCGGCGGAGGAGTTTCTCAAGTTTCTGGCAGAAAGGCCACCCTTTCAGACAATAGTCTGGGGTAGCAGCGAGGATCTTCAGGAATGCGGACAGGGATTAAAGAGCCACTGGTTGAGCAGGTTGAGCGCAAAGCTCGAGTGCCCGATTGTTACAGTCGGGCCAAAGAGGCAGGAAAGAGAATCTCCAAGATAGGGCTTGGAGCAAATCTAATTTATGAGGTGTTTTTTGAATGAAGCCTTTGACGCTTGAAATGATAATGGTGATGTCAATCATCGGAATAGCGGTGTTTCTTTTCATTGTGGAGTGGGTTCGCGTGGATGTTGTGGCGATACTGGTCATGGTGGGGCTTCCGCTCCTTGGTCTTGTCACTCCCAAGGAAGCCTTCATTGGTTTGAGCAGTAACGCCGTAGTCTCCATTATTGCGGTCATAATCATAGGGGCAGGCCTTGACAGGACAGGAGTTGTTAACAGGATGGTGACGCCACTGCTTAGGATAGCCGGCAACAGCGCTTCCCGCATCATCATAGCGATATGCCTTGCAGTGGCTGTCATCTCCAGCTTTATGCAGAACGTGGGGGCAGCCGCCCTTTTCCTTCCTGCCGTCCAAAGGGTAAGCCGCACCCTCAAGATTCCTATAAGCAGACTTTTAATGCCTATCGGTTTCAGCGCTATCCTGGGGGGCACAGTAACGCTGGTGGGATCGAGCCCCCTTATCCTTTTAAATGACCTTCTGGTGCCGTTCAACCTCAAACCCTTCGGCCTTTTTGATGTGACCCCCATTGGGCTTGCCCTTGTGGGTAGCGGGATAGCCATTTTCATTATTTTAGGCCGCTTCATACTGCCGAGAGGCGAATCGGAATCAGGAGAGACTGCCTCGCTGGCAAAGTCCGAGGATATCTCTCAAATGATAGGAGAGACCTTTGAGCTTCATACACCTGCGGATTTCACCCTTTACAGGGATCCTGTCATGGTGGGTGATCTGAGAAGGCGTTACCTGGTAAATGTTGTGTCTCTGGTGGCACCTCCAGACTTCAAGATTCTTAACCCGGAGCCGGATGTGGAGATAAGAAGCGATGTGGATATCGCCCTGTGCGGCAAGGAAAAGGACGTAAGACGCATGGCCGAGGCGGAGGGGATGCTTCTTAAGGATCATGTCGAGGTCTTCAAGGAGGAGCTTGCCGAGCACAGCTCGGGGACCGTCGAGGCGGTCGTTCCCCCCAGGTCTCCGATTGTCGGAAAGACCATAAACGAATATGATATTCACAGGCGGTTCGGGGCCACACCGCTTGCAATTTACAGGGAGGGCGATATCTACAGAAGCGATATCGGAGATATGGCTCTCAGAGTGGGTGACGCCCTTCTGCTGCACGGCTCCTGGAAGAGGCTGCAGGGACTTCAGAAAGATCGGACTCTTCTTCTTACCACCCCTATAGATGTTGAACTTATGAGACCTGAAAAGGCGATCCTGGCAACTGCATGGCTGGCGGCTTCCCTGGTGATGATCCTGGTGTTCAAGATTCAGCTCTCCGTTTGTCTGATGGCAGGGGCCATAGGAATGATCGTAACAAAAGTTCTAAGTATAGACGAGGCATATCAATCCGTTGACTGGCGAACTATTTTTCTCCTAGGCGGCCTTATACCGCTAGGTATCGCGACCGAAAAAACAGGAACAGCCGCTTGGATCGCGCACGCGGTTCTGGGCGCTATAGGAACGGTTTCTCCGATTGTGCTCCTAGCCGTCATAGGTGTTCTTGCAACGGTATTCACTCTCGTGATTTCAAATGTAGGTGCTACGGTCCTCCTGGTTCCGCTTGTCGTCAACATGGCGACAGCGGCTAACGGAGATCCGCGCATGGCGGCGCTGGTGGTGGGGCTGGCTACGAGCAACTCCTTCATCCTTCCCACCCACCAGGTGAACGCCCTCTACATGGGGCCGGGACATTACAGGAGCGTGGACTTCATGAAGGCAGGCACCGTTGTTAGTGCCATGTTTCTTGTGGTCATGATCGCCATGATCTACCTCTTTTACTAGGGGGCGACCGGCCAACGAATGCAATGTCATGTGACTGTGTAAAATCTATCCCTGAATGGAGGCGTTGATATGTGCATCATAACGATATCGAGAGGATCATACAGCAGCGGAAAAGAGGTGGCTGAAAAGGTTGCGGCTTGCCTTCATTACGATTGTGTCAGCAGGGACATTTTGCTGGAGGCGAGCGACCGGTATGAGGTGGATGAGATAAAGCTGGTGAAGGCCATCCACGATGCTCCTTCCATCCTTGAAAGAAGAGGAAGGAAGAAGGAGACCTATATTGCCTATATCAGAAGTGCTCTGGTATCCAGGGTAAGAAGTGACAACGTGGTATATCACGGTCTGGCCGGGCACCTGCTTCTGAGGGGTATACCCCACGTGGTAAAGGTGAGGATAATAGCGGATATTGACAGACGGTCGGCCATGGAAGCTCAGAGGGAGGGCATCACACTGGAAAAGGCGCGCTCAGCGATAATCGCCGATGACGAACAAAGGAGGAAATGGACTCAAAGCCTCTACGGAGTTGATCCATGGGACAGCTCCCTCTATGACCTGGTAGTGAAGGTTGATAGGCTCTCCATAGCCGATGCCGTGGATATTGTTTGCGACGCCGCGAAAAGAGAGGCATTCAAGACCACTCCAGCCTCCCAGCAAAAGATGGAAGACCTAGTGACGGCGTGCGCTGTGAAGGCGGCGCTGATAGAAGAATTCCCCGAGGTGATGGTTTTAAGTGAATACGGCAATGTAATTATTCATTCGGCCTCTGGAGGGAGGCATGCCCAAAAAATCAGAAAGGCCGTCGGCGCGCTTGAAACCACTATCGGGGGAATAAACAGCATAGAGGTTCATGCGGATGGAAATGCCCCGCCGGGTTCCGTTTAAGAATTGCGCGGCCCTTTTGCGGCAACGACATACAGCAGCATGTGCCTACGGGAGAAAATCCGACTTGAAAGGAGGCAACAATGACGATCATTGCAATTTCATCAGATTCCTACAGGATGGGAAGAGAGATAGGCGAAAAGATTTCCAAAAGGCTTGGGTACCGCTACCTTGACCGGGAAATTCTTAAGGAAATTTCTGCCGGCTCCGGAATCTCGGAGGGAAAACTCTTGAAGGCCCTTGAAAAGACCCCGTCCGCCCTTGGTATGTCGGCAAGGGATCAGGCGGTTTACCTTGCTCATATCGAAAAGAAGGTTATCGGGGAGTTTCTTAAAGACAATGTGGTATGCCACGGTCTTGCGGCCCATCTATACGTATTGGGGGTGAGCCATGTGTTGAAGGTGAGGGTTCTTTCCAATCCGGAAGTCCTCGGCAAAGAACTTGCGCCGGGAAAGGACCTTTCCGGAGATGCCACGGAAAAGCTCATTGGCCGCAACGAAAACGCTAGAAAAAGGTGGTCGCTAAAGGCCTTTTCTCTGGATGAGACCGATCCCTCCAACTATGATATGGTGATAAGCCTCAACAAGATAGAGATAAACGAGGCCGTGAAGTCCATTGCCGAGGCGGTCGGATACAAGAAATTCAAGGCTATGAGCTATTCCCTCAAGTGCCTCAAGGACGAGGAAACCGCGGCAGAGGCAAGAACTATTCTGTTTCCTCGTTTCCCGGACGCTCAGGTCAGGGCGAACGGCCCCACTGTTGTTGTGATAACCAAGGGGATGAAACGGGAAAAACAGAAGAAGGCTTTGATAATAAAGGAGATGGTTGGAAAAATCCCCGGGGTCAACTTCGTTGAGGTTCACATCGTGAATGATATATTGAGACAGGCAGCGGAGAGTCTGCGCTGAACCGTATTTAAATAGGCATTTTTCTTAACGTATGTGTTTTTTGGGAGGGAGGCTGAGATGGATAAGAAGGTAATTGTCCTGATGCTTGATGATGAACCCATAGTGGGTAAGAGGCTTAAACCCGCGGTGGAAAGGATGGGATGCGAGGTGGAGGTCTTTGAAGACCCGAGAGAGGCCCTTCAGAGGATAGACGAAAAGACCTTCGACATTGTGGTGACCGATATCCGCATGGACGAGATAGACGGCATAGAGGTCCTTGAGCGGGTGAAGAAGAAGTCTCCCCGGACAAAGGTCATCATGATTACGGGTTATGCGATGATGGCCCTGGCAAGGGAGGCGATGGAAAAGGGTGCCTATGATTTCATAGCAAAGCCCTTTACCCCGGAGGAACTCAGAAAGGCCATCGCGAAGGCCGCAGAGGCGCTGGGGACTCCGCTTCAGAATTCAGTGACCCAGTAGCGGAGGTGATCCTTGTGAGAGAAAGCGAAAAGAAAGACGCCGTAGATTCCGAAGGCGCTGCTCCGGTCACCCTTGAAGGTCACTATGAGCGCATCAAGGCGGCCGAATCCGCCAAGAAGGGTCTTCTTACCCGGCCACGTTATACCTTCCGGATGCAGTTGTATCTCAGTTTTCTTCTGGTATTTCTTTTCGCCGCAGCAACGGGGGCAATTCTAATATTTGTAAGCCATGAAGTGGAGAAAAAACAGAGGTTCCTTGAAATCGTAAACGACTATATGCTGGAGGTACAGCAGGCAAGGAGGTATGAGAAGAACTTTTTTCTTTACGGCACGAACCTTAGCGATGCGCTTGAAAACGTTTACAGCGCAAAGACAATTTATGCCGGCGATGAAGATGAACTCATACGGATACTGGGACAGGTAAGGCATTCCCAGATAACTAAAAACTTGGAAAGATATGAGACTCTGCTCAAGGTTCTGGCTGAACTTGAGAGGGGAAGGGCGGACAATATTTCCTATAGAGAAAAGATCAAGGAAATAGAGGTGGAATTGAGAGAGCAGGGACAGAAGATGGTCTCATACGGGCAGGAGCTTATGAAGAAGGAGAAGGAATCGCTCTCAGAGACCATTCTCCGGTCAAGAACAATTCACGTTTACGCCCTTGCTTTCCTGCTCGCCTTGCTTCTGGTCAACGCCTATCTGCTGGGAAGGAGAATATTGGGCACAATCAACCGATTCTCGCTCTATGCGCAAAGGATCGCCTCTGGTAATTTCACACCTATAACACCGGCAAGGCGTTTCAGAGATGAGTTCACAGATCTGGCCATAGGCATCAATCAAATGATACTTCAATTGGAAAGCAGGGAGGCAGTGCTTGTCCAGTCTCATAAGATGAGGGCGGTAGGGACCCTGACTGCGGGAGTGGCTCATGAACTTAATAATCCTCTCAATAATATCACGCTTACCGCCCACATGCTGCTCGAGGATTACAAGAGGCTATCCGATGAGGAGCGGATTGATATGCTCAAGGACGTTGTCGGAGAGGCGGGCCGATCCAAGGCTATAATAAGTAATCTTCTTGATTTTGCGAGGGAAAGCACTTCACATGTGGAACCGCTTGACCTTGAGAAAATGCTTAAGGAAACCGTTTCCCTGGCATCCAATCAGCTCAAACTCTCAGGGATGAAGATAGAGCTTCAGTCAACCGGGTATCTTCCCCGTGTCCACGGAGACAGTCAGCAGCTTCGCCAGGTATTTCTGAACCTTATCCTTAATGCAATAGATGCCTCGAAGAAGGGGGGCAAGATTCAGGTGCTTCTTATGCCTGCAGACGATCCCGGGTATATTGCGGTCAAGGTGGTGGACTTCGGAACAGGTATCCCGGAGCATATCCTGGGAAATATCTTTGACCCTTTCTTCACCACAAAGCCCAAAGGCAAGGGCACAGGTCTGGGTCTGAGCGTATCTCAGGGGATAGTGGCCAAGCATGGCGGTCGCATAAGGGTCACCAGCAAGGAGGCCGAGGGCACTACCTTTTCAGTGATACTGCCCGTAACCACTATCCCGGCAGACATAAGCAGATCACCTACATCTTCCTGAATCTTCCGGCGGTTTTTACCCTGGTTGACAATAGTTTTGCGCAGACAGGGCAGTAAAGATGGTGTTCCTTGATATCCGGGTGAGATGTTGTAAGCTCTGAGACGTGGGTGATGAATTTCTGAGAGGCGAAATATCTGCCGCAGGACTCGCACCTGAGCAGGGGATGGATGCCGATCATCTCGTCTCTTATAGAGATAGTCCTTGTGCCGTCTTTGTCCTCAAGGCGTATAGCCCCTGTGGGGCATATACTAGCGCATGTCCCGCATCCAATGCACTGGTTTTCAGCCGGGACAACAAAATTGCCTGCATCTCTCTTTTCCATCTTGAGTGCGCTCGCCCCGACCACCTCGTTGCATACCCTTATACAGAGCCTGCAGCGAACGCATCCATCCGGCACAGGGCCTGTTTCTATATCGAATTTTCGCGCTAGTTCAAGGAGACTGGGACTTTGAGGGGCCATGGCGAGAAGTCTCTGCATTGCAGAAGAGCGGGCCTTTCCGACCAACTCTGTGTCGGTCCGGATGGCGAGCCCCTCCCTGACCTTGAGGATACAGGATAGCATCGTCATTGGCCGGCCGCCTTTTCCTTCCACCTCCACCGCGCATAATTTACAGGCTCCGATGGGTCTCATTGCCTTGTGATAACATAGAGTTGGAACTTCAATGTCGTTCTTCAGGATGGTTTGGATGACCGAATCGCCTTCTGAAGCCTCGCAGGATACCCCGTTTATTGTCAGCTTCACTTTCGACTCCATAGCAAGCTCCTCAGTCAGTCATGGCCCCGTGAAGGTCTTTGACATAGTTTTCAAGATGGCTCATCTCGGAGGTAAGGACTTCCACCCTGTAGTAAACCAGATCGCAGAGATGAAGTATCGCGATAATCTCTTCTCCATCTTTAACCGGAAGGTGTCTTATATCCGCCCTGAGCATTAGAGATATGGATGAGTCGAGTTCATCGTCAGGGGTTGCGGCTATTAGTTTGTTGGTCATAGCCTGTTCAATAGGCACCTGAGAAAATGGTTTTCCGCGTGCTATGTTAAATGCCTTCACTATGTCGTGCTCCGTGAATATGCCTGCCGGCGCTTGCCCTTTGAACACAATCAGGCTGCTTGAGGCCTTCGCGGCCATCACGGCGATAGCGTCTTCAACTGAAGCGTCGTATCCTATTGTCACAACCGGCCTTCCTGAGGCCTCCACGACATCTTTCATGCTCATGGTCGCTCCTGGACGGGGCTCAGACAATCCTGCGGAAAGCGGTGAGTTCCTTTGTCGTCAATACTTACCTCTATAAGGGCATCAGGATCGTTTTTCTCCGTATCAGGATCGGTCACCACACCCCTGAGGCCTACAAAGAGATCCATATATTCCTTCCAGCTTTCATCCTGCGATTTTTTGAATATCTCTACTCGTTGCCCCCTTCTGAAAGCCATAGTCATAACCTCCCGGCCGAAAACCCTTCAAATATTTTTGCCGGCAGGGAATGCTTCCGAGCCCTTCCCGGCAGCTCTTTTTCTTGCGCATCTAGTGCAGAGTGGAGTGTCTCCAGAGGTCTGCGCTATCCTGATTATGTTATTCCTTATAAAGTCATGATATCGTGCCGGCCCCAGAAACTCTCCGCACACAGCACACCTTTCAACCTTCATACGGTTAAGAATAGTGCCGCAGAGGGCCAGAATTCTCTCATCCCCTCTGTCTTCTATCCTCATTGCCCCCGTGGGGCAGTTTGCGGCGCAGGCCCCGCAGAGAATGCATCTTTCGGCGGTGATCCTGAGATCCGTGGTCTGATCTCCGTTTGCAGATAGATATCCAAGCTGCAGGGCATCAATCTTCATTTCATTGCGGCATACATCCACGCACCGGCCGCATCTGACGCAGATATCGCATCTGAGGCACCTCCTTGCTTCCTCTCTTGCCGCCGACTCGTTAAAGCCCAGTTCCACCTGCTGGAAGGTTATCCTTCTCCTGTCCCGGTTAAGAAGCGGCATGTCAGGCCTGGCAAGATTAGTCTTGTCGGAGGCCGAGATCTCAAAGACCGGAAGCCTTGTTCTGCGCACCGGAACAGGCGGAAGTTCAGGCTGAGGGATTCCTGAAAGATACCGATCTATGGCCTCAGCCGCCCTTTTTCCGCCTCCTATGGCCTCAACCACCGTGGCCGGCCCCGTCACTGCGTCTCCTGCCGCAAAGAACCCTTCAACCGAAGACTCCATTGTAGCGCCCTTGACCGTTATGGTCTTTCTCCGCGACCAGGAAAGCTCGGAGATCTCATCAAGGCAGCCTGTATCCACCGCCTGTCCGATGGCCGGTATCACTATATCCACATCAAGGAGAAACTCGCTTCCCTCTACGGTTACCGGTCTTCTTCGCCCTGATTCATCAGGCTTGCTCAGTTCAGTCCTGATGCATTTGAGTGCGGTAACCTTGCCGTCCTTTCCCACTACCTCCACCGGAGCCGTGAGAAACAGAAACCTTACCCCTTCCTCCTCAGCCTGCTCCACTTCGTCCCTGTTGGCCGGCATCTCAGTGTGGGTCCTGCGATATACTACCGTGACCTCTTCACAGCCAAGTCTTATTGAAGTGCGAGCCGCGTCCATGGCCACGTTGCCTCCGCCTACCACAGCTATCCGCCTGCCCGGGGCACGGCGATCTCCCCTGGCAACACTTCTCAAAAAATGGATGGCATCCACAACCTGAGGAAAATCCTCTTCTCTTGGTACCGCCATCTTGTAGCTCGTGTGTGCGCCTATAGCTAGAAGAAAGGCATTGAATCTCTCCTTCCTGAGGCCTTCAATAGTGACATCAGCTCCCAGCCTTGTGCTGAAGCGGAACTCAACCCCAAGCTCCTCCATCATGGCAACTTCTCTGTCTATCACCTCCCTGGGGAGCCTGTAACGTGGAATCCCCACCATCATCATTCCTCCGGCCATGGGAAGCGATTCCAGGATCGTCACCCCATATCCCTTGAGGGCCAGGTAGTAGGCGGCTGTAAGTCCTGCAGGGCCGGCTCCTATAATGCATATCTTCTGGCCTTTTTCAGGCGCCTTGGGCGGATTTTGATATCTGCCCTGGGATATTGCCCTTTCAGCGGCGAAGGCCTTGAGGTATTTTATCGAGATGGGTTTATCCATGCGGCCCCTGACGCACATGAACTCGCAGGGGTTGGTGCATACCAGGCCGCATACCCAGGGAAATGGGTTATCTCTGCGTATTATTTCCACGGCCTCATCATCGCGGCCGAGTCCCACCAGAGTTA
>Ga0100398_1001356_pt1 | contig 21041 bp, 21 predicted proteins | sample CryGeymeta201522_FD_81568 | JGI IMG/M metagenome (GOLD analysis project Ga0100398, IMG submission 81568) | Groundwater microbial communities from Crystal Geyser aquifers in Utah, USA - Crystal Geyser metaG 2015-22 | ecosystem: Environmental > Aquatic > Deep subsurface > Groundwater | place: USA...
ATTTTGGTGTAGGAATTAGGTGAAGTTATGATCGAAATACGAGTTCACCTAATTGCAACTAATGGTTTTCCAAGCCATAATTTCAATTCTCAAGCTTTTCTTGGAAATGGCCAAAGTCGAGATAGTGTCTCATTTTTGATATAAATGGCGTGCGGGAATGACGATCCGAGGCTCGCGGCGGATGTTTTGTCTTGCCTTGCGCCTCGGCGTCTTCTGGATCACACGCCGATTTCCGCCGGCCGTTCGGCCGAAAAAATCACCGGGCAGGATAGCGCCGCGGCTTTCCAATCTTATATTGTGGTCAGTTGAATCCAAGCACCAACAACCCCTGGCAATTAAAAAGTCCGGCGATCGCCGGCGGCAACGGAGGGATCAGGCATGGCCAATAAGGTAGGAACCATCAAGCTTCGAGGAAATCCAGTTACCCTGGTGGGAAGTAAAGTTCAGGTCGGCGGTCCGGCACCGTCTTTTACCGCCGTGGGCAACGACTTGAAAGCGGTGAGCCTGAGCGATTATAAAGGTAAAGTGGTGGTGCTGGCGACCGTGCCATCGCTGGACACCCCGGTGTGCGATATGGAAACCCGCAGGTTCAACAGCGAAGCGGTTAAGCTCGGGGACGCGGTGGCTATTCTCACGGTCAGCATGGACCTGCCGTTCGCCCAGGCGCGATGGTGCGGGGCCGCCGGGGTCGATCGGCTGACCACCCTGTCGGATCACCGCCAAGCGGAAGTCGGTCTGGGCTACGGGATCCTGATCGAGGAACTGCGGTTGCTGGCCCGCGCGGTGTTTGTGATCGATCGGGAAGGGATCTTGCGGTACCAGGAAGTGGTGGGGGAAGTGGCCAACGAACCGGATTATCCGGCGGCACTCGAGGCCGTGCGCAAATGCCTGTAACGGCTGCGGCCCTCGAGGCGATAACAAACCTAACCCAATATCCATCAATTATCAGGAGAGGTGATCATGGCTCAGAAACTGGAAGTGTACAAATGCGAACTTTGCGGTAACATTGTCGAGGTCCTGCATGGCGGCGCCGGCGAACTGGTGTGCTGCGGTCAGCCCATGACCCAGCTCAAGGAAAACACGGTCGATGCGGCCAGGGAAAAACACGTGCCGGTGATCGAAAAGACCGATAGCGGGTATAAGGTCAAGGTCGGCAGCGTGGCTCATCCAATGGAACAGAAGCATCACATCGAATGGATCGAGCTGATCGCGGACGGCGTTGCCTACCGCGCTTTCCTCGAACCGGGAGCCGCTCCCGAAGCCACCTTCTGCATCCAGGCCAAGACCGTTTCAGCCCGTGAATATTGCAACCTGCACGGCCTCTGGAAAGGATAGCGGTCATGCTCAGTGAGAAGATGGAAGCTGCTCTCAATGATCAGATCAATGCGGAGCTTTATTCCTCGTACCTGTATCTCGCGATGGCGGCCTACTTCCACGATGTCAATCTGGCCGGATTCGCTCACTGGATGGAAGCTCAGGCCCTGGAGGAGCAGATTCATGCAATGAAATTTTATAATTTCATTCACGAACGCGGCGGTCGCATCAATTTGACGGCGATCGCCGGGCCTCCGGTCAAATGGGCCTCACCCCTGAACGTTTTTGAGGACGCCTACGGCCACGAGCAGAAGGTCACCGCGCTGATCAACAACCTGGTGAACCTGGCCATCGACGAACGGGATCACGCCTCCAACAATTTCCTGCAATGGTTTGTGAGCGAGCAGGTGGAGGAAGAAGCCAGCGCCGATCAAGTGGTGCGGAAACTCAAACTGATGGGGGATGCCAAGGGGGCTCTGTTTATGCTCGATCAGGAACTGGCTCAGCGGATCGTGACCTTGCCGCCGGGGGTGACCTTCATCACCACCGCCGGGAATTGATCCCCTGTAACGAAAGCGATGACCGTGGGCCGGCACCAAGTAGGGTGCCGGTCCACGGCAGCGCAATCTGATCCCGGCTGCCGCCGCTTGATTCAAGCGTGACACGTCCGGGCCAAGGGCTTGCATCGACCATCCGAAGGAGTTGATCATGACCATTACGCCCGATGAAATGCTGGATCTCTTCTGCCAGGTCGTGGACCTGAAGGAAAAGAAGAAAAACCTTTATCAGGATGCGCTGGCCGGTTGCGCCGACCAGGTGGGGAAGGAAACCTTCCGTTATTTGCTGGATTCAGAAGCAAGCCATCTGGATGAGATCCAAAAAATTCACAATGAACTCAAGAAGGGCGCCAGTTGGGGCGACGCCTGCCGGTACGTGGAAACCGGAGCGGAAGACGCTCGGCAGTTGTTCAAGCGCATCGCCGAAGAACATCGGAAGGCAACGACGCGCTGCGCTGATGACGCGACCGCTCTCACCACCGGCATGCAACTGGAAGAAGCCAGCATCAAGTTCTTCGAAGACAAGCTGGGTCGAGCGACCGAACCGGCCCAGAAGAAATTTCTCGAACGCATGGCCGCCGCGGAGCGGGAGCACCGCACCGTGCTGGCGGACCTCCAATTCTATTATACAGATCCGCAAGCCTGGTTCATGGAAAAAAGCGGCGCCCGTCTGGACGGGGCCGGCGCGGTGACCTAGCCGGGCGAACCGGTCGTAACCGTTACCCAGTGCCCGGGCGCCGGCAGGTCCGCCGCGCCCAAGACTCAACCACCACCGCCCCACCCGGGAGCACCGCACCTGGGAGCGCCGTGGCCCACCTGGGAGCGCCGCGCCCCAGAGCGGCACTTTGTTAGTGAACTGAATGGTTCCGAGCTTGCTCGAAAATCAGCCGGCGGTGCTGCAGGCGCTCCTGGCCACCCTGTTCACCTGGCTGGTCACGGCCCTGGGCGCGGCGGTGGTGTTCACCACCCGCGAACTCAACCAAAAGCTGCTGGACGGGATGCTGGGCTTTGCCGGCGGCGTCATGATCGCCGCCAGCTACTGGTCGCTACTCGCGCCGGCGCTGGAAATGGCGGCACAAAGCGGGCAGGTGCCGTGGCTGCCGGCGGCGATCGGGTTCATGGCCGGCGGGGTGTTCTTGCGCCTGATCGATTGGGTGCTGCCGCATCTTCATTTGGGCTTCCCGCTCGACCAGGCCGAAGGCATTGCGGTGCGCTGGCAGCGTTCCATTCTGCTGGTGCTGGCCATCATCATTCACAATATCCCGGAAGGTTTGGCCGTGGGGGTGGCGTTCGGCGCGGCCGCCGCCGGGCTGCCCAGCGCCGATCTGGCGGGGGCTGTGGCTTTGGCCCTGGGGATCGGGTTGCAGAATTTTCCGGAAGGCATTGCCGTGGCCATGCCGCTTCGCCGGGAAGGGCTGTCTCGGCTGAAGAGTTTCTGGTACGGCCAGCTGTCGGCCGTGGTGGAACCGATCGCCGGCGTACTGGGGGCGGTGATCGTGCTGTCGTCGCGGGCGATTTTGCCGTACGCGCTGAGTTTCGCCGCCGGGGCCATGATCTTTGTGGTGGTGGAAGAAGTGGTGCCGGAATCGCAGGCCAGCGGCAATGGCGATCTGGCGACCATGAGTTGCATGCTGGGGTTCACCGTGATGATGATTCTGGATGTGGCTCTAGGCTGACCAAGAGCGGAGGGAACAGGGGTGAAGCATTGGAGAACCTGGTTCTGGCTGGGGGGGGGGTCGCGGGCCTGGCGATACTGCTGGGCTGGCGGCAGCCGGCGGGGGCACAACCGATTGCCAAGAGTGACGCGACCGAAGCATGTCTCGCCTGTCACACCGAAGCCACTCCGGGCATTGTGGCCGATTGGGAAAAAAGCCGCCACGGCCTGACCACGCCGCGGGACGCGAAGCAGATCAAGGGCCTGGGGCTCAAGGTCTCGGCGCCCGAGATCCCGGCCGAACTGGCGGCGAATTCCGTGGGCTGTGCCGAATGCCATCTGGCCAATCCGGAACAGCATGCCGATTCCTTCGAGCACAACGGCTACCGCGTGCACACGGTGGTGACCCCCACGGACTGCGCCGGCTGCCACAGTCAGGAAGTCGATCAATACCGCCTCAATCTGATGTCCGCCGCTTACGGCAACCTGATGAACAACGCCGTTTATCGGGACCTGATGAAATCCATCAACGGCGACCAGAAGCTGGTCAAGGGCCGCCTCGAGACCACCGATGCCGATGACCTCACCCGCGCCGATTCGTGCCTTTCCTGCCACGGCACCAAGGTCGAAATGACCGGTCTCGGCAATCGGGAAACCGAATTCGGTGCCATGATGCTGCCCCAGTTCACCGGCTGGCCCAATAACGGGGTCGGCCGAGAAAATCCCGACGGCAGTAAAGGTTCCTGTGCCGCCTGCCATACCCGCCACCAGTTTTCCATGGAACTGGCGCGCAAGCCGGACACCTGCGGCCAGTGCCATTCCGGTCCGGATGTCCCCGCTTACAAGGTCTACAAGGCGAGCAAACACGGCAATCAGTACGCTTCGCTGAACGGCGACTGGAACTTTCAGACCGTGCCCTGGGTGGTGGGCCGCGATTTCAACACCCCCACCTGCGCGGTCTGCCATGTGAGTCTCATCACCTCCACCGAGGGTTCGGTCATCGCTCGCCGTTCTCATCAAATGACCGATCGTCTGCCCTGGCGGATCTTCGGCCTGATTTATTCCCATCCGCAGCCGAAGGAACCGGATACCAGCCGGTTGAAAAATGCCGCCGGCCTGCCCTTGCCGACCGATTTCAACGGGGGTCTCGCCGCGACTGGATTGATCGATACGGGTGAACAGGACCGCCGCCGCGCCACCATGCAGAACGTCTGCCTGGGTTGCCATTCGCGAAATTGGGTGGATGGTCATTGGAGCCGCTTTGAACGCGCCATCGCCACCGCCGATGCCATGACCCACACCGCTACCGAAGTCATGCAGCAGATCTGGAGCCATAAACTGGCGAAAGGTCCAGCGCAGCAGGCCAGCCCGTTTGACGAGGCGGTGGAAAAGACCTGGATCGAGCAATGGCTGTTCTTCGGCAATTCGGTCCGTTACTCCGCGGCCATGATGGGTGCCGACTACGGGGTGTTTGACAACGGCCGCTGGTATCAGTCGAAGAATTTGCTGGAATTGAAGAGTTGGCTGGATCTTCATCAGCGCCGAAAATAAATCCTGATGCGCTTCAAGGAGGCGACCGTGAAAGGATGGTGTTCGATCGTTGTGTTCGTGTCCCTGTTGCTGGTTTCCGCCTGCGCCACCACCGCCGCCGACTGTCCCCAGGCGGGGCAGGCGATGCCCGACCTGCAACTGGCCACGCCGGAAGACGAGGTCCAGCGCGGCTATCTGGGGCTTGCTGCGGGGCAAAGTTTTCGGCTATCCGACCTGAAGGCGGAAATCCTGGTGATTGAAATCTTCAGCATGTACTGCCCCTATTGCCAACGGGAAGCGCCGAACGTCAACCGGTTCCATGAACTGGTGACGAGAGATTCTAAGGCGGCCGAGCGGATCCGGATTTTCGGCATTGGCGTGAGCAATTCCAGCTACGAAGTGAAGGTGTTTCAGAATCAGTACGCGATCAAATTCCCGCTCATCCCGGACCCGGACCTGGCCGTCCATGACCAGGTGGGAAGCGTCCGCACGCCGCATTTCTTCGTGCTGAAGCGCGCCGCGGACGGGACTCGGCAGGTGATCTATTCGGAAAGCGGCGGCTTCGGCCGGGCGGACGCTTTTCTCCAATTGATTCTGGAAAAAGCCGGCCAGGCTGCCGGCGCCAAACCATAGCTCCCGCACGTGATCGGCGGGCCGGAGGATATTTCCGCCTACACCTTGCTCCGGCGCCGATCAGGTTCTACCTTTGCTTAAACAACTCCAGATCAAGGAGCGGTCCATGTCGATGAATTCCAGTTGGAGAGCTTTGGCGGCGGTGACGCTGGTGGTCTTGTTGGGAGCCGGCCCGGTCCATGGCTTGTCGGAACAATTCAAGGATAAAGTCTATCAGATCGGAGAACTCAAACCGGTCGATAGCCGGCTCCAGGTGAAGGTGGGCGATAAGGCTCCGGATTTCAGCCTGCCTTCGATCGGTGGTGAGCGGGTGGATCTCGCCCGTTACCGCGGTCAAAAAAACGTGGTGATTTCGTTCGTGCCGGCAGCCTGGACCCCGGTCTGTTCCGATCAGTGGCCCGGCTACAACATCGTGAAAGGTCTTTTCGAAGCCAACGATGCGGTCCTGCTCGGCATTACCGTGGACAACCTGCCCACGTTGTTCGCCTGGACCAGGGAAATGGGCGGTTTGTGGTTTCCGGTACTGTCCGACTTTTGGCCCCACGGCCAGGTGGCGGCCAGCTACGGGGTGTTGCGCTCGGACGGGATCAGCGAACGCGCTCTGTTCGTGATCGATAAGCAGGGCATCATTCGCTACCTCGATGTTCATGACATCAACCAGCGCCCCGACCTGGAAACCCTGGTGAAGGAACTGGAAAAGCTCAAACGCTGAGCCCACGATCGAAAACAAAGGAGGTTCCATGAGCAAGAAACGCTACACGGTAAAAGGTGAATGTCCTCAGTGCGCGTGCGGCGATGTGAGTTTCCTCGGCCCGGAAAAGCTGAAGGAAAAGTACATCGGCCCCAAGGATGAAATGGAAGTGTTGTGCCCGGCCTGCGGTACCAGGCACAAGGGCGTGGTGGTGGAAGAGACGATTGACGACTAAAGCTTCGGCGGAAAGGGCGGGATGATGGCCAAAGCACTGGTGATTTACACCACTCGAACCAATCAGACCAAGAGCATCGCCGAATTGATCGCTGAAGGCCTGCGCATGGCCGGGGTCGAAGCGGTCATGGCCAATGTGAACGAGGTCGAAAAGAAGGGCCTGAAGGCGGAAGACTTCGACGCGGTGGTGCTGGGTTCCCCCACCTACCACGGCGAAATGGTTCAGGCCATGAAGACGTTTCTGTTCAAACTGGAACAGGCCAATCTCGAGGGCAAGGTCGGCGGCGCTTTCGGCGCCTTCGGCTGGAGCGGTGAGGCACTCGAGCGGATTTTCGAAACCATGACCCACATCTTCAAGATGAACATGGTGAGCGGGCCGCTGCGGCTGAAATCGGCGGCGCTTGGCGGTGGGATACAGATGGCTCAGGGCTACGGCAAGGAAGTGGCCCAGAAAATCGGCGCTTAACCTGGGTCCGGACGCTTTGCCCGGGCCGGCGGCACTGGTGGCGCCGAATATTCGAGCCGCGCCGCCGCCGCGCCGGCACCCGAACGGACCCGATGGTGGACCATGCGGGTTCCATCAACCCCTAACAGCAACCTAATGGAGAGAACTTATGAGCATGCCGAAACATTGCCCTGGTTTTGAACAATTGAAGTCGCTCCGGTCCTTTGTCTGCAAATGTCCTGAATGCCAGACGGAGATGGAAATCTTTTCGGACGAATTCAATAAACAGCACAAATGCAAGAAATGCGGCAAACCAATCGATTTTAGCAAATGCGCTCCGGAAGCCGGAGGGGGTGCCGCCGCGCCCCGCTGACCCGGCTATCGGTGGCTTCCGCAAATTCGCGGGAGCCACCAACAAATTATCGGCACCTTCATCAACGGTGGATCATGGCCAATCGACTGAACCAGGAAAAAAGCCCTTATCTCCTGCAGCACGCCGCCAACCCGGTGGACTGGTTCCCCTGGTCGGATGAAGCCTTTGCCAAGGCGGTGGCGGAAGACAAGCCGGTGTTCCTGTCGGTCGGTTACGCCACCTGCCACTGGTGCCATGTGATGGCCCATGAATCCTTTGAAGACCACGAAGTCGCGGAGCGCCTCAACCGCGATTTCGTGGCCATCAAGGTGGACCGGGAAGAACGCCCGGATCTGGACCAGATCTTCATGACCGTGTGCCAGGCCATGACCGGCCGCGGCGGCTGGCCCCTGTCGGTGTTCATGACCCCCGAGCGCCGGCCTTTTTTTGCCGGCACCTACTTTCCCAAGGAAAATCGTCTGGGCATGCCGGGGTTTCTCGGCATTCTGGAACAGATCTCCGGCCTCTGGAAAAACCAGCGCCGGAAGGTCCTGGACCACGGCGCCACAGTGACCGCCGCGATCCAACCGCGGCCGGCGGACGCCGCCCAGGCCTCGCCCGGCCTCGATCAGGCGGTGCTGGAGCAAGCCTTTGACCAGCTCAAGAGCGTGTTCGATCCCACCTGGGGCGGGTTCGGGACGGCGCCCAAGTTCCCCACCCCGCATCAGCTCACTTTCCTCCTCCGCCGCCATCAGCGGACCGGCGATCCGGAAGCCCTGGCGATGGTGGAAAAAAGCCTCGCCGCCATGCGCCACGGCGGGATTTTCGATCAGGTGGGCTTCGGTTTCCACCGCTATTCGGTGGATCAGCAATGGCTGGTGCCGCATTTCGAAAAGATGCTGTACGATCAGGCCATGCTGGCGATGGCCTACACCGAAACCTATCAAGTCACCGGCAGGCCGTTTTACGCGGCGGTGGTGCGGGAAATCTTCGCCTACGTCGACCGTGACTTGAGCCACCCCGATGGGGCCTTCACCTGTGCCGAAGACGCCGACAGCGAAGGCCGCGAAGGACTCTTCTATCTGTGGACGCCGGACCGGGTCCAGGCCCTGCTGGGAGCGGACCTGGGCGATCTGACCTGCCGGTTTTACGATATTTCCAAAGTCGGGAACTTCGAAGACGGCTTCAGCATCCCGCACATCACCAAGTCCATGGAGGTGTTTTCGGATCTCAGCCGGACCCCGCTTGCGGTGCTCGGCGAACGGCTGGAAACGGCCCGCAAGCGCCTGTTCGAGGAACGCTGCAAACGGGTCCTGCCGCTGCGCGACGATAAGGTGCTCGCCTCCTGGAACGGCCTCATGATCGCCGCCCTGGCCAAAGGCTACCAGGCCCTGGGGGATACCACCTATCTTCGGGCCGCGGAGCGCGCCGCCGACTTCGTGCTGGAGCGGCTGCGCCCGACGGACGGTCGGCGTCTGTATCGGCGCTGGCGCGACGGGGAAGCGGCCCACCCCGGGTTCCTCGACGACTACGCATTTCTCATCTGGGGCCTGCTGGAACTCTATCAGGCCGGGTTCGATCCGCTGCGCCTGGAACAGGCCATCGACCTCCAGCGGCAGCTGATCGATCTGTTCCACGATTCGACGGCCGGCGGTTTTTACTTCAGCGGCAGCGACGGCGAGGCACTCATCGTGCGCGATAAGGAAATCCACGACAGCGCCATTCCGTCGAGCAACTCCGTGGCGATCGAAAATCTGCTGCGATTGAGCCGGCTGACCGGCAACACCGGCTGGGAAGAACTGGCCGAACGGAGCATGAAGTGCTTTGCCGAACTGGTTCGGGGCTACCCCATGGCCTACACGCAATTGCTCCAGGCCGTGGACTTCGCTCTGGGACCGAGTCGGGAATGGGTGGTCGTGGGCAGTGCCGCCGATCCCGATACCGGGGCCATGATCCGGCTCATTCAATCAACTTACTGCCCGAGTAAGAGTGTCCATTGGCTGAACGGGGACCAGGCCGCCGAACAGCGCCTGATCCAACTGGCCCCCCATCTACAAGGCCTGCAAGCCGGCGGGGACGGGGCCAGGGTTTACCTGTGCGAAGGCTTCAGCTGTCAGCAGCCGCTTCGCAGCCTGGCGGAACTCAAGCGCGCCCTCGCCGGTGGCGCGCCCTCGGGTTCGCCGCAACCGGAACAACCGTGAGGAGGTATCATGTCGGTCAATCAGAAACTCGTTAAGGTCTTTGAATACGCGCTCAACCAGGAACAGACCGGGAAGTCCTTTTTCGAAGTGTCGATCCATCGCATGGGGATGGGGGCGGCGGTGAGTGCGTTCAAACGCCTGATCGTGGAAGAACAGAAGCACATCGAATTCATCAACCGGATCCTTGCCAATCTGCGCGGCGGGGCCGAGGTGGAACCGGAAAAGATCAGGGAAATCGTGCTGGAACCCACCGACTACTTCGATGAACGGAGCAAGAAGGAATTCCTCGGCCAGTGTCTCGAAGGGTCCATGATTCCGGACGTGACCGTGTTCAACACCGCCTGGTTGATCGAAAAGGACCTGAGTGAATTTTACCGCCGCATGGCCGATCAAGCCGACGGCAAACCGCGCCAGGCCCTGCAGATGCTGTCCACCTGGGAACAAGGGCACGAACGGTTCTTCCGCGAATACCGCGATAAGCTGACCGAAGTTTACGCGGCCATGCCGTGGGGTGGTTGATCGTGGCCCCGTTTGAATCGGCGCTCGACTACCAGCGGGAAACCTCCTATGAGCGCAACACGCTGAGCGGCGGCCCGCTGGACTGGTCGAACCAGCCCCAGGTGTTCAAGCGCTACCGGAGCGGTCGGGAAGTTGTGTTGCCGGTGCCCGAAGACTGGCCGCGGTCGAGTCTGGCGGAAGTGGCGATCCTGACCGGCGCGAAGGGAACGCTCGGCGCATCGGAAGCCGCCGGCCGGCTGACGCTCCCGGTGCTCAGCCGGGTGCTGGGCCTGGCTTACGGCATCACCGCGGAAGCGAACCACGGCGGCGAACCCTTTTATTACCGCAGCGTGCCTTCCGCCGGTGCCCTCTATCCGTGCGAATTGTATCTCGCGGCACAGGCGGTGGAAGGGCTCGTTCCCGGCCTCTACCACTACCAGGTGGGGCGGCACCGGCTGACCGAACTCCGCCCGCGCGCTCGGTACGGTGCTATTGGCGGCCTGATCACGGCGCCGCCGGAACCGGAACCGGGCCTGGCGATTTTCATCACCACCCTGTTCTTCCGCGGCGCCTGGAAGTACCGCAAACGCTGCTACCGATATCTCCTGCTCGATAGCGGTCATCTGCTGGAAAACCTGGATCTGGCCCTCAAGCTCATGGGGCTCGCGCCGGTGCCGGCGCTGGATTTCGACGATCTTGGGGTGAACCGCCTGCTCGGCCTCGATCCCGAACGGGAAGCGGCGCTCGCCGCGGTCTGGCTGGCGGGGAAAGAAGCCGCCCCGGAAGCCGCCGCCGCCACCGCGCCGGCGATCGAACGCCTCCAGCCGGTGGAACCGGAAGCCTGCCGGTGTGCCCCACGCGATCAGAGCTATCCGGAAATCGAAGCGATCCATCGGCTGTCGTCCCGGGTCGCGGTCGCCGCTCAGCCCGATCCCGAACTTCTCGACGAATTGGGCCTGGAGGTTGCGGTCTGGACCGCGCTGGAAGATGATGAAGCGATCCCGGTCGAACCACCCAGGGCCCTGGCCGATTTGATCCGGAGCCGCCGGTCGCGGCGAAACTTCGTTCCGAAAGCGCTCGCTCCGGATGGGTGGCGGGCCCTGCTGCTCGATCTCTGCCGCCCGGGGTGGTACCAGCCGGTCGGCGCTTGCGCCCCGGACCAGGCGGTTTGCGTGGGGCTTATCGCCGAGCGCCTGACCGGGCTCGATCCGGGTTTTTACCTGCTGGATCGCAGCCGGTGCCGGATCGGTTTGGTCCGCCACGGGCGCTTTCTCGAAGCCATGGCCCAGGTGTCTCTCGATCAGGCCTGGCTCGCCCAGGCGGCCTGCCATCTGCTGTTTCTCACCCGCCTGGACCGGACCGAAGCCGTGCGCGGGCCGAGGTCCTACCGCCACGCCCTGATCGAAGCGGGGCGCCTGGCCCAGCGGCTCTACCTCACGGCGGAACAATGCGGCCTCGGGGCCTGCGGGATCGGCGCCTTCTTCGATCGGGAAGCGGCGGCCTTGCTCCGGTTCCCCGACGCCACCGCGATGACCTACCTGCTGGCCCTGGGTCCGGTGAAGAAGCGCTTGTGAGCAGGGGTCTCGATCGTCCGTATAAGCCATTTCGAAGAAGTTCCACCACAGAGGCACAGAGAACACAGAGAAAACAAGAAGATATGAATAAAATCTCATTATACTCGTTGAGGATAAAATCCTTCACTTCTTGTGGGCTCATTCCCGGGAGCGCGGGCATCTTGCCCGCATTTGGTACCCAAAGGTTGCAACCTGAATCGGCATGACTTCCCAAGGGAGGCGCAAGGAGGCCGGACCCGGCGAGCAAAGCCTCACCCCAGCGGCACAGCTGACCCATATAAGACCGGAAACTGGGAACAACATTAGGGCAACACGTAACAAGCTCGGGCTTGCCGGAATACTTTCGGGGAAAGGATCAGCGGCCGGATGCCGACCTCGGCCGAACACAGCACGCGAAACCTCGGAAAGCAACTGGAAAGCCTGCTTCTCCGCCCGGATTTTGGCGCACGCCTGGACCAACTCAACCGCTACCCGGCCCGCAAGGTGGTGAACCCGCTTTTTGCGCTGCTCTGCCACAGCGATGAAATGCTGCGCTGGCGGGCCATTTCCGCCTTCGGGCAGGTGGTTTCCCAGTTGGCCGAACAAGACCTGGAATCGGCCCGGGTGATCATGCGCCGGTTGATGTGGAGCCTGAACGACGAATCGGGCGGGATCGGCTGGGGGGCGCCCGAGGCCATGGGCGAAATCATGGCTCGGAGCGAACAACTGGCCGTCGAATTCAGCCACATCCTGGTGTCCTTCATCTGGGAAGACGGCAATTATCTGGAACACCCGCTGCTCCAGCGGGGGGTGCTGTGGGGTCTGGGACGACTGGCGGAAACCCGGCCCCAACTGCTCGGCGATGCCCCCCAATACCTGCTCCCGTTTCTCGATGCCACTGATCCCGCCCTCCGGGGCCTGGCGGTTTTGGTTCTGACCCGGCTCGGCGCGGCGTTGCCCCCCGAAGTCCGGCGCCGGCTCCAGGATGACCCAGCCACTATCCGCATCTACCGGGATTTCCAGATCCAGGATTACCCCGTCTCCAACCTGGTCGCCGACTGATTTCCAGATGATTCAGTAACGATTTCGAGCTGCAAGGATGCCGGTTTGGGATGAGATCTTTCATTACCAAATGCGGGCAAGATGCCCGCGCTCCCGGGAAAGAGCCCACAAGAAGCGAGGGATTTCATCGTCAGCGAGGTTAGTTTCCCAGAAAGCAGCATGGAACATTCATTCATGGGTACTACAGCTGGAGAGGGGCTCACTTGAGCTCGTATTTTTTCAGCTTATAGCGGAGCATCCGTTCGCTGAGGCCGAGCAGCCTGGCGGCCTGGGTCTGATTGCAACCGACCTGGTCCAGGGCATCGCGGATCATCTGCCGCTCGAGGGTGGCCAGGGCCTGCTGCAGCGAACCTAGCCGGCCCGGTTCACCTTCCGCCTCCGCATCGCTGGTTGGCGGGGTTTGCTGGAACGGGAGTTCGTCCACGGTCAGGACCGATCCCCGGCTGATCACCACGGCCCGTTCGATGATGTTTTCCAATTCCCGCACGTTTCCGGGATAATCGTAGCGGATCAGCAGGTCTCGGGCTTCCCGGCTCAGGCCTTCTATCTTCCTGGCGTTTTCCCGAGCAAAGCGCTTGATGAAATGGTCGATGAGCAGGGGAATATCCTCGCGCCGCTCTCGCAGCGGAGGAATTTTCATGCTGACGACATTGATCCGGTAGTAAAAGTCTTCCCGGAAGGTCCCCGCCCTGGTTTTGGCCTCGAGGTCCTGGTGGGTGGCGCTGATGATCCGCACGTCCGCCTTGATTGCCCGGTCGCCGCCGACCCGTTGGAATTCGCGCTGCTGCAGGAAACCCAGGAGCTTCACCTGAACCGCCGGGCTCAGTTCACCAATCTCATCGAGGAACAGAGTCCCCCCGTCGGCCTGTTCGAAGCGTCCGATCCGACGCTGCACGGCGCCGGTAAAAGCCCCTTTCTCGTGGCCGAAAAGTTCGCTCTCGATCAGTGTTTCCGGGATCGCCGCGCAGTTCACCGGCACCAGGGGCTGTTCCGAGCGCGGGCTCAGGCTGTGAATCAGCCGTGCCAGGAGTTCCTTGCCGGTACCGGTTTCGCCTTGAATGAGGACCGTGGCCTGGCTCGTCGCGACCCTTCCGGCGAGATTGATCAGTTCGGCCATCTGCCGGCTCTGGTAACGAATGGTATCGCTGGTCACCCCCTTGGCCTTCAGGTGCTGTCTCAGGATCCGGTTTTCCTTGATGAGCCTGCGATGATCGGCGATGCGTTCGATCAGGATCAAGAGTTCGTCGAAATCGATCGGTTTGGTGATGTAATCCCTGGCCCCCGCTTTCATGGCGGCCACCGCCGTTTCGATCGTGCCGTAAGCGGTGATGATGATGGCATCGATTTCCGGGTTGCTCCTCTTCACCTCCTGGAGCAGTTCGAGGCCGTTCATTCCCGGCATCCGGAAATCGAGCAGCAGCAGGTCGAAGAAGTTCCCGCCGAGCAGGCCGAGGGCCTGCCGGCCGTTTTCGGCCTCCATCACCCGATGCCCTTCCTTGTTCAGAAAATCCCGCAGCATCTCCCGCTGGAAGGGTTCATCCTCGACGATCAGAATATCGAGTTCGCTCACTGATTCAGTAATCCTTGTTATTCGTCAACGGCATCTAAGCGCCGGCCGCGGCCGGCGTCGACGGTAGCAGGATTTCCATTGTCGTTCCAGCACCTTCCGCGCTGGTCACGTGAATTTCTCCCCCATGGGCGAGAATGATCTCGTGGGCGATGGCAAGGCCAAGCCCAACCCCGGTTGCCTTGGTGGTGTAAAACGGATCGAAGATCCGCTGCGCTGCTGCGGCGGGAATCCCCGCGCCGGTATCCTGAATCTTGATGCACGCAAGGTTGCGACGGGCATGATCACAAGTCAGGGTGACGCACCCCTGGCCGGAGACGGACTCGATGGCGTTGCGCACGATATTCAAAACCGCCTGCTCCATTTTGGCCCCATCCATGGAAACCATCGGTGCGGGCTCGGCCCATTGTTTTTCGATTCGAATGCCGGCGGCTCGGGCTTCATCCCTGACCAGGAATTCGACCCGCTCCAGCAGGTCCACCACCGACTGGCGGCGAAGTTCCATCCGGCTGCTTCGCGCAAGACCGAGGAAATCTTCAACGATGCCGTTGAGCCGCCTGATCTCATCGCGCACGATCTGGGTGAGGCGATGGAAGCTCGTTTTCTCTTGCTCCTGGTCGGGAGCAAAATCGCGCTGCAGTCTCTGGGCCGCCATGCTGATGGCGTTGAGCGGATTGCGAATCTCATGGGCCACCCCAGCTCCGAGTTGACCCAGCGAAGAGAGCCGGTCGGCCTGATGCAGTCGCTCCTGCATGGCCTGGAGCCCGGCCACGTGCCGGTTCTGGGTCTGGTAGAGTGCCCCCATGGCAATGAGTCCGATCACAACCATGAGTCCGGTCCAGAGGAAAATGTGCCGGCGGTTCTCGACCAACAAGCGGTCGGTTTCGTGGGTGTCGATTCCCACCCGAGTGGTGCCGACGGTGGTGCCGTCCGGCTGGAAGGGGTAAGAGATTTGGAGGATCTTCATGTCGCCGATTCTGACGCATTGCTGCACCGTGCCCCGCCGCACCTGCCCCGGCTCCGAACCCCGCGAGTCCCTCATGGAACCGGCCACCAGCAGGCACTGTTCGACCTTCTCCACGGGTGCCGAGCCCGAGCGAGCGAAAATGCGGCCCCTGGCGTCTTCGACCGCGAGGTACACCACGCCACTGCCCCACTGAAGCTGATCCATGGTCGCCCGGATGGCGATTCTCCAGGCCCAGTATTCGATCCCCTCCCGATCGAGAGCCAGGACCACCGCGCCCTGTCCCGCTTGCCTGCGAATCCCGACAAAGCTCGGAGCATTGTCCTGGTTCAGGCCATGGAACAGGTGGATCGCAATCTCATCTCTTCCTTCCACCATGGCCTGGGCATGGGCCAAGAGATCGGGCGGCAGGGGACTGGTCTGAACAGCAAGACGACCCGCTTCGTTAAATATGGCGATCGACCGCAAGCTCTCGGTCCCGGCCAGCTCGCGCAGCCGGGTCCGGGCCGGGCCATCGTCCGATGGCTGCGCATCGATGTAGCGAGCCAACTCGATCAAGGCCCCAGCCAGCGCCTCCTGCAGCGAAAAAGCCTGGTCGTCCAGAGTCGGTTCGGCGTAGAGACTGTGGTAATCGCTCTCGTTCCGGAGCAGTTGCCGGTATTTCCCGGCGGCCGATTGGTTGATCACTTCGGCGACATCGAAGGCTTTCTTCTTGAGCACATCCAGGAGCAGGCCTTCGATCCGCTTCAAGTCCAGCATGGCCATGCTGAAAAAAAGCCCCGCAAAGAGCAGGAACACCAGGGCGACGGCCGGCGGTTGAATAAAGCGGCGGCTGGAGCGAACAGCGGTGAGCCGCTCAGGCCTCATTGATGTTCCCGCCATGCCTACCGCCTCCGGTTCCATGCCGCTCACGGTCATTCCTGCAATCTTTGAGCGGGAATCCCGCCCAGCCCACTGTGTAGCTGGATTCCCGCTGGAAGCACGCGGAAATGACGATCCGGTGTTACCCTCAATTGAACCATGCCCGATTCCCCGGCTACTCGCGCCTGGTTCGTTCGACTTAACATGAAGTACCAGGGGTGGCCGGGCAACCCCCATGCCGGCATGATCCCCCATGAACTTCGCGGAGGCAAGCAAGGAATACACCTTCTCACTCGTCGCTCCCGGAGAGGGGGGAGCCCTCGGTTTCGACAATTTTGTCGAACCGAAGCCGGCACCCTGGCAACATTTGTCGCCTTCCTAACCCGTTGATCTGGTGAATAATACGTTGAAAACGCGGGCACGGCGCCGCGACAATTCTTGCCGGTCCTTCCCGAGGCGCCCTGGGGTCAGCTACTGGATAGCAGGCCGCCGGGTGAGTGCCGGCACCGTGCTGATTCATGCTGGTTGAGGTCGAAATGATTCGCTTCTAATGCGCCTCTTCCCGGGAGCGCGGGCATCTTGCCCGCCTTTGCCGGCGCTGGATCCCATCCTAAACCGGCAGTTCACTCGGTGCCGTCGCCGAACCCTGGCACGAGAGTTGCCTCTCAAGAACTTCGGCGAAAACCGACCGAGTCGGCCGCAAGGGAGCTGGAACATGAACAAGGTGGTAATGTCGCTGGCGGTGATGGTTGTGGTGGCCGCGACCGGCTTGGCGTTGGGCGACGAGGGGGCGATGGAACCGGGCTTTGGTCTGAATCCCCGGATCGCTTCCGCCCTCAACCTCACCGACGGCCAGAAGGCTCAGATCCAGGCCAGGCAACAGGCCTTCCTGGAAGCCATGAGCCCGCTCTGCGACCAGCTCTTCAGTCGGCGACTGGAGCTGAAGAACCTCTGGGCGAAAGCGCCGCCCGATCAGGCGGCCATTGTCCAAAAGCAGTTGGAAATTCAGACCATCCAGACCGCAATACAGGCGAAAACCACCGAACACCAGTTGGAATGCCGCCGATTGCTGACGCCCGATCAGCAGGAAAAACTCGGTGCCCTGATGATCGACCACCCCGGTTGGGATGAACCGAACCCGGGCGCCGGCCATGCCTGGCCAATGCACGGGAAATAGGATGGTGGCGGTGGGAGCCAGGGTGATTCACCGATGAGCGCTTTGGTGGACAGCGCAAAAAGCGCTTGGGTGCAACCAGGGAATCTGAAAGAGGGGGGAAGCAGGTTGATGGCGGAAATGGGTTCTTTCATGCGGTTGACGGAGCCGCCGGGTTGCAGTGAAAACCCACGGGGGCTACGGATTTGGGGGCGCCGGAACCGGTCCCTGGTTGTGTTTGGACCCCCGCCGGGGCATGCTTCGGGTGCGTTGAGTTTGCGCCGGTGGTTGCTGCTCCTGGCGGTCCTGGTCGCTCTCTCCGGTTGCGCCGTGCCGCAGCCGACCGATCCGTACGCGCCGGTTTCCGGCTTCAACCGATCTTCATCCTCCGGTGCCTACGCCCGTTCCGGCCAACGCCAGGCGCCGGCAACCCTGGAGGGACCGGCCACGCTGGAGCGCTGCATCGAGCTGGCCCTGGCCAATAACCCCGAGCTGGCCGCCACCGGTTGGGACGTGTCGGCGGCCGGGAACCGGCTCGATCAGGCTCGGGCGAGCCGCTGGCCGACGGTGAGCGCCGAAGCCGCCTACGGCCGTTTCCTCGACCCCCAACGGCTGATCCAGGCCCGCTATAACGGCGAGCCCGGGTATTTCGATCGCGATATCTACCGCGGCGATCTGGTGCTCAAGCTGCCCATTTTTACCGGAGGGCGCATCGTCAACGAAATCGCCGCCGCGGAACTGCTCCAGAAAGCCGAGGAAAACCGGCTGGCAAGGACCCGCGAGGAACTCATCTTCAATGTTTCCAGCATCTTTTATTCCATCCTCGGGCAGCGCAAGGTGATTCATTCCCTCGAGTTTTCCATTGAGGCCATGGACCAGCATCTCCGGCAGGTTTCCGCTCTGCTTGCCGCCCAAAAGGCCGCCAAGGTCGATCTCCTGAGAACCGAAGTGCGCCTCGCCGATTTGAGGCAAAGCCTGGTGAAGGAACAAAACGGGCTCGCCATCCAAAAGCGCGTTCTCGCTAATCTACTTGGATTGGATTACGACAGCGAGCGCTTCGCCATCGAAGGCAAGCTCACCTTCGAGGAGCAGCACCTCGACGCAACGGCCCTCGTCGCTCAAGCCCTGGACCGGAGGAGTGATTATCTGGCCGCCAGGGCCCGACTCGAGGCTCAGGCCCGGCGCGTCGATAGCGCCAGGGCCGGGCACCTGCCGACGGTGTCCGTGCTGGGAAGCTATGGATTGAGGGCTGATTCCCTGGGCGATGAGGACGATACCGGTTCGGTGGGCCTCGGCGTCACCGTCCCGCTGCTGGAAGGCGGCCGGGTGACGGCCAAGGTGAACGGAGGAGCGTTCGGCGCTTGGGGCCGCTCAGGAAAGGCTGCGCAAGCTCGAACTGCAAATCAGCCAGGAGGTGGAAACGGCGGTCCTTGATGTGCGTTCGAGCAGCGAGCGGGTGCGGGCGCTCGATAAGGCCATCGAACAGGCCCAGGAAAGCCTGCGCATCGAACGGCAGAAATACGATTTGGGCATGGGTTCGATGACCGATGTGCTGGATGCTCAGACCGCCCTGCTTCAGTCGGAAACCAGCACCTATCGGGCTTTGGCCGATTTCCGCACGGCCCTGGCGCGGCTCGATCTGGCCACGGGAGGAGAGCGATGATGACCAGGCAAATTCACCCGCCTCGGGTGGTGTTCATTGTATTCATGGTGGTCTTTGGGTGTTGGTTCGCGCGAGCAGCCCAGGGGCAAGGGACGCCGGGACAGCCGTCCGTCCGGCCGCCCGCGGCGGTTGCCAACCCGGCGGAGCCCGGGGCGGCTCCGAGCGGGGCGGCTAAGAAGGCGCTGCCGCTGGTGATGACGGAAATCGTGCAAACGCAAAGCCTCAGCAAGATATTGGAGGCCACCGGGTCGGTCGCCGCCACTCGCCTGGCGCGGGTAGCCTCGCCGGGAGAAGGCCCGATCATCGATTGCCGGGTGCGGGAAGGCGATCTCGTCAAACGGGGCGAAAAAGTCCTCGGCATCGGTCGGAACACCGCCGCCCAGGCTCTGCTCGCGGCCGCCATGGCGGCCTTCAAGGAACAGGAGCAGGACCTGAAACGGGTGCAACAGTTGGTTGAAAGCGGTGCCATCCCGGGAGCGACGCTCGATACCTCCCGCTCGAAATTCGAGAGCGCCAGGGCTCAGGTGGCAAAGGCCAGGGAAAGCACCGGAGACTATTCGGTGGCGGCGCCCTGGGATGGAATCGTGAGCAAGGTGCTGGTGCGCGACGGCGATTACGTAGCCCCGCGCACGGTCCTGGTCGAGTTGTTCGATCCGCACAGTCTGGTCATTCGCTTTTCCGTTCCGGAAGTCCAGGCCACCGAAATAGGCGAGAACATGGCCGTTACGGCTCAACTCGATGCCTATCCGGGCAAGAGCTTCCAGGGCCGGGTGCGGCGGGTCTACCCGGAACTCGACAGCCGCATGCGCACCCGGACCGCGGAGGCGATTCTGGCTGATCCGCTCGAACTGATCCCGGGGATGTTCGCCCGCATTCAGGTCACCCTCCAGTCGGTCCCGGAAGCCGTAACGGTGCCGTCCGAGGCGGTGATCGTGACCCCGAAGGGAGAACGCATCGCTTTTGTGGTGAGGGAAGGGAAAGCGGTCCGAAGGAAGATCGAGACGGGAATCGAAAAGGACGGAAGAATCCAGATCGTGAAGGGCCTTCAGCCGGGCGAACAGGTGGTGGTTGCCGGCAACGAAAAGCTCAAGGACGGCGCTGAAGTTCAGGTGCGCGGAGGAACCGGGCAATGAAGATCACCCAGGCCTCGGTAAAGCGCCGGATCGCCACCGGCGTTATCGCTCTCGCCCTGAGCGTGCTCGGAGTCTACGGGCTGCTGCGGTTGCCGGTGAACTTTCTGCCGGACGTCACCTACCCGATGATCCGCATTCATGTGTGGTGGCGCGGGGCAACGCCCGATGAGATCGAGACCAATCTGGCCGATCCCATCGAACGCCAGATGGCCACCGTGGATGGCCTCGATTATCTGGAATCCTCATCCATCGAGGGCATGTACACCCTGGTCGCCAACTTCCGCTACGGAGTGGACGTGGATGTGGCCTACCAGGATTCGCTCGCGGCCATGGCCCGGGTGGCCCGGCAGCTGCCCAAGGACATCGACCCGCCGATCATCATCAAGGCCGACCCTTCGCAGTTGCCCGTGGTGCAACTCACCATCAGCTCGGATGAGTGGGACCTGGTCCAGCTTCGCACCTGGACCGATAACTGGCTCCAGGATCAGCTCCTGGCCGTGCCGGGAGTGGCCGGAGCGGAAATCGTCGGCGGCTTGAAGCGCGAGGTGAGAGTCCACCTGGATCCGAACGCCCTCGAAAAATACAACCTGACCCTGCCGACCATCATCAAGCGCCTCCAGGATGAAAACATCGAGCAGTTCGGGGGCCGGGTGATCGCCGGGCGGCGCGAATTCATCGCACGCACCATGGGTGAGTACCGTTCGCTCGATGAAATCCGCCAGGTGGTGGTGGCCAAGGAGGTGCGGAGCGTGGCCGGCGGCCGCGACGCCATGCGTGATCCGGGTCAGCCCGGAGCGGTGGTGACCCTGGGGGACATCGCTAAAGTCGAGGACGCTCACGAAGAGGTGCGGGTCATCACCCGCCTGGGCGGAAAGGACTGCGTCAAGCTGAGCGTGTTGAAGCAAGCCGATGCCAACACGGTGGCGGTGGCGGAGGCGGTCGGCCACCGGATCAAGGAGTTGCAGCCGACGGTTCC
>Ga0100398_1001372_pt1 | contig 20837 bp, 19 predicted proteins | sample CryGeymeta201522_FD_81568 | JGI IMG/M metagenome (GOLD analysis project Ga0100398, IMG submission 81568) | Groundwater microbial communities from Crystal Geyser aquifers in Utah, USA - Crystal Geyser metaG 2015-22 | ecosystem: Environmental > Aquatic > Deep subsurface > Groundwater | place: USA...
AAAATAAAGGGTAGAAGATGGCGAAAAAAGCTGAATAAAGCAAGGCTGATAAGAAAAAATTTCTGTTCTAGATGGTTCTAGATGGTAATCAATACTTTAAAAACTTGCCTTAAGGATTTAAAAGTTTGTTGATATCTTCCAGGCCTTGAACCTCTTTTTGAAGGTCAGAAGAATCGTTGCTAGAGGTGGAGCTAGGGCTAGTGGTAGTAGCCAAACCCGGAGAAGAAGTTATTGGTTTAGAGGAAGAAGAAATTTTGGCCGGCGGATTTTTTTCTTCCGAAGAAGTGCTTTGAGAAGAAGTGACGGCAGTGACTGGAGGAGACGTTGATTCTTCTTGAGAAGGACGACTGGTCGGCTGACTGGACGGCGCAAAAAGAAGAGGAAAATAAAGCGTTATCACCCCCATTGCTAAAAGGAGAGCCACAATACTGACAAAAAATTTATTTTTTTTGGGCATTTTAAATTAAACGATTTTGGGCGAAAGCTCCTTCATCAAAAATAATTTCCAGTTTTATCATTTGGGGAACATTTTTTTGGGGAATCCAAAGATACTTTTGAACTTTAATCAAATCAAAAATTTCTTTGGTCAATTTTACATCTTGAAGGCAGTAATTTTTCAATTTCTCCATTTCGCCTTTTCGGTAAAGATCTATGGCCTCCAAGCCGCTGCCGTTCTTGCCGCTTCCGACATTAGCTTGAGCCAAGATGTTTAATCCGACCCGCCGGCCCAATTTTTTTTCAATTTCTTCTAAAATATCAAAATGGGGAATGGCTGACAAATTGAAAGGTAAATATTTTTCCAAAACCGGGACATCAAAATGTTTGCTGGAAAAACCAATAAGCAAACGGGCTTTTTTAAAAAGATCGTTGATTTGAGAAAATTCGTTTTCGTCAAAAATGAAATATTGATTTTGTTCGTAAGAATAAGCGCCAACCACTGAAACTTCTAATTTTTTTACATTTTTTTCTCCGCCCACATCGGCAAAAGAATTTTTAGTTTCAATATCAAAGACAATTTTATCAGCCATAGGAAATAAAAATTTTAAACGTGCCGGTCAGCTACATTAGAAGCCGCGTAACTTTCGGGTTTGGTTTTGACGTTGAAATTATGAGCTCTAATTATGCTTACCACTTCTTGGATTAAAACTTTGCTTTTGCCATTTTCACCGATATCAGCATGAATTTCAAAATCAAAATCCGGCGCCGAAGAATTTTTTAATTCCATTAAAACTTCCTTGGCCACTTCTAAGGAAAGTAAAACCTCTTTGATAATCCGGTCGCGAAGAGTATGAAATTGTTTTAGTTCAATTCGCCGCCAAAAATAACGGCCGCCGTTGCCAACGCGGTGAATAACAACGGCCGTAACAAAATCCGCGGATTTGTCGGCAAAAAGTCCGGAGTCGGTGCCAATAATTATTTTATAAAGACTCCCTAAATCAGCCTTCATAAAGCCGATAATTTCTTTAACCACTTCCTCGGTATTTATTTTCAGACCAGAAGAATTATTAAACATAAAACCTTATTGTTAGAATTATTGATTTTTTGGTTTTTGTCAAATAAGATATTGACAGCGGTTAAAAATTTAAATCTCATTTTTTGGTGGACGATGGAAGATTTGAACTTCCAACCTCCTGCGTGTAAAGCAGGCGCTCTAACCATTGAGCTAATCGTCCTTGGATTCTCTGAACTACCTCGCCTATTCTTGTGCGCTTGGTAGGGATCGAACCTACGACCCTCGTCTTATAAGGACGATGCTCTACCACTGAGCTACAAGCGCATTTCGACGGAACAGGTAAGGCAGCGTGCTTTAGCCATTAAGCTACTGACCCCTCAGCGGCTCTTTAATAGGGTAGTTTCCGAACTTATTTTATTGCTATTGGCTTTAAATTAAAAGACTTGATAATTTTGTAAAATTCTTCCTGTTCCAAAGTTTCTTTTTCAATAAGAGTTTTGGCTAGGGTATCTAAAATTTTTCGGTGTTCGGAAATTATTTTTTTAGCCACGCCAAGAGCTTTTCCAATAAATTTAGCGATTTCCTGGTCAATTAAAAAAGCCACCTTTTCTGAATAATCCTTTTCCGTGGAAATTTCCCGGCCTAAGAAAATCAATTCTTGAGTTTTGCCGAAAGTCCGCGGTCCCAATTTTTCGCTCATTCCGTATTGAGTCACCAATCGTCGGCTCAATTCTGTGGTTTGACGCAAATCATTGGCCGCGCCGGTAGAAACATCTTTAAAAACCTCCTGCTCCGAGACATAACCGCCAAAAGCAATTGCCAGTTCATTCAAGAATTGAGTTTTGGTTTTAAAATAAGAATCCTCGGTCGGCATTTTTAAAGTATAACCGCCGGCCATTCCCCGGCTGATAATGGAAACTTTTTGAATGGGGTCAGTGTCTTTTAATCCAGCCGCCATCAAGGCATGCCCGGCTTCATGATAAGCAACAATTTCTTTTTCTTTGGGAGAAATAACCCGCGATTTTCGTTCCGGACCCAAAAGAACTTTTTCAATAGAATTAAAAAGGTCTTCCTGCAAGATTACTTTTCGGTTTTGACGAGCTGTCAAAATAGCCGCTTCATTGACTAAATTAGCCAAATCAGCGCCGGAAAATCCCGGAGTTCGAACAGCCACGGTTCTTAAACTAACAGTTTTGTCCAAGGGTTTTCCTCGAGCGTGGATTTTTAAAATTTCTTCTCGGTCATTAATATCCGGCATATCCAAAATAACCCGGCGGTCAAATCTCCCGGGTCTTAAAAGGGCCGAGTCCAAAATATCCGGTCTATTTGTAGCCGCCACCACAATAACATTATTATCTCTTTCAAAACCGTCCATTTCCACCAAAATTTGATTAAGAGTTTGCTCTCTTTCGTCGTGTCCGCCGCCCAATCCTGCCCCTCTTTCCCGACCAACCGCGTCAATTTCATCAATAAAAATAATGGAGGGGGCCGCTTTTTTGGCGTTGGCAAAAAGATCCCGAACCCGACTATTGTGTAATAAAATTGGTTTTTCGCCGCCAAAAAAAGCCTCATTTTCACAGCCGCAAAGGTCGTAAACATAATCGTCGTAGGGTTTTTTAATAATCTTGCTAATAATTGGCTTTTTCCACTGATACGGCAATTTCATTTTCTCTCTAAATGGATGCGATGTTTTACTAATCGTTAATCTCCAATATTTGGTTTCGGGCAAGGGCTTTTTTTTGATTATCCGGCCAGCCGGAGAAATATTTTGACCAACGCCAACCTGAAGGCCGTGCATACTACAAAGCCAGACGAGTTCACGAATCAGTTGCTGACTGACCGAGGAAATAATAAGTTTGCCTTCTTTGGAAGTATAACCATCGCCTCGACTGTAAGCGTCTAAATAACTCAAGAAATATTCTTGAGGCAATTCCCAAATAAAAGCTGGCAAATGTTTATTATGACTACTATTGCCGCAATATTTCTCAAAAAATCTTGCCACTATCGGTGAACTAACAGTAATCCGCAAAGAATTGGTCTCGGGAATATCTTTTACAGCCGGTTCAAGATGAAAGTTTTCTTTAATTAATTGAATACAATCTTTATGTAAGTCTTTTTCATGAAAACCGAAGACAAATTGAGTATAATATTCCGTTGTCCGGCCCTCGGCAGTGTAATATCCCAAAAGTTTCATTAATCCCGGCGTTATTTTTATTTTAGCTGGAGTATTATTAGTAAAAACATTGGCGCTGAAAAATCGCGGTTGATGATGGCCCAGTTGCCAATTTCTCACCGTTGCTTGAGAAACTCCGATTTCTTTTCCAATAGCGACCTGACTTAAAATTGGCAGTTGTTCTAAAACAAAATTATACTTCCGTTGTTCTTCATAAAATCTTTTATCAAAAAGATCTAATTCCAAATTAACAGTTTGGGGAAATTGATGAGCTCGGATTTTATGGGTAGTCCCAAAATTAGGAACAAATTCACTTCTTACTTTAAAAGGTAAATTAATCAGAATATCGCCAGGTTTTAATTCGCTTGCCTTTTTGGCTTCAATCATATTGCCGTTTCTTACAAAAATACTGTGATCGCCGGTTGTTCTGATCAAACCGCCGCGATAATAGATTTCGTAAATCTCATTAATTTTATGGCGAAAGACCGACTGAATATTTGTCCATTGACTGCCGCCAAAAAATCTTTTTTTAACTGACTTAGCACCATAATATTTACTAGTTAAAGGTTGGAATCCTAAAGTTTGAACATTATTTACCGGTTTAACAAAACCCGATTCTTTTTCTCTATAGTATTGGTCAACAAATTCTTTAATGGGTAAAAGTTTTATTCCCCCGGAAGTTTTAAAAAGTACCGGCGTATCACCTGTTACCGAAGCGCCGACCCCAACGAACATTTCTACAAATTCTGAAGCCGAGATATGAAAGAAAGGGACATTACTTTCACCGGCAACTGCTCTTGCCAGTAACGTTTTCCCGGTGCCGGGCTGACCCATCAATAAAACTCCCCGGGGAATGCGGGCGCCGATTTCCAGAAATTTTTTCGGATGACGCAAAAAATCAATCACTTCTTCTAAATCTTCTTTCGCTTCTTTAAGGCCGGCCACATCTTTAAAAGTGACAGCGTCTTTAGGATTGGCAAAAAGCCTTAAATTAACTTTGCCGAAAGTAAAAGCCTGGTTAACTCCGGTTTTGGCTTGTCTGAAAATCCACCAAAAAATAAAAACCATAATAATTAAAGGTAAAAGCGTGGGGATAATAATCCCCAGCCAATATTTAAAGCCGCTCTCGCCTTGAACTTTAAATTCCACCTTTTGCAAGGCCTGAGAATCAACGCCGTAATTGTGAAGAGTTTCAATCAAACCGGCCTCACTTTCTTTTTGAGAAACAGCTTTGGAGTTATCGTTTAAAACAATTTGTAAATTATTGCCGCTGACAGTGATGTTTTTAATTTCACCGGCGTTAATCATTTTAACCACTTGGTCAATGCTCAAATTTTTGACATTAGCTTGGTTGGTTTCGGCAATTAAAGAAAAAACAAAAGCCACGGCAAATAAAATGCCGATAACTAATAAAATATTTTTGGAAAAATTTTTCATAAGTCTATTTATTAAGAATATAATATAACTAAATTTTTAAAAAGGGCAAACCCCGTCATACATCAGACTTATCGCAGTTGTTACACGGGGCAAATAAAATCCCGCTATCTTAGAGACAGCGGGTTCCAATAGGGTTCAATATCAGACGTGGATAATTTCTCCTCTCATAAAGGCTTCTTTAATTTCAAGAAGCTTTTTAGTGATGTCTTCAATTTTCATCTCTTTGGTTATGACCAGAGAAGGAGCTTGAGGATATTTCTTCTTATGCCTTTCCCGGCCGGCCAAACTGCTCTTAATTGATACTCCCATTTTAAAAAAGAATTCATTTTCCTCACTAAAAAAAGTGCCGTAGATATCTGCTCCTCTATGAATATCTGAGTAGCTTGGAGCTCGGAAGCAGTCCTGAAGTTCTCCTGTTTGAACAAGACTTTTCATTGCCTCCAAGGCTTTTTCTTCATTCATAAACCCCAAAATTCTTTTTGAAATTTCCCCGCGGATAGTTCTTTCAAGGTCCATCTCGCTGACAATATTAACTGAAAAAGGACTTTGAGGTAAATCAATTCTAGTGAAACGGCTGGAACTTTGAAGATTTTTTACGCCGTAAGAAATGTCAAATTTTTGGTATAAAGGCTGGCCGGTTCTCCTAATAATTAACTTGAAAAACAAGGAAGCCGGCTGGTTTCCGACCAGGAATTCATAGGAAGAAATCAGGCCTTCATTTTTCAGCCTTTTTAGGACTGCAAAAATTTTATTCTTGTAGTCCTGGACAATTGGAATTGGCTTAAAGGGAATCATTTTATCTCCTTTTTATTCGTTAATAATTGACAATTTACCGAAGTTAATTCTAACAGAAATTTAAAAAAAGTAAAGCCCTGGTAAACAGGGCTTTTGGTGCGGTTCAACACTTCTTCAGGAGATTAACCCTCACATTTTCGGAGAGACGAGAACCTCCCCTTTTTGTCTTCTGAATGCTACGGAGAATCTCTTCCGTGGCTTTTGCTGCTCTCGTCATCTTCTGATTCTGACGACAGACATAGTTCTCGGCTTCCTGCCGAGGGAAAGTCAGCTGTCGCCTTAGCTCTGGAATGTTATGGCATTTGTAGCAAATCGCTACAACAACGAACAACGCCGCCTTGCCATCAACCTCACTACGGATGCCCAAAAAATTTCCGCAACGGGCATAAGTGCCATCTCTTCTGAAAACTGGCTTGCCCCGCCAGTCTATGAGAATTTTGGCAATTGGCTGAAACTTCTTGGCGCACCGGTAACATTCAATGGCTTCCCCGTCCAAGGAGAAGCCTATGCCCACTTCTTGATCTTCAAGAATTGGCAAAAGTTCCTCCGGGGTCACTCCAGAGGACTTCCCGGTCTTTTCTTTAATTTCCTTAAGGGAAATCAAAGCTAGCCCGCCGTGCTGGCGCCATTCTTGGTAAGCATCCTGAGTCAATAAAATATTGTTTTTCTCCATCCACGCCTGGTAAAAGGCGCGATACTCTTCCAAGGTCACCGGCCCATTCGAGCGATTAGCAAAGGCCTTACAAATGTCTCCCCACAGGACCCGAGGGTCCTTTCGGTAGAAAACAAAAGCCTCTGGCGAGAGAAGTTTCCCGCCATTTTGACCGTTATCAATGGGGGAGATGGCAGCAACTTGCCTAGTCGCCTCCGCGGCAATAGTAGTATTAATTCCGGTCTTTTCCATAACAAACACTCCTTTCAGAAAAAAGTTAAACAAAATAAAGGTTTATTTTGGGAGTAACAAAAACTCCCTTTTCAAACAACCGTTGTAAGTATACCCTCTAAGTGAAAATTTGTCAAGAGCAAAAAGAGCAGAAATAAAACCGCCAAAATTGTTTATTTAATTATCCCTTTTGTCAATTATTGAGAAGCTAATTTCAAAACAATTCTTTTTTCCTGAGGTTGGATAGATTCAATAATAAAAGAATATTTTTTGTTGAGTTCCAATTGCTTTTTTATTTCTTCCAAGCTGCCGAACTCGGCTACATGAATTTGGCCTTGAAGGTCGTGTTCCAAATTAATAACCGCGCCAAAAGGATAAAATTTATAAACTTCGCCTTTAACCGTTTGTTTTTCTTTATAATAATCACCAACTTTATCCCAGGGGTTTGGTTCCAGCACTTTTGAGGAGAGAAAAATTTTCCCTTCTTTTATTTCAATAATTTTAGCTTTAATCACCTGGTCAAGCTTGACAATTTCTTTGGGATTATCAATTAAACGGTGGGAAATTTCGGAAATGTAAATTAATCCTTCAACTGCCGGGTTGTCGGTAAATTGAACAAAAACGCCGAAGTCGGCAATGCCGGAAATAATGCCTTCAATAATTTGACCAATTTGGTAATTTTTAATCAGTTCTTTTAAATTAACGCCCGCGGCTTCTTTCTCCGAAATAATTAATTTATTGGTGCGGGGATTAATATCAATGATTTTAATATTTAATTCTTGACCGACAAGTTTTTGGAGAGCCTGGGAAATTTGATTTTTATCCGCTCCGGCTATTCGCGGATAATGCTCAGCCGCCAATTGGGAAACCGGCAAAAAAGCGGAAACGTCCTTAATTTTAGCAATTAAACCGCCGCTGTTAAAACCGCTGATTATTACTTTAATAACTTCTTCTTTTTCTTTAAGCTCGGAGATTCCCTGCCAGGCTTCCTGCCGACCGGCTTCAGAAATTGAAAGTTCAACAAACCCGTCTTCGTTGTCGGAATTAATGACTTTGCCGGGGATGACATCCCCGACTTTGAGATTTTTAATAAAATCTCTGCCGGCATTAAGCAATTCCAAGCCGTAAATAGCGCCAATGCCGTATTTGCCCAAGTCAACCAAAATCATTCGGGTTCTTTTTTCCAAGATTTTTCCTTCAACTAAATCCCCGACTTTTAACAAAGACATTAAAGGCGCGTTGGATTTCGCTAATTGATTTAAAATATGAAGTTGTTTGGAAGATATTTCCATAGTTTTAACTGATGATTAAAACTAAAATAACATATTTAACTTGAAAATCAAGGATGACTCGGGTAAAATAAAAAAATGGTTATTAATTGGTACGGCGAAAATTATTTTAAAATTCAGTCCGGCAAACTAGTTGTCTTGATTGACCCGACCAATAATCGGGCTTTAAGGGGAGCGGATTTGATAATTTCTACTCAACCAGCTTCTTTGATTTACGAACATCCGGCTGAGAAAAAACAATTCTGGGTTGAGCATCAAGGGGAATATGAGTTTTCCGGAATTTTCATTCAAGGTTGGCGGACCGACTCTCAAGAAGGAAAAGAAAAAACAATTTATCAGTTGATTTGGGAAGATATTAAAATAGCCGTTTTTGGTTATCTAACAAAAGAAACCAAAGAAATAAAAGAAGTCGTTGTTCCTGAAATTAAAGGGTCGGATATTATCATTGCTTCGCCGGAACTAAACGATTTAATTAAAACTTTAAAACCAAAAATTTTTATTCCCTCCTTGGTTGATTCAAAATCTTTGCCTTCAAAATTAAGCAAAATCCTGGGCAATATAAAAATTAATCCCGAAGAAAAACTAGTTATTAAAAAGAAAGATTTAGACGGCATTTTCAATTTAACAATTAAATGTTTAAATTATTAATAAAAGCTTATCGGGATTTAAAAGAATTTTTTTTTGATTTGCAAGACCTTGACGACCGCCGCAAAAAAATATGGTTCATCCTGGCCACTTCTCTAAGTATCACTTTGGTTTTAATTATTTGGTTTATCCATTTTAATAATTTTGTGAGTCTAAATTCAAACCAAAATCCGATAAGTCAGGGTCAATCAGCCCAAGACGAATCCGCTCCCGGCGCTATTTCGGAAAAAACTTCTTCCGAATCTTTTTGGTCGGTTTTTGGCCGCGGTTTTAAAATTTCTTTTAAAAATATCGGCGGCTATTTTGAATCTTTAATTAATAACGTCGCCGAGCAATTAAAGCACTGGGAAGATTTTTCAAAAAATCTTTTTAGTAAAACCAATGACTTTTCTTCTCAAGGCGCTCAATTAAATTTTGTCTTTAAAGGTCTTGAACCTATACCCTCAACGCCTTTACCATAAAAAATATGCCTCTGGAAAAACAAAAAAATTTGGAAAAAATTGAGCCGCGGGAAATTACCGAAGAACTTCAAGAATCTTATTTGGATTACGCAATGTCAGTGATTGTTTCGCGCGCTCTGCCCGATGTTCGGGACGGCTTAAAACCGGTTCAGCGAAGAATTTTATGGGCAATGTGGGATATGGGACTTGGGGCGGGAGCAAAGTTTATGAAATCAGCCCGCGTTACGGGTGAGACCATGGGTAAATACCATCCGCATGGCGATATGGCGGTGTACGACGCCTTGGTCAGAATGGCTCAGGATTTTTCATTGCGTTATCCCTTAATTAAAGGGCAAGGCAATTTTGGAAGTGTCGATGGCGACTCTGCGGCCGCGCAAAGATATACCGAGTGTCGGCTTTCTAAAATTGCCGAGGAGCTTTTATTGGACATTGAAAAAGAAACGGTTAACTGGACCCCCAACTACGACGGTTCGCGTTTGGAACCCAAATGTTTACCGGCTAAACTTCCCAATCTTTTAATTAACGGCGCGGTCGGCATTGCCGTTGGTATGGCTACCTCTATCCCGCCCCATAATTTAGGCGAAGTTATTAACGCTTTAATTTACTTGGTTGATAACCCCAAAGCCGAAACTGAAGATTTAATGAAGTTTATCCCGGGCCCGGATTTCCCTACCGGCGGCATCATTTACGACAAAACTTCTTTAAACGAAGCTTATAAAACCGGCCACGGCTCAATCACGATGCGAGCCGTGGCAGAAATTCAAGAAAGAAAAAGCGGTTCTTTCCAAATTATTGTTTCTGAAATTCCTTATCAGGTCAATAAATCTGATTTAGTAACCAACGTGGCTCAATTGGTTCAAGAAAAAAAGATTGAGGGCATTCGCGATTTACGGGATGAATCGGACCGAGAAGGATTGCGCATTGTGGTGGAATTAAAAAACGACGCTGTTCCCCAAAAAATTCTTAATCAACTTTTCAAATATACCGAACTTCAAAAAAATTTTTACTTTAACCTTTTGGCTTTGAACGAAGGAATTCAACCCAAAGTTTTTTCTTTGAAAGAACTTTTAGCCGCTTACCTTAATCATCGACAAAAAGTTATTCGTCGCCGGACCGAATTTGACCTGAAAAAAACCGAAGAAAGAGCCCATATTTTAACCGGTTTGGTTAAAGCTTTATCAGTAATTGATAAAATCATCAGCACCATTAAAAAATCCAAAGATAAAGAAGCGGCTCATGCGGCTTTGATGAAAAATTTTCATTTAAGCTCTTTGCAAGCCGAAGCCATTTTAGAAATGAAACTCCAAACCTTGGCGGCTTTGGAAGGACAAAAACTGGAAGACGAATTAAAAGAAAAGAAAAAATTAATAAACGAACTTCAATTGATTCTTAAGGAACCGAAGATAATTTTGAAAATAATAAAAGAGGAATTGTCGGAGTTGGCAAAAAATTTCCCCAGCCCGCGAAGAACAAAAATGGTGGCGTCGGGGCTGAAAGAATTCAAGGAAGAGGATTTAATTTCCCAAGAAGAAACAATCGTGACCTTAAGCCAAACCGGCTACATTAAAAGAATGCCGCCGGCGGCTTTCCATTCTCAAAAAAGAGGCGGCAAGGGAACTATTGGTTTTGAATTAAAAGAAGAAGATTTCATCAGCCATTTTATTTCGGCTCAAACTCACGATGACATTCTTTTCTTTACTGACCGGGGAAAAGTTTTTCAAACTAAAGTTTATGAAATTCCGGCGGCCAGCCGAACCGCCAAGGGAAAGGCCGTTCAAAATTTTTTGGAAATTACTCCGGCGGAAAAAATCAGCGCTCTGGTGACATATGCGAAACTAGCCGGGAAGGAACACGAAACAATACAAAAGGGTCTGCCTGAATCTATATATGTAGTGATGGTGACGAAAAATGGTCTGATTAAAAAAACAACCCTGAGCGATTTTGAAAACATCCGGCATACCGGCATTATTGCCTTGAATTTAAACAAAGACGACTTTTTGAAAAACGTAAGTTTGTCTTCGGGCTCTAATGAGGTAATTATTACCACGGCACATGGTCAAGCTATTCGGTTTAAAGAAAAAGAAATCAGAACCATGGGCAGAACCGCCAGCGGCGTTAGAGCTATCCGCTTGAAAAAAGATGATTTTATCTCCGGCTTTGATATAATAAGAAAGACGCGGATCAAGACAGACTATATGCAGAACTACGCAGAAAAAAGTCCGCGCCAGTCCGCGTCCAGTCCGCGTGGATCCGCGTTATTAGTAGTGATGGCTAATGGTTTTGCCAAACAGACACCTTTAAATCAGTATAAGGTTCAAAAACGGGGAGGCTCGGGCATTAAAACTGCCAAAATTACGGCCAAGACCGGCTTGATTATCGCCAGTCATATTGTTGATGAAAAGGACGAAGAAATTTTGGCTTTTTCTTCAAAGGGGCAGGTGCTTAAAACTAAATTAGGAGAAGTAAGAACAGCCGGCCGAGCTACTTCCGGAGTCAGAATTATGAAACTAAAACAAGGGGATAAAATAGCGGGAATAATGATTCTGTAAAATCAAAAATAATCAAAATATTTCCTGAATTGGAAATGAGAAGTTAGAAGTTAGAAGTTAGAAATTAGAAGTTAGAAATTAGAAATTAGAAATTTAAAGCATATGAAATTATCCAAAATTCAATTAATTGTCATCGGCATCGCTGGTTTGGCAGTTTTGATTTTAATTTTGATGCTTTTAGGAATTATTCCGGGATTAAAAGCCGGACCCGGAGGCGGCGTTCAAAACGTAACCGCGAAATTAAAATTCTGGACTTTTGACGCTTCGGCCGAGTTTTATACAAATGTCATTAATAATTTTAAAAAAAATTACCCCAATGTTTCTTTTGAACAAAGAAATTTTACCGACCCCGACGATTACGAATCAGCCGTGATTGACGCTTTAGCCACTGGCCAAGGTCCGGATATTTTTATGGTCAAAAACCTGACGGTTCCTAAAAATGCCGGCTTAATCTTTCCTTTGCCTCCGGAAAAATTTCCTTTAGCTTCCTTGCGGCAGTTATTTCCCCAAATTGTTGAACAAAATTTCGCTCCTTCGGGAAAAATTTACGGCCTGCCTCTTTCCATTGATACTTTAGCTTTAATTTACAATCGCGACCTTTTTAACCAAAGTGCCATTGTTTCCCCGCCAACCACTTGGGAAGAATTTCAAAATTTAATTCCAAAATTAGCAAAAATTAACCCCGGCCGGCAAATTATTCAAGCGGCGGCGGCTATTGGCGGCTCGGAAAAAAGCATCAGCCGAGCCGGCGATTTACTAAGTACTTTAATGCTCCAAGACGGAACCCAAATGGTCAACCAAACTTTTGAGGCGGCAACTTTTGCTTCTGAAGACGGCTTACGGGCTTTGAATTTTTACGCTCAATTTACCAATGCCGCCGGTCCTTATTACACTTGGAGCGATTATTTCACCAACAATTCTTTGGATGCTTTTAGCCAAGGAAAAGTAGCAATGATTTTTAATTATGCGGATTCTCTTTCTTACCTTAAATCGCGGAACGCCTTTTTAAACATCGCGGTTAGCCCAATTCCCCAGCCATCTCAAGCCGTCAAAAAAGCTACCTTCAGCCGCTATTGGGCTTATACAGTTTCTCGTCAAAGCCGCTATCCAAATATCGCCTGGAGTTTTATTCTTAATTTGACCACCAATGCGGACAAGGCGAGAAATTATATTGAACAAGCTCAAAAACCGCCGGCTCTTAATGTTTTAATCAATAAATATCTTAATGACCCGGATTTAGGAATTTTCAGCCGCCAAACTTTAATTGCCCGTTCTTGGCCGCAAATTGATGATAAAAAAGTCAGTGATATTTTTTCCCAAATGATTGAAATGACTATCAGCGGTCGGCTGAAACCTGAAGAAGCTTTGGCTCAAGCCCAGGACCAAGTCAGCCGTTTAATAATTCAAAGATAATTTTAAATTTATGCCTGTTTCTAAATTTTTCGCTTTGGTGACTTCGCTGGGTGAAGGCATTGATTGTTTTAAAAGCGGTTCCACTCCTTGCGGACTTTGCGATTTTTTGCACGTCGGTCAAAACTTCTTTTATATGCTTTTGGAAATCGGCTTGGTGGCAGCAGTGGGAGTAATTGTTTACGGCGCCATTATGCTGATAGTTTCTCACGGCAGTGAGGATTTACTTAAAAAAGGCAAGGGGGCTATTACTGGCGCGGTTATTGGTATGATTTTAGCTTTAGGCGGCTGGGTGATTATTAATACAGTTTTTTTTATTTTAACCGGCGCTTCCGGTTCCTGGTCCAGCATGGAATGTATTCCTTCAGAAGTCATTACCACAGAAAATTTGCCAACATCAACTGAGCCAGCCGGATTTATGCGCGCCAAGGTGGCTACTAATGGACAATATAGCTGTGACCAATCCACATCTTCAGATTCAGACTGTAATAAAGTTACAGGAGCTTGCGCGAATGCCTACTGTTTTTCCCTTGCTGACCCCACGCTATGTGGAAAAGAATATCCCTCAAGCTCACTAAAAGAAGTTTATGGGTACAAGCGCACCAACGAAATTTTTGCCCACTGCTATGGGACGTTGGATGAATGCACGAATAAGCAGCCGAAGCAGCCGGCATCCGTTGAATACAATTGTCGCAAGGTCTTTGTTGATAATTTCAGTGGTATTGCGGGAACTGGACAATGTTCTGTTGCCCCTTTAACTACTCAGGCACCGTCACTTGGAGTACATTGGTCTTCCTCCAATTCAAATATTCAAAGCAATTTAACAAAGTTAAAAACAGAATTCAACAAAATGTGGCCCTTGCTTGGCCAATTAGGAATTAACACAGACGCCACTTCTGTTTACCGACCCTTAAAATATCAAGAGCATCTTTATGAAATTTCGAAGAAAAGCAAACTCCTAGGTGGCTGCGACAAAAGTGATACAGCTGTTATAAATTACTGCACAGAAAGATGGAATGAGGTATGCGGCGAAAAACAAAGTCACGGCCTTCTGGGTGTCGTTGGAAACCCCGGTACGTGCGGTTCTGGTGCTCCTCATACCAGAGGGATAGGCATTGATATTGTGTTAAGCTATGCTGATGATAGGACCACCGTCAACGACTATGACAATATTCACTCCAACAATAATACCAAATCATATACCATAAATAGCAAAACCCTTGATCTTGGCAAGTATAAAAATTTTAAAATTAATGATTTACTTTACGATGCTGGTATTGATCTTAGGTGGCAAAACATTTCTGGCGATAAGGTTCATTTCAATCTTCAAAACTATTCCTTTAAAGGTTGCGCCTTGGAAAGTGATGAAGCAGAATAATTAAAAAATGCCTTATTTTTATTTTGGTTTACCCCGTATAACAACTGCGATAAGATTAGCTCAATGTTTCATTATTAAGGTGAGCATAGCAATGTCTTTTCTGAAATCACAAAGGTTTCTCCTGGCGTTGAACTAACTAAAACATTGCAATCGCAGTTGTATTGCGGGGTTTATTTGTGCTAAAATAAAAATATGTTTTCCTCTTTAGTGATTTTCATTTCCAAGACTTTTGCCCAGCAATGTCAAAATCCTCCCTGCGTGACGATTGGATTATCCAACCCCATTGGCAGCGGTACCATTGCCGATGTGGTGACAAAAATTGTGGACGGACTTCGGGATTATATTGCTCCGCCCATTGTGGCGGCAATGATTCTTTTTGCCGCTTTTCAGATTTTAACGGCCGGCGGCAATGAAGAAAAATTTAAAAAAGGCAAAAAAACGCTTTTATACGCGGTCATTGGTTACGCCATCATTATTATTTCTTCGGGTATTATTTATCTTATTGAAGATGTTTTAGGCGCTCCCCACACCGGTCAGCCGGCGACAGGAGTTTCCACTCTTAGTGGCGCGGCGGCAATTATCAGCGATGTTGTTAAGATTTTTATTAATATCTTTTGGGCTATTGCCGTGGCTTTTGCTTTATGGACATCCTTGACATTTATGAGCGCCGGCGGCGATGAAACAAAAATTAAAACCGCCAAAAAAAGATTGCTTTACACCATTATTGCTTTTGTTATTGCCATATCTATCAACGTGCTACAAGAGTTAATCAAACACACTTTAGGGGTTTCTTAAAAACCTTGTTTCTGAAATTAAAAATGCTATAATAAAAATAATTTTAAAGGTCGATTTTAAAGATCTTAATTTAAAATAATAAACAATGAAAAAACTTATTGCTTATTGGCCGGCTGTTTTAATCGGCATTGTGCCTTTCGTCGGTCTGGCTCAGGACGCTCCAACACCTCAGGACGCTTCAACACTAACAGGCATTACTAACATAATCGCGAATGCGGTTGGTATTTTTGTCGGCATCTTTTGGACTATTGCTATAGCTTTTGCTTTATGGACAGCTATTTCTTATATGACTGCTGCCGGCGACGAAACAAAAATCAAAAGCGCTAAGAAAAGATTAATCTACACGATTATTGCTTTTGTTATTGCCCTATCTATCAACTTGATGAAAGGTTTAATTAGTGACACCCTTGGCGGTGGAACCCCCACAGCCAACTGGTAACCATAAAAATAGCAAAAGTATAGCAACAAATCCCGTTTTCCGCGGGATTTGTTTATTTGTGGTCTCCAGCTAATGACGAATTTTTTAGGAATATTCGTATATTCGTATTGATTCGTTATTCGTTGGTTTATTAATGAAATAATTTTTGTTAAAATAAAAAATGGCAATGGTTTTAAAATATCGCTATTTTTTTCTTTTTATCATTGTTTTAATCAGTTTGGGGTTTCATCTTTTTAATTTATCTGAGCCGGACAAACCAGTGGCTGATGAACTTTTCTTTTCCACTTTTAGCGCTGACTATCGTTTGGCCCGGCAGCACCTTGATGTTCATCCTCCTTTGGGCAAACTTTTATTCTCCCTTCCTTTGTTTTTCGTTTCTCAAGATAAAATTCAAAACTTCCAACCCCTGACTGAATTTAAAAATCCTCAAGGCCATTTGGATATTCATATTAATGACCAGCCCTTTGGTTCATTTCCTTATCTCAACCTTCGGCTTTTAAGCGCTTTCTTCGGCGTTCTTTTGGTTTTATTAATGTATTTTTTTCTGAAGATTTTATCAGGTAAAGAGTCGGTGGCTCTTTTAGGCGCTTTTTTTATGGCTTGGGAAAATTCTCTTTTACTTCAAAGCCGCTTGATTCTTTTAGACGGATTTTATTTGGTTTTCGGTCTTTTGGCTTTAATTTTGTTTTTTAAAAATAAATCCCGGCCGCTTTTAGCCGGTCTTATTTGGGGTTTGGCTTTGAGCGTAAAATTAACTGCCGCGGTTTTCTTGGGACCGATTATTTTAGCGGTTTTATTAACAGAAAGGGAGGAAGAAAAGAAAATTTTAAGACAAGGGGCTTCTGTTTTTTTTACTGTCGGGGTAATAACAATCTTGGCTATTGAATTATTGGGCAATAATTTATTTATTTCTCCGGAAAAGCAACTGGCGTTTTATGAAACCTTAGGCAGTCCTTCTTTTTTCTGGATTAAATCTTTCGCTTCTCATCTTGGTCCTTTCAAAAATATTTTTCTAGCCATCACTGTTTCTTCTTTTCAAATTTTGAATTCTTTTTCAGGCTATACTTCGGGCGGCGGTTCTAACCTTCAACAAAGCGCTTGGTACGGCTGGCCTTTAATGCTCAAGCCCATGGTTTATTTCAGCGAAAAAATTGGAGATTCAACAATTAAAATTACTTCTTTCGGCAATCCAATAATTTGGGTAATGGTGACAACCGCGGTCATTTCCAGTTTTTTCTTGGCCAAAAAATATTTATCAGCAAAAAGCCGGTATAAGGATTTTTGGATTCTTTTTGGCGGCTATTGGCTTTCCCTTTTGCCTTTGGCTTTTGTTTTCCGTCCCACTTTTTTATACCATTATTTGCCGGCTTTGATTTTCGGCATAGGTTTGGCTTCTTGGTTAATCATTGAACATTTTCAAAACGAATCAGTAAGAGAAAGAAAATGGAAGATGATTTTAATCATTGTGATGGTAATTTTGGGATTTTTGACTGTTTTACCTTATACCTTTGGCTTGCCTTTAAAAATTTAAAGGAAACTCTGGGAGCCTGCGGACGTATTTAACAAAGCAACTGAATATAAAAACCCCGCGATGTGTTTCCACAGCGGGGTCAAAACTAAAAAAATTGGTAACGAGGAAAGTTTCCATATCGAGATAATCTAATGAGCGCCTTGGCTGGCTGCCCGTCTAGACTTTTTAGTCTAAAAAATCCTTCTCTCTTGCCACCAGGGATAGAATCAGCGCCGTCTTCACCCGGCGGCACTTCAATAACTGTACCGTCTTTAAATTGTATCTGATGCCCTCTATCAGAGATGACCCTCCAATAGGTTCCTGGCGGCGAAGAAGCGTCAATCCACCGGCTCCATCTACCATTGAGATTGAAAAATACCGCCTTGCCCATTTCCACATTATAAGGGTAGAAAGGCATAATATTTAAAACCTCATCTGATGACGGAACTCTATATTCTGTCCCGCCGGAGCAACCCGAACAACTCCCGATGGAATTAATCAGAAAAATGAGAATTCCGGCGGTGAGCAACCAAAAAATTGTTCGCTTGTTGTCTAACAAGCGATGAGTACTGCTTTTTTTCTTTTCATCGTCCATTGGTCATCCCTCCTTTTCTTCTAGGAGTTTTTTGACCAGACCGACAAGCAACAAATCCAACCCTTTAAGAGAAATCCCTTCAAAGGAAATAACTTTTTTCTCTGCCTGTTTAAGAGTAAGTTCCGCAGAATCAACAGCAGCTTGGCTAAGCTCAAGGGAAGTTAATTCTTTAGCCATCCTTATTTTCTGCTGATGGATTTGTTCCATTGCTTGAATTTGATTCTGGGCGATTTCCTTGGCCTCAGTGGAGCTCTTGGCTTCGGGGCTCAACGAAATAGTTCCCAAAATAAATTCAATAATTTTGATGCCGTAGGCCTTTTCTACGCCGGAGACTTTTTCCTCTTTTCCTCTCAGGCTGTCCCCGATTTTCTGTGAGCAGTCTTCGTAAAACTGGAGACGTATCTCACGAGGAATCTCCATAGCTGCATACTCCGCGTATTGACTTTCTTTTGGATTTGATGAATTCCCAAGTTCCTTTAAAAATTTCTTATCTGCATGGGGAGGAATTTTTAGTCGGAGAATACAGTTGATAAAATGTTCAACTGCTCGTCGCTTGCTCCTAAAAATGTCCCAGGAATGAAGTCCCCCCAAGCGGGACACCTCGCTTTCTACCTTGCTTTTGAGGCCCGCCTCGCGGGTTTCCGGCAGTACCTGCATAAACTGAGGAAATCCTTTTTGAGTCTTATCCTTATTCTTAATTGTCGGATCAAACCGCCACTTCAGGAGGCCTGTTAAATTTAACTCCAGTTGTCCTCCCTTTCCCTTTCCCCTGCTTCCTGAAAAGAACGAAAACTCTATCTTGGTTTTCTGCTCTTCCAGGGTGAAAACATTTTCTTCCTTTACTCTTTCAAGTAAAGGAATAGTAAGATTAAGACCTTCATAGAGGATTCTGCTTCGGCGCCGGCCAAAAATGGTAGTAATGGCAAAGTATTTCTCCTCCACTTGGACCAAAGCATTCAAGCCCAAGATAACCAGAGAAACAAGCAAAAAAATCATTAAAGCAGACATTGTCTTCTCCTTTCCTTCTTTCTGAATTATTATATTAGTCAATTAACTGCTGTAATAATAGCATACTTATTTTAATTTGTCAAATCGTATTGGGGTACATTCAAACCTGAAATGCAACACCGGTTAATTCATAGAATACCTGATAAAGGGTCTTCCAGACAAGTCGTTTCCTTGGTCTGGTATTGAGGAGATACTCGACCTTTTTAATTTTATTATCATTCTAAATGATTCTTCTTTGCGTGGAGAAATTGAGTCAGACTTATCGCAGTTGATATACGGGGTAAAGATTTTGTTATACAATAATATACAATAATCAAGGGCAGGTGGTGAAATTGTCCCGAAAAACACAGAGCATAATTGCGACAATGTTTTTCGAGGATCCCGTTTTTCTTGCGAGCATCTAAATTTATAATTATAATGGGCAGATGGCGAAATTGGCAGACGCACTGGCTTTAGGAGCCAGCGAGAGCAATCTCTTGAGGGTTCAAATCCCTCTCTGCCCACCAGATTGTGCTCTGTGTCACGGGATTCTCGCAAATTCAGTTGCTCGCACATTTGCTCGCAAGAATTTGCGGGAGCAGACACGATAGCTTTAGGAGCCAGCGAGAGCAATCTCTTGAGGGTTCAAATCCCTCTCTGCCCGCTAAGACAAGACTAGGTTGATTTTTTTTGAATTTTAATTACTATTTTATATATGAATCTCATTCCTACGGTTATAGAGAAATCTCCTGATGGCGAAAGGGCTTATGATATTTATTCCCGGTTGCTTAAAGAAAGAATTATTTTTTTGGGCGGACCGATTACGGACGCCGTGGCTAACAGTGTCATTGCCCAGCTCTTATTTTTGGAACACGAAGACCCTAAAAAAGACATCAAACTTTATTTAAATACTCCCGGCGGAGTAGTAACGGCCGGTTTGGCAATTTATGATACTATGCAATATGTCAAGGCCGACATTTCTACCATTTGTATTGGCATAGCGGCTTCTATGGGAGCGGTTCTTTTGGCCGCCGGGAAAAAAGGCAAGCGTTTTGTTTTGCCCAATTCCGATATTCTTCTTCATCAGGTAATGGGCGCTGGCGAAGGCCCGGCCATTGAAGTGGAAATTGCCGCTCGCCACATTGTCAAAATCAAAGACCGGTTAAATCAAATTTTAGCCAAACATACCGGTCAGCCAATTACGAGAATTGAAAAAGATACTGACCGAGATTTTTGGTTGAGCGCCGAAGAAGCCAAAATTTACGGCCTAATTGACGAAGTAATAAAAATAAAGAAATAAAAAAATGCCGCGCTTCGCGCGGCTGAACCGGTCGGACAAAAATTCCTGGTAAGAAAACTTTCTTCTGGATTAGAAGGAAGTAAGGATTCTTTTAATCAAGTTTCCGCATTGCAGATTAGAATGCTCTTTTAGCCAATATTGCGGAACTCTTTTACTTATTAATAAATTCCAGAATTTGATTTTGGACGTAGCCAGGAAATGTAGCGATTTATCATATGCTGGGCCGTCACATTCCAATTTCATTTTTTCTTGGATTTCGGCGGGACTGTCCTTAGCGCTGATAGGGATGGAGCGCGATGTAAATAGAATTGGGCCGCCATCCACATCCCTTGTTATTATATGTATTGTTGAACAAATTTTGTTTACGCCATCTTTAATTACTTTTGCAACAACATTCTTACCAACATATTTCCGTTTACCATAGCTATCCAAAATAGTAAGATCAGCTGGATGTACATTCAAAATTCTGTATTTATATTCTTCAAGTAAAGGATTTGTAATAATAAGCATAAAACCAGATAGCATGATTATATCTGCCTTGAATAGTTTGATTAACTGGCTTACATCATTAAAATATTTTCTTCGTGTCCTGAGATTGGTAATCTTTGTTTTTTGATTCCGACACCAATCACGATAATCAAGATATTTAAGCTTAATTCCGGCTCCTTTAACTAATTTAATACCCGGGGCATCCTTTCTGTCTGTAAAAGCGCCAACAATTTTGTAAGATTGATTGAT